>Ga0180435_10002147_pt1 | contig 20248 bp, 22 predicted proteins | sample SS_ome_3_FD_132467 | JGI IMG/M metagenome (GOLD analysis project Ga0180435, IMG submission 132467) | Hypersaline lake sediment archaeal communities from the Salton Sea, California, USA - SS_3_S_1 metaG | ecosystem: Environmental > Aquatic > Non-marine Saline and Alkaline > Hypersaline >...
GTCCTTCCGTTGCGTTGATTGATGACTTCCAGACCAGAGAATCCGCCAAGAGCCCTCAACAGGTATCCGACCGCTTGGACATCATCGAGGCGGACATTGCCGGGATGGCGGGACCGGATCAAGGGATCGCACTTCTGGCAACCGTCACGGTGATCTATCCAGATGATGGAGCGGACCAACTTCTTGACGTGGACAAGAATCCGGATTGGAACGGGATCCGCAAGAAGTTCCTCATCCGGCCCCCGGACAATCTTGAACTCTGGGAGGAGTACAAAGAACACCGGAGACAATCCCTCCGGACCTATCGGGACATCCGCCTTGCAACCCAATTCTACAAAGATCATCGGGAAGAGATGGACAAAGGCGCGGAGGTGAGTTGGGAGAACCGCTTCCGCTACCAGACCAAGGAAGTTGATGGGGAAGAGATTGAGACGCGGGAGATATCCGCCATTCAGCACGCGATGGAGTGGATGTTGGTCAAGCCCGCCGCGTTCGCTTCGGAGATGCAGAATGAGCCCTTGGCGGGATCCAACAACGCGAAAGGTTGGCTCTCGGCAAAAGAGATTGAAAACAAGACTCACGGACTCAAGCGGGAGAGGATCCCTCAACTCCTCCACAACTCAACCCGATTGGTTGAGCATCTGGACGTCCATGATGATTTGCTCTATTGGGCTTTGGGAGCTCTGACGGAGGAGGGGTCCTGCGCTCTGGCTGATTACGGGACCTACCCCAAGCAACGGAGCCGATACTTTCAGAAGGCCGATTGCCGGAAGACGATGAGGGTTGCTCACAAAGGGATCGGAGTGGATGGGGCAATCCGCGCCTCCCTGTTGAAACATTGCAAGGACCACCTGGACCGGACCTGGAAGGGAGAGGATGGGGTTGAGGAGTTCAAGTTGGACCTTCTTCTCATTGACTGTGGGCATAAGCCGGAGGTGGTCAACTCCGCGGTGATAGAACTCCTGAAGGAGCCAGCCTACAAGGGGAGAGTGATGCTCTGCCGTGGTTTTGGAGTCCGTGCGAGTGAGACCCCTTTTGCGGAGCGGAGACATCCCAAAGGGACCAAGATGGGCAATCATTGTTATGAGCCCCCAAAGAAGACCCGTCTGGAAGCTCCGCGGCTCAACGTGGATACCAACTTCTGGAAGACAGAAACACAAGACCGATGGGCAACCGGCTTTGGAGAGCCAGGTTGTCTCTCCCTTTTCAAGGGAGGGGATCACCAGGGGATTGCAGAACATCAGACGGCGGAGGTTGCTTCTGAGAACCTCTCCAAAGGCCGGACGGTCTGGGAGTTCCGCCAACTCCCGCGGGACAATCACTGGTTTGACAATGTTGTCAACCTCCTGGCGGGGGCCTCATATCGCGGTTGCGACACCCCCGCCAACGTCACTCCAAAGCCTTTTGTCCGAAAGCGCAAGAGGAAAAATAAGGTCTCCTACTTATGACCAAGACACGGAAGCGGACACGAAAGTCCTCAAAGAAGGCCCCCACAAAAGTGGACCGCAAAACTCCACGGATCACGGTGACGGTGATTCCTCCCGCTTGCCTCCGTTGTGGATCCACGGAGCGGACCGGGAAAGTCCGGGTAACGCGGAGGGAACTCCGTGGGGTCCTGCCCAATGGGCAGGAATATAGCCATGTTGAGAACTGGAGAGCGGTTTGCAAGGCTTGCGGGCAGAGAATTTCATACAATGAGTATGTAAATCGGGTTGAGGGGGACGCATAACGTCCCCTACGGTCCCCACTTTTCCACGTTGCCGCGTCATACTTTCGCAATGGCAACCGCGGAAGAGATTCAAACAACTCTGGACAGTCTGGAAGCAATCCTTGGGAGCGGTACGCTTTCGGGGATGGTTGACGGAATCAACGTCACCTTTGCGGATGAGAAGAGCCTCCGCTCCCGGATCAATTACTTCCGGGGGAAGTTGCAGACAGCCAACTCCGCCGCGAGCAAGCGGCCCCGCGCCTCCACGTTTGACCTGGGGGGAGTGTAATGCTCAACCGCCTCCGCTCCGCCTTTGGCTATGCCGCCGCGGAAACCACCAATAAGAGGAAAGCCCCCAACGGGCGGACGAAGCATGAGGACCACGTCCTCACAGGAGCCAAGAGACGGAAGCTCACAGGGGGGACCCGCGAGTTGGTCCGGAACTTCTCTCTGGTAAGTTGGGCCATTCGCGCACATCTGGACTACGTCTCCAGCTTTACCTTCCAGATGAGATCAGACAATGAGGAGCTCAACAACCAGGTTGAGCAACTCATGAAGACCCATAGCCGCCCTGCCAATTGTGATGCGGCTGGAAGACACCCTCTACCCAAGATGATCCGCCTCTTTGAGGCTCGCCGGACAATTGACGGAGACGTCTTTGGCCTCAAGCTCTCAGACGGACGGATCCAGGCAATTGAGGGGGACCGGATTGCGGATCCCGTTGGACAACCCCTGGACAATTGGGTCAACGGGGTGAAGATCAACAACCGCGGGAGAGCGGTTGCCTATGGGCTGAATAATAGGACCCGCGGAGGCTCTCTGGAGTGGAGCCGGAGCATTCGCGCAGGCAATGTGATCCAACATGGATTCTTTGAGAGGTTTGACCAGGTCCGGGGGATTAGTCCTCTGGCTTCTGCAATCAACTCCTTCCAGGATATTTACACCGGGATTGATCTTGCCCTTGCCAAGATGAAGGTTGAGCAACTCTTCGCTCTCACATTCTACCGGGACGCGGACGAAGCCGCGGGAGACCTTTCCGGAGGTCTGGATAGCGAAGGGGATGAAGACCGCTCTTCATACTCCGTGGATTTTGGTAAAGGCCCGGTCCTGTTGGATCTCGATCCAGGGGACCGCGCGGAGTTCCTGAAGTCTGACAACCCCGGCAAGTCAACCCAGGAGTTTCTTCAGATTGTGATGGACCTGGCTATCAAGTGCCTGGACCTCCCGCCCAACTTTGCGGACCCCTCCAAGACAAATTTCTTCGGCTCCCGTGCAAGCTGGTTGCAGTATGACAGAAGTTGCCAGGCAAAGAGAGCGGACCTTCTGGAGCTCCTCCGCAAGATAACCGTCTGGCTCCTTGGTCTTTGGATCATGGATGGAAGGCTCCGCCTCCCCGCGGGGATGACTCTCTCAGACGTTGAATTTGAGTGGGTGCCAAAGGGAATGCCTTGGTTTGATCCGGGCAAGGAGCTCAAGGGAGTGGTCACGGCAATCAAGGCCGGACTGGATAATCCTTACCGCGCTGCGAAAGAGGCGGACCGCGGAGAATTTGAGGACAACATAGACCAGATTGCGAAGGCCAAAGCCTACGCGGCAAGCAAGGGAGTTGACCTGGAGTTTGTGGTCCCCCCTTCAGAACCAATGGAGACGGATGATGAGTGGATCGTTGAAAAACCCGCCTAAACATTTCCGCGCGAAGGTTTCTCACGGCGCAACCAATGTTGACCGGGAGGGTGGAATGTTTGGGGCCGGAATGATATCCGGAATTTCCCTGATTTCCCGCGGAGAAGCCCTGGGTCATGACCTTTGGGTTGACGCGGACTTTGTCTCAGACGTAACCCATGCGGTCAATGAGAGCAAGGCGGAGCATGGGGGAGTTAAAGCCCGTTTCACTCATCCGGGGTTGTCCTCCGATGGACTGGCCTCCCGCTTGGGGAGAGTGGTCAACGCTCGAACCGTTGGGGACAGGTCCATTGCAGATCTCCACTTCCTGGAGGCCGCTCATAAGACTCCGGACGGAGACCTTGCGGAGCATATCTTTTCCCTTGCGGAAGAGGATCCTGACTCCTTCGGGATCTCCATTGTTTTTGAGCATGACCTGGAAGCTCAGAACGAACAGACGGAAGCTCATTCCGTGGAGGGAGTCTTTGTCTCTCCAGATGAAGACAATCGTAACAACTATCTCCACGCTCGCCTTGCTCGATTGAGAGCCGCGGACGTGGTGGATGATCCCGCCGCAAATCCGGATGGGTTGTTCCACTCTCACCAGGAAGCCGCCTCCGACGCGGAGGAGATTGTCAGTTATGCCCTGGGAATCACAGACCAGAAGCCCAGCGCGTCAATGTTTGATGTTGACCCGGACCGGATCTCTGGATTCGTTGCCAGGTTCTTAGATCGTCACAACCTTAAGGTGGAAAAAATGGACCCAGAACAAACAGAACAGCCGGAAGGAGTTGAGGGAGAGACCTCCACTCCAACGCGGGAAGAGTTTTCCGCGGAGCTCAAAAAGTACACAGACGCATTCGGCGCAGATCGGGGCGTTGAGTGGTTCGGGATGGACCTGGACTTTGACACGGCGGAGGTAGTCTTTGAGGCTCTGTCTGAAGAGTTCAAAGCCCTCCAGGAAAAAGTGGAAGAACTTGAGGCAACTCTGGCAAGTCTGGACCGGGGAGAGGATGACTCTGCGGAATTCCAGGCAGGGGACGTTGCCCCGAAAAAGTCCTTCGCGGATTACACGCGCAGGAACTCACAGAACTAAACCCGGAGAGGCTTGAGCCTTCTCCCCAACTCTCAAGGAGTTTGAACAATGGCGGACGTATTTACAGGAACCGCGGATCTGTTGCAGCTTGCGGACGGCAACATCAGCGATATTGATGTTTCGGAGTTGCTGGAGGAAGTTCCGTTCCTCCGCGCTCTCTCAGCAATTGAGGCAAGCAATGAGACGTCTCATGAGTGGCTAAAGAAAACAGCCGCGCCTACCGCGGGATATCGTGATCTCAATGACGGACGTGAGAACACGAAAGCAACCTACACCAAGGTTACTCAGGCCCTGAAGCTCTACGATGCTTCTTTCAGCATTGACAAAGGACTTCTCAAGTCCGCAAGCGGAGACGCTCTCCGGACTCGTGAGGCTCGCGACCACCTGGCCGCGGCTTTTGCAGATGCTGAAAACCAGATCATCTACGGAACGGGTGGAGACTCAGACGGATACAACGGATTTGCTAATGAGGCAACCGTTGCCGCCTTCGATGACACGATGGTTGTTGATGCGGGTGGAACAACAGCAACAACTGGTTCAAGCGTTTGGGCTGTTCGCTCTGGAGAGTCCGCCGTCTCCGTGGTCTACGGGGGTGGAGGCCGGATCATGGTGGATGAGGAATATCCAACCACTCTGACAGGAACAACCGGGATCTATGACGCGATGAGGACTCCCATCCTCTTCTGGGCAGGGGTCCAGGTTGCCACGTCTTTGGACCTGGCCCGGATCATCAACATCACGGAGGATTCTGGGAAGACTCTCAATGATGACATGCTCGCGGACCTCAAGGGACTCTTCCCAGTGGGACGCGGTCCTTCGATGTTGGTCATGAGCCGACGAAGTTTGACGCAGCTCCAGAAGTCACGGACTGCAACGAACACAACTGGAGCTCCCGCTCCAACTCCGACCGATTACGAAGGGATTCCGATTGTTGTCTCTGAGCAGCTCAGCAACACGGAAGCCATCTCCTCATAGTTGAACTGAGGGAGCCCTCTCATTGAGGGGGCTTTCCTCCTGAGTTGTTTCAATGTCCATCCTCTCCAACTCCATTGGTCAAGTTCTGACCTCCGCGGCTTCATTGTCCGGGGAGTCAATCACCTATGACCAGGACGGAGAGGTTGTGGCAATCACGGGGGCTGTTCGTGGATCCACCAACCAGGAAGCGGAAAGCAATTTTCCTGGTTCGCGGATTGCGGACCGTTCCGTTGATTGGATCATCGAAGCCAGCCAGCTCAAGACCGCGGGAGACGTGACCATTGTTCCGGCCCGTGGAGATACGATCACGGACGGAGCCGGGAAGGTTTATCGAGTAATGCCCTTCTCCAGTGGGAGTGACCTCTGGAAGTGGGTTGATAGAGAAGGGAAGACCCGGAGACGGATCTTCACTAAGGAACGGAATTGAGTCGCCACAAAGATATTGCGGAAGAGGTGAAGCAAGTTGTGGAAGCCTGGGCTTCTGTCAACTGGGTTGCCGCAACCGTCCGCCGTGGTTGGCTTGTGGAGGAGTTGGGATCTCTTGTTAATGATGAGGACCCCATTGTCCTTGCGGTGATTCCTACAACCGTCACGGACAACTCAGACGTCCAAGGCTCCCGTGGATCAGATGGGGACTTGATAGACGTCTCCATTGTTGTGATGGGACGGGCGGACGGAATCGCCAATTCGGATCTGGATGACATTGACGATAAGACAGAACAACTCCGGGACCACGTCCGGAAGTTCCGCTCCGCTTCGGTGGGGGGATATGACTTCCAGCTTGAGTCCATCGCTCTGACAACAGCCTTTGACCATGAATCTTTGAACCAACAGGAACTATGGGCCTCCTTGATTGTGGCTCAATACTCGGTTGACGTGGACAGTCTTCCGGAGGTTGCGCAAGTATGACGGACATCAACTACCGCGTTTCCTCTGTCCACTTCAATGGGCTCCATCTGGAGAGACAATCCAAAGGGGTCCGGAGACGCTTCCTCAATCGAGTGGGAGGCGCGGTCCGGAAGACAGCGAAGCGGAGTCTCCGGAAAGCCCGGAAGATTCGCGTCTCAGAGCTTCCAGATGAGGCCAAGGAAGAATATCGGGAGGATATGGCGGAATGGAAAGCCGGAGTCCGGAAAGCAAAGCCGGTCCTCCGGGACATCATAAGCAAGCCAGGAGATCCTCCACTCCTTCATCAGACCAAGAGCCCTCTCAAGGTTCTTTTGAAATACAAGACAGACAAAGAAGCCCGCTCCGTAGTGATTGGGCCGGAGAGAGCAAAGGACGGAATTGCCGGAGCTCTGGAATTTGGAAGAGGAAGGATCAAGAGACCGCGCCCCTTCATGGGACCGGCCTTCCGCAAACTCAGACCACGTTTCCCGGAATATCTCCGGACTGCAATCAGTAAAGGTTAAACCATGAACACCAGGCAGAGCGTTTTCTATATCGATGACACCGGAGCGGTTGGGGACGGTACCTATGTTGCCGTTACGGCAACGATCTCCTCAGACACTCAGATTGAGCGGGAGACCGTTGAGGAAAAATGCCGCGGAGAGGAATGGGTTGCCGAAAGTGCGGGACACCTCAAGGCTTCCATCACGGCGGAGCTCAAATTCTCCAAGAGCTCAACGGTCCTTCAGCAATTCGTAACGGCAATGACTGCCGGGACAATCATTGGGATTATGGATTGCACGGCGGACCGAACCGTCACGGGCAACCAGGGACTGGAGATGAATGCTCTTGTCAAACAGCTTGGAATGCCCAAGGCGGATGGGGACTATGTCAAGTACAACGTGACTTGTGTTCCCCATGCGGACAACACGGACGCAAACTCTCCGCGAATTCTGACCGCCGCGTAGACACTGGACCAGGCTTCCCAACCCTCTGGAGTTGAGCAATGACAGACGAAAAGAAGACTTCCAAAATTAAGAAGGAAGACCCTCCCCAGGAGGAGGGAACCTTCGTTACACGGAAGTTCCGCGAGTACAACCCGGAAACTCAGCAATGGGAGGTGAACTCTCAACGCTTCCGAGTTGTTCGGCAAGCGGTTCCCAAGGAGCCTCCATCCAAATGAGTCTTCCGCATTCCTGGACAGATGGGAAGGGGGTGATCCACTTCTTGCCGTCGATTGACTACCGGATCGAGAAGAGGCTCAAACAATGGGGGCTCCTTGATCTGTACTCAGCAACCACAAGACCGGAGAAGTGGGAAGACCTCTTTTCCGGTCTTGCCGGGGATTCTGAGTTGATCGTCAATCTCTGTTACGCCCTGGAACACAAAGACCGGGGAACGGTGGAGCAACAGGAAGCCTATGCGGATCTCTTTTGCGGAGATGAAAAAAGAAACTCAACGGACATCATCAAGGAAGCCTCGGAGGCTCTCATTGGAGCGGTGGTGGATTTTTTCCCGTCCGAAACTCGCGAGTCTACCCGCCAATGGGTGAGCCTCTATCTGACTCATCAGAGTCTGGAGAGCTTCCGGACGGTCGCTGGTTTGGGGGGATCATTCTCGGAGACGCCAGAGAATGGGTTGAGTGGGTCCTTGGAGTTATCGGAAGCAATGGAGAAGGTCTCAGCCTCCGCGAAATCTGCCAACGATATGATGGAAAGCTCTACCATGAGCGGATGATTGCAGGATCAATCTCCGCGAGTCTGTTCAATGCTCACGGAGGAAAGAAGGGCGGGGAGCCTTGCTCTTTCCAGGACTTCCATCCGGATCATGCTCTTGACCCGGAGGGAGAAGAGATGGACCCAGAGGAAGCTCACAAACTAGCACAAGACCAATTCGCCCTGGCTCTTAATATGGTCCCCGTTTAATGTCCGCCGCAGCAATCAAAGCCGGATCCGCCTTTGTCGAAATCACGGCAAGGGACAAGAAGCTCAAGGAATCCCTCTCCCAGAACGAAAAAAGGATGAGGGATTTCGCGCGCCGCGCTGCTCAATTCGGAGCAACCGCGGCCCTTGCTGCTGCCGTTGGAGGGATTGCCGCTGCAAGCAATCTGGAGGAGACCCTCAATAAGTTCAACGTGGTCTTTGCGGAGAACTCCGCCGCGGTCCGGGAATGGGCAAACACCTTCGCGCAAGAGGTGGGCCGGAGTGAGAGACAGGTCCTGGAGTTCCTTGGGAATACTCAGGACCTCCTGGTCCCTCTGGGCTTTGAACCTGGAGCCGCGGAGAACCTCTCCAAAGAGATCACGGCCCTGGCGGTTGATGTTGCCTCCTTCAATAACAAGTTGGACGCGGACGTCCTCCGGGACTTCCACGCGGCAATGACGGGGGGAGGAGAGACCGTCAAGAAGTATGGGGTGATTGTCAACGTCGCGACAACGAAGCAAAAGCTCCTTCAGAATTCCATTGATCCGGCAACAGCTACGGAGGCTCAAAAAGCCTGGGCCAGGTATCAAATCATCCTGGAGTCAACAACCGCCGCGCAGGGAGACGCGGTCCGCTCCGGGGATTCCTTCGCGAACCAGATGAAGAGATTCAAGGGAAACCTTGAGGATACGGGAGCCGCATTGGGGGAGGCTCTCCTTCCCATGATGACTCAGCTCCTTCAGATCACCAATTCTCTGATTGTTCCCTTCGCTCAATGGTTGTCCACCAATTCGGAGATCGTGGAGACATCCATCAAATTGGCCGCGGCTGTTGGGGCAATCATTGTTGTGATGAGGGCCTTCACTTTGGCCACTCAAGCCGCCGCAAAGGCTCAGTCTGTCCAGCTTGCTTTGATGGGTCCCAAGGGATGGGCAATCCTGGCCGGATCCATTGCCGCGGCAACGATTGCCGTGGTTGCCGTCAACGGAGCTCTGGAAGATTCCAACTCTTCTCTCCAGGCAACGGACCAGGCCCTCAACTCCACCACCAAAGGGATGGAGGCTCAGGCTTCCGCCGCGGACAAGTTGGCGGAGTCCCTGGAGGGAGCCACGGAAGGGCAGAAGAGATTCGCCAGCCTCAAAGGGAATTTCCAGGAGTCCCTTGATTCTGTGACCTCCTTGATGGACCAACAGAAATCTTCCGCGGACAAATTGGCGGAAGGTCTTGCCGTTATTGCAGACCACGGAGCCAGAGCGGACGATCTGGCAGAGAACTACGGGCAACGGGGGTCATATCTGGCGATGCAAGGGCTCTCTCCGGATGAGCTCAAGGAGCTCCGCTCCAATCTCATCAACTCTCTCACTGGCTTTGATAAAGAGCTTCAGCAGATCCTGAATGAGACCGGGAAGTTGACCGGGGAACTCACGGACGCGGACATCCTCCTTGCCAGCATGGAAAAGAAAGGACTCCCCGCGGAGGAGATGGAGAGGCTTAAGCAAGCTCTGGAGGACTTGAACAAAGCGGAAGCCGCCGCGGACAAAAAGAAGGAAGACAAGCGGAAGGCGGACGAAGTCGCCAGGGAAAAGGAACAACGGGAGGACAATCTCAAGGACCGTGCAAAGGAGATCCGGGACTCTCTCAAGACTCCGGCCCAACGGTTCCAGGATCTGGTTGCAGAGATGAAAACTCTGGTCAAGGAGGGAGTCCTGGACCGTCAGACGGCGCGGGAGTATCTCCTCACTCAGAGAGACCAGGCTCAACAGGAACTCCGCTCCCGAAGGGACCAACAGGACCAGAGCATCACACAAGCCGCAAGCCAGGACCTCCGCTCCTCCGGAGGAGCCTCCTTCATCAATCGCCTCCTCAATCAGACCTCCAGCTCAGAGGAGAAGATTGAGAGCCATACCAAACAGACAGCAGCAAACACAAAGAGGATTGCCAACCAGGCAGGAAGACAGGAGGCCCGGATCTGATGGCGGTCACGTTGGTTAAACTGGAAACAATTGGAGACATCACGGAGGACGCTCAGACCGGGGGATTCTCCGGAGAGGTCTCCTATCTGGTCACAATTGACAACCTCAACACAACAGGAGCGGACATCCGTTCCGCGGCTGGGATCCCGGAAAGAGGAGTCACGGCTCATCCGTTGGAGTCCACGGCAATATGCCGCTCCCGGAGAATTGAGTCCGTTGCGAACGATTACAAGTGGAGAGTTGTTTGTGAGTTTAACTCGGAATCTGAGTCTACCGTTGAGCCGCCAGATGATCCGGAGCAATTGGTGGTCCGGGGATCTCAACGCGCCTTCAGCGAACAGAGACCTACGCTGGTTGACGCTTATGGGAATCCCGTGGTCAACTCCGCGGGGGATTACTATGACGGATTGACGAAGAGATTCCGTCTCCGGGAGTATGTTTGCACCTCCTCATTCTTCTCAATCCCGGACTTCCTCTTCGAGCTCTCTGGGACCGTCAACTCAACCTGGGTGACAATCCACGGCAAGAGCTATCCTCCGGGGACTTGCCTCATGGGAGACGTCTCCCATCCGGACACTCCCAGCACGGACTCAGAGGGCAACTATTACTGGCCTATCACGTATCACATTGAGATTGATCCAGATGGATGGACAACGCTCCTCCCCAACCGCGGAGCCAACGCCCTCTATTATGAGACCCGTCCGGACCAGGACACGGACTGGAGCATTGTAGGGTTTGAAGCCTATGACGACGTAGAGGATGAGAATCTCAGACAGATCCGCAAGGGACGGATCCTGGATGATTATGACGCGGACCTCTCAGACAACATCTGGCTCAACCAATATGGAGAGAAGGAGTTGGTCTCTCTGACTCCCCTCTCCACAACCGGCAAAATGGTTGAAGGGCTAACAACTCTTGTTGCCTCCGGATTTACTGAGCAGATGGTCGGAACCTACGTGTCTGTAGACTACGCGGGATTTCGCCAACGTCCCCTCAAAGCCCGAATTGTGACCTACAACAGCGCAACGTCCGTTGAGTTGAGCTCCGCCGCTTGTGGAACCGTTCGCGGAGTTGCGGTCCGTGGCGGAGCCGCAAGAGTCAACGTCTTCCAACTTGATGACCTGGCCGATTGGAGCGCGGTCCCCCTTCCAAATAACCATGAGTGATTTCCAGTTAATCTCAGACGATGAAGGAGCCAGAGACCTCCAAAGACTGCGGGCCGGTCTTGGAGTCCGCTCCGGATCTTCGCTGGATTCTCCGGACCAACTCTCTGACCGCGGAAGGATCATTGTGGAGCTCATTGAAGACCTCCCCGCGGATGACTTTGGACAATACTCCGCGAAGCAAGTGGATCTGGTTGGAGGGGAATTTGAGCCCATCCGGGTTGTCCAGGTCCGGAAGATCATCAACGCTGCAATCTCCGCGGGGGAGGAAGAGGATCCAACCCGTCTGGTTGCTCGAAGGATTGCTAATCTTGGGTGGTGCGTGGGGGAGGTGGAGTCTGAGACATCCAGTACCAGCTCCGGGGGAGTCACGGGATCTTGTTGCGGTTGTGGAGAGCCGGATAACTTTCCTTCCTATGACTGGGGAGAAGGGAGAGAGCCTACCAAACTCCACGTTGTGGGGATCTCCTTGAGTTGTTGCTCCCCGGAAGCCTACACCTTGACCAGGGGTATTGAGGATTCTTCCTGGTCTTCTGGGGAAGTGGATTGCGGAGACGAAGAGGAGAACTCCATCCAGTGGGAGCTTAGTGGAGAGAGTTTGATTGGAACTCACTCAACCCTGGGGGTTGTCGCGTCCTATCAACTCAATGAGTATGATACGGACCCTTTTTGCTCCCGCCGCTTTCATCTCCGGAGTGAAGTCACCCCCTCCCAGAATCAGAATTGCGCAGTTTGTGGAGAAGTGGCTTGCATATCTCCGGGGGTATTGGGAGCGGATCTGGGGGATTGCTTTAGCACCTCCCGCCACTTTGGGAGCCTCCCATCTGTTTGGTGGTGGGAGGAGGAGGAGATTGATACAGGGCAACCAGGGTTGTTTGATGGCTCCGGCCTTCTGGAGTGGAAGACCCGCGCCCCCACTTCCGCCGCTTGTGAATGGAACCATGCAAGTTGTTCCTTTGGAAATTATACCCTCAATTATTGCCCTAATACTGCGCTTTGGAAAATGTGGAAGGGATCAACAGTAGGATTTGGGTGCGATTCTCCCGGCAACATCGATAACCGCCCTCCTTGCGGATCTATTTATCTCCCGGATTTTGAGTTACCAGACGCGGACCTCAACCCTCAAGGAGTTAATGAGGTGGTAGTCCAATATGGAGGGGGAGGGACTTACCTCTTCCGCTTTGGTGCTATCTCATGACAGACCGGAAGCTCATCACAGACGCGCAGGGAGTGAAGGACCTTCGACACCTTCGGGCCGGCCTCCAGAGGAAGCCGGGGATCCAGGGGGAGTCCATCAAGAGGACAACCTCTCCCTCCTCCATCATTGTGGAGCTCCAGGCCAATCTGCCGGAGGATGACTTCTCTCCGCAAGCCGCGAAGGAGGTCACTCTTCAGGGCGGAGAATGGGTCCACGTCCGGGAGGTCCAGGTCCGCAAAGTGACCGCCGCGGCAATCTCCGCGGGATCCGAAGAGGAGCCAGTCCGGACTTTTGCTTATTCGGTGGGAAATCTGGGCTGGGTTGTGAGTCAAGGAGAGACCTCTTCCACAACCACTCCGGATCCGGAGACCGACTCCACGGGCTGCTGCGGTTGCTCAGAGCCAGATGATTACGCCTCCTATGATTGGGGGAACGGGGACGAGCCCAAACAACTCCGCTTTTATGGACCTTCGCTGAGTTGTTGTGGGCAGGGGACCTCCACCCTTCTCCGGGAGATTGAGGATGAGACCTGGACCTCTGAAGAGGTCTCTTGTGGAGATGGAGAATCAACTCTTCAATGGGAGTTTGATGGATCCACCATGACAGGAACTCACTCCGTTGAGGGAGTGGTTGCGGTTTATACGCTGGATGAATTTGATACGGACCCTTTTTGTTCCCGGAGGCTCCACCTGGACGAAGACTCCACTCCCACGCACAACCGGGATTGTACGATTTGCGGAGACCCCGCTTGTCTCATCCCCGCGGCAACTTATCTGACAACGGAATGTTTCACGGACTCAGAGCATGATGGAAGGCTCCCCAACAATTGGAGCATCACGGTTGAGTTTGAGGGCTTTGTCCGTGAGGGGTTGATGGAGTTCCAATACTTCCCCGGCTTCGACGATTGCAATTGGGCGGTCTGTACTTGTGAGGTGGGTTGCTATCGCCTTTGGTTTGATGCTTACAACACGGGAGCCCATGAGTGGGAACTTTACGCGGTCCCCTCCCAGGGCTTTGGCAATTGTGGAGGAGCTCCAGGACCAATCCCTCCGCTCCCCATCGTCACCTGGACAGATGAAGAATGGAATCCCCAGGGAGTCAACTCCAAGACCGTCACGGGAGCCAATAACGTCCTCATCACTTATACGTTGAGGGCCTCATGACAGACTACAACCTCATCACAGATGAGCAGGGAATCAGGGACCTCCGCCAGCTCCGCGCCTCCGTTGCAAAGAAGACAGGGACCAAAGGCTCCCGGAGAGTCCAGTCTCCGCGGAGGTCTCAGATCATTGTGGAGATCACAACAGACCTCCCGGAGGACGACTTCGGGACTTATGCCGCAAAGCAAGTCAAGCTCTCCGGGGGAGAGTGGGAGTTTGTCCGGGAGGTCCAGGTCCGCAAGATCACAAAGGGCGCCATCTCCGCGGGGACGGAGGAGGAGCCGGTCCGGTTGTTCGCCAACAACCTCTCCAATCTGGGTTGGGTTGTGGGATCTGTCTCCCGAGGAGAAGAGGAGGATCCTCCCGTTGTTTCGGCTTCCTCCTGTTGCGGTTGTTTCGATGAAGGAGATTACCCTACCTATGATTGGGGGAACGGAGAAGAGCCGGTAGTCCTTGCGGTCTCCGGAGTTAGTCTGGAGTGTGGAAACGGGGGAGGGGTCCGTTTGAAGAGAGACGTCCCTAACGGATCAATCTGGGACTTCACGGATGATGGACCGGAGGGGGATGTTGTCTGGACCTATTCCGGAGGAGACATCATCACGGCAACTCATTCCTCTCATGGGGTGGTGGGACGCTATGAGGCCAATGAGGAGGTAACGGACCTTCTTTGCTCTCAGAAGTTCACGCTTGATGAGAGTGTGACTCCCTCCAACAACCGGGACTGCATCAATTGCGGGCGGGAGATTTGTGTCTCACCGGCAAGAGCTGGGATCTCCTATGACTGCATGGAACACAGCCAACACAATGGAGAGCTTCCCGTTAAGTGGGTCCTCAGAATTCAGGGCTCACAGAGCGAAGTAGCGGAGCAATGTACTCTCCCTCATTTGACCTATGATAATACGTATGAGTTTCTGACGGAGGGGATTTGGGGCTCTTATTGTGGTTGGTCCCTCAGACTTGGAGGGATTGCCAACTACTACTGGGTTTTGCTTCACACTTCCTCCCCCCTTGTTTGGCAACTGTACTACCACTCCAGGACCGTAACTGACCAGATTGGAGGCGCGGGGAGCACCCTCTTCAAAACCTGGACAGATGGGGAGTTTCAGTCTTTCGGCCCCAACGCATTCCGGAGGACCCTCTTTGGACAGCTCACTCAATTGGGCTGCCCAGAGGGGGAGCTCTATCAAGACGTCACTCTCACGGGACTGGATGAATGAACCAATGTAAACACAGAGGACGGAAATCGAGTTGTTGCCAATCCATCTACGAGTGCAGCAACCCAGAGGTCCCCGTCCCCACTTGTACTCCGGATCTGGAGGGATTTAGCCAGATCATCTCTAAAAATCCCGCTATCACTCTGGAGGTGATTGGATCCAACCTCCACGTCTGTTCCGAATGCCCTCACAGGGAGACCGAAGATGAATAATCTAACACTGGACAAGATCATCCGCCGCAATGCTGAAGCCGCCGCGGCAAGAGACGCGGGGGACGATGCTGAAGTCCTCAACGTCCTCAACGCCAAGACCATTGAGAAGCCAGACTCCCGCGCGTGGTCTCTCCAGAAGATAGGAGAGGAAGTGGGAGCCAGACTGGGAGACCCCGCTCAGAGACTCCTGGCCCGGAGACTCTTTGGGGACACTCTCGCCGAAGCGATTGAGGCAAAGGTGGAGGGATTCGGGGAGCTCCAGGTTGCCCAGATTGCTCTGGGACTGGGAGAGCTCACGTTGGATGGAGCGGACCGTCAAGCGGTGATCGATGGACTGGGAGCCGCCTGGCCTCCGGAGATCCTGGCCGCGGTCAAGAGTCTGGGAGGGGAGGTACTCTCCCCGGTTGAGAATGAAGTGGGAAGAGGAGCGGTTGTCACGGCGGGGCAAGTTGCCTCCTGGAGAATCTTCCACGATTTGGAGAACCGAATCCGCGAGAACTACAACCAGACAATGGAAGACATTGCCGCGGGGACCATCTCCAATTGGGCAGAGGCTTCCGCCTCATTGACTGCGTAGGAATCTCATGACTGTCTCAACCTTTTCAGAGTCTGCCCATTCCTACGGACATGGAAGCGTTTCGCTGAATCCCGGAACCGTGGAGGAGATCACGGAAGACGGTGACTACGCAGCGTGGTCATTCACGGTGAATGTTGGGCAAGGTGCAACGATCACCTCCGCCACGCTCACAATTGATATCAACAGCGAAGGCGGTGGCGAGGCCGACGTTTACGGGGATGATAGCACCAACGCGGACGCATTGGCCGCTGTTGCTTATGATATCAGTGACAGAACTAAGACAACGGCAACAACGCACATATCCCCATCAGCGACGGGATCACTGGGGATTGATGTGACGTCAATTGTTGCCGAGTTGATTGCTGAGGGTGGATGGGCATCCGGGAACCGAATGGTGTTATTTCTCAACGGGGAAGGGGATGACCGTGACTTATTTGAGATCGATTTTGGCACAACCACAGAATTGGAGATTGACCACACTGGGGGAGCCGGTGGAGGTGGAGGTGGAGGTGGAGGATCAGCTCTCCGAAAAATCGGATGGGATGGGGGATTTGACTCAAGAAACACAGGAGGAGTATAGATGCCATTCAAAGCAATTGCCGGTGAGACAAACCGGATCATTCGTGTTTTCATCCAGGACGATTCCTCTCTCAGTGGACTCACTGGCCTGGTCTACAACTCTTCAGGGTTGGCTCTGAATTACACCAAAGAGGGAGACTCTTCAGAGACAACTATCAACTTGGTCACTGCAACGGAGGGGACCTACACCTCGTCAGGATTTGTAGAGCTCAACTCCTCCACGCTTCCCGGAGTCTATGAGATTGGTCTCCCTTCCGCGGTCTTGTCCACGGCGGGAACGGTAGACCTCATGCTCCAAGGAGCCACGGACATGGCTCCCTGTCCCATCAAGATTGAAGTCCGGGGGATTGAGGAACTCTATCCAGACGGTTGCATCTGGGCTAGTGAAGACGTCTCCAACACTGGTACTACGGTGGGAGTGGATGGGACCATTGGCAACCCTGTTGAAGATATCGCAACCGCCATGACTCTGGTTGCCTCCACGGGGATCCGAAAAATCAAGGTGACTTCCGGGGAGAACTCAGAGAGCTATATCTCCGGCCCATCCGCGGACCTGGAGGACGTGGACATTGAGGGGGTAGGGAATGCCTGGATCCTCCTTGCCTCTTCCTATGAAGTGAATAGAGTCCGCTTCTCCAATCTCAAGATCTCCGGCTATCCGGATGATATGAGCAACGTTCTCTTTGAGGATTGTCAAATTGACAGTTGCTATCTTGGAAGTTCCACTCTCCGCCGTTGTGAGATTACTGCGTCCCTTGACCTTATCAAAGGTTCCCAGATCGTAGCGAGAGACTGTTTCTCCGATTATTCGCGGAGGACTCTGGATTTTGATACTCCCAGTATCCCTGGGACTGGGGGAAGCACTGTCCGCCTCTACAATTATGCGGGCAATCTGGAAATCCGGGGGATGGATACGGTAGGGTCTGATGATACTCTCCAGATCACGGGGACAGCGGAGCTCACAATCAACTCCGATTGTCTGGGAGGGACTATTGAGTATTCTCCCGGAGTCAGTATTGGAAACAATCAAGGGTCCGCCACTCTCACTCCATATTCTCCATTGAGCTTTGAGGGTTCCGTTGCCAATGCCAACTTGACCCAGATCATGGGATCCAGTTTGACTCAGGATCAAGGTGGAAGGCTTGCAGAGAATTTCTCCGTCCTCTTCACCAACGGGAGCGCGTTGGCAACGGCAACGCTGGATCATCTCTCCAACGTGAAGGACAGAATCGGAGCCTTCACTGGCTCCGGGATCAACACCGTCCTTGGATTCTTCCAGGCTCTCCTCCGGAAAGACGTCTCCATTCCTTCGGACATCGGAGGAACCTTTGACCCTTCCACGGATTCCCTGGAGGCCATCCAGGAGGCTGGGGGTATTACGGATTGGACGGTTAATGAGAGGGAACAGATACGCTATAGGCTCAAGATGGACGGAGATACGGACGCGCCAACGGACACGGATCTCCCGGAGGTGAATGTTGTCCAGATTGAAGCCACGGACGCAACGGATCAATTGGCAACGCTGATCGATGCTCCGGGGGGTGGAGCAAACACGGTGAACCTCTCCGTCGAGAATGACTCCGCCGCGGCTGTTGAAGGCGCAACCCTGCGGATCATCAAATCAGGGGAGACGGACATTGTCCGGACCACGGACGTCAACGGGGAGGCCATTGCCTACCTGGACAACGGGACCTATTCGGTCAATGTCACGGCTCCTGGTCATGATGGGGACTCCTTCTCTCTGGTTGTTTCCGGAGCAACTACTCCCTCCGCTTATGTCATAGACTTAACAATCACTCCAACCCAGACCGGCCCCACAATCTCAACAGGATACGCCTTTGTCCACGATGAGGACGGAGATGGGGAGGACGGGGTTGTCTGTACTTGTCGTCTGACGGATGGATCCGGAGACGCTGGCTACGGGCGCGATATGGCGGAGAAGACCGGGACCAGCTCTGGAGGAGGGAACATCTCGATTGATGGGTTCCTCCGCGGTTGTGTTTACATGTGCAAGCTGGGGGACGGAGATGAGGAGCGGATTGAAGTCCCGGACGCTCCTACTTTCCAGCTTCCTGAAATGTTAAGAACGGATTCATAGGTGATATCATGCCAAATGAAAAAATGAACTCGGTGGCTGGCTGGAGCAACTTGAGCGCGTTGGGTTGTCTCATCGCTCTGGTCCTCTGGTTTGCTACAACCGGCCTCCCCAACATCATGGACAAGTGGGAGAAGGAGTCCTCCGCTACGCGAGCAGACTTCAAGGAGGTGGTGGATGGGTTGGTCCTGGAGACGAAGGAACAACGGAAGGACTTCAGGGAGGAACTCCGAGAGCAACGGAAGGAATCTCATGAGCTCGCCGTCTCTGGACATGACGCGGTCAACGCTTTGAGCAAGCAGATCTATGATCTACATGAGACCGTCAAGAAAAATGCTCCGGTTGGGGCAATCGATTGAGAGTGACGATCTTGGGGCGGAGATGGAACCTCCGCTTCGCGCACCTCAAACCCCCGGAGCTTGGGAAGTGTGACTCTCCCAACAAAAAGGGGAAGGAGATTGTGATTGACTCCAGACTCTCAGGGGAGTTGGAGTTGGACACAATCATTCATGAGTGCCGGCACGCTGCTTCCTGGCCCATCTCAGAGGAGTTTATTGAGGAAGAAGCCTCAGACCTGGCCCGGATCCTTTGGAGGCTGGGATATCGGAGAACCTCCCCCCAGGATCCTGGGGGTTGAGATATCCTCAACCAATCTCCCAAAGAGTTGGGAGGAACTTCTTGAGAGATCCGCGGAGTGAAGGTAAACTCCGACTCATGATCCGTGAAGAGAATAAATACAACCACAGGGCCGTTGCTTTCGCCCGTGAATCCTCCGGCCTGCATCTCGCCGGAGTGGAGCCCAAAGGTCATTGAGGGAGATTGGTCCCAATCTTCTGGACCAGCTTTCCTCCCTCAAATCGGACCGTAATAGAGGCCAAAGAGTCTCCTTCTCCCTCCTCCCATTGTAAAGCCTCCTGGGAGCCCGTTGACAAGAGGGTCCGGTTGTCCGATCCTATCACCCCCTGGACTTCCTTAATTGTCATCCCTTCGGAGAGTTCCTCCATTGCCCCCTGGGTTAATGTTGGGGCTTCCCCACAACCAAGCAGAAGACAGAAGCTCAGCATCATCAACGCTCTCATGATCCCTCTTCCTTTTTGTCCAGTTCCGCGCGGAGGACTCTCCGGATCCAGTCTGAGACCTTCATCCGGTGAAGAGTTGCCTCCCGCTTGTAAAGCTTTTTCTCTTCCACAGAACAACGGAAGACCTGTCTCTCAGAGTTGTTGGGGAGCTCATCCATCTCCGGAGCATCCTCCACAGAAGTCCTCCGGTCAACCCCGTTGCCTAATTCGGCAAACAGTGTTGACCACTTGTGTCCACATTGTTACCCTTGCGGAGTCCTGGGCAGAGGACACCACAAAGAGACAAGATCCGCTCGCGGATCTCCGGCCCCGTGGAGATTGCTGCCCCGATCTCTTCGGGGCTTTTCTTTGACCTCAACGGAAGAGTTGCTTTCCTGGATCACTAAAGTCCGCGCATAAAAAATCCCTCCCCCTGGTCTTGCAGGATAGGGGAAGGGTTGTGTCTTCAGACTGTTCCCTCAGACACCCCCGATCATGGGGGAGGGCTTCCCCTATGTCAAGTCCTAACTGGCAATGGCTCGTAGATCTCTGCCTTTCGGAGAAATTGCCCTTCTTCCCTTCGCAATCCGGAGAACCCTGGATCTGCTATGAGGCTGCCGAGAAAGTGACGCAGTTTTCCGCGGATACTTTGGCACGGAGAGCAAAGGATCTCCCCAAGCACCCCGCCTTCAAGGGATTCATCCGCCTGACGGACTTTGAGACCTACTATGGCAAAGAAGAGGAGTAGAGGAACTCACTCCGGCTCAA
>Ga0180435_10002148_pt1 | contig 20246 bp, 16 predicted proteins | sample SS_ome_3_FD_132467 | JGI IMG/M metagenome (GOLD analysis project Ga0180435, IMG submission 132467) | Hypersaline lake sediment archaeal communities from the Salton Sea, California, USA - SS_3_S_1 metaG | ecosystem: Environmental > Aquatic > Non-marine Saline and Alkaline > Hypersaline >...
AACTATAAGCCGGGTAGCAGGTACAGCTACTCCAACCTGGGATACGGGATACTGGGAGCCATAATTGAACGCAAAAGTGGAATGCCTTACCAGGATTATGTGGTTATGAATCTGCTCAAGCCTCTTGATATTCATGATATGCATATTGGCAAAAGCTACTACCATGAGAAATATCCCAATGAAGTAAGATATCATAGCAGCGGGGGAAGGATGACAACCTATTCCATGAACGGATCCGGAGAGACTGTTCCCATATATTATGGTGGCAACAACATGGAATTGCTTGGACCCGCTGGTGGATGGGTGGCCTCGGCTCCAGAACTCATTAAATTCCTTTCAGCCGTGGATGGTTTCGGAGAACAGCCGGATATTCTATCCAAAGAATCCATAGCTATTATGTCCAATCCAAAGATCGCGGGCAAAGGTTTATATGGCTGGCGGGGAAGCGATAGTTACGGCACCTGGTGGCGGACCGGATATCTGACAGGGTCTTCGGCACTGATGGTAAGACAGGGCGATGGTCTTAGCTGGGTGATTATGACAAATACCAGTACCTACAAGGACTCCAGGATACACCGTTACACCTCACGAATGATGTTTGGAGCGGTAAACCAGGTGGAACAGTGGCCAACCGTCGATCTTTTCACCATTGAAGAGACAAGTCATAATCCCATTACAGAAATCCCCACCTTTAACCCTAAACTTTAGTCTCCGGGGGCTGCTTCCTTCCAAATTTCCTCCTATCTTTAAGGGCAAGAATACCCCCTATGGAGTTATCTTCTATCCAACATATTGAACCCTCTCAACTTTCTGACTTTAAGACCGATATTTTTATCACCAGTCTTGGCCATGAAAGCCGGAGCACCCATGTATCCCGGCTTTTGAAACATCTTTCCTGCCGAAAAGTTGCCCTTGAATCCAGCTCATGCATTAAGGACTTCTCCTACGAAGCAAACCGTGAATTCTATGAAAAAGAGAATTTTGAAATCTTAAGGCTGGAATCGGATATCCCCCAGATTGAATCCATCTTTGGTTTTTTTAGCGGAGAGGATGTGGGTATATGCATCGATTGTACAAACATGCCCCCCGCATGGTATCACCGTTTTTTCTCCTGGTTTGACGAGAATCAGCATTTCCAGGGCATTGCCAGATTACGCATAGTTTATACCATCGCAAATTTTGTTAACCTGGAAGGGACGCACAAAGTCAAGGAGATCAGAAACTTCCTCCAGTCAGACATAAAGAATACGGCCCATAAGAAAAAGGCCCTGATCCTGGGTCTGGGCCAGGAAAAAAACATTGGAGCCTCCATCCTGAAAATGATGGAACCCGATTTGCTCTACCTTTATTATGCAGATCCTCCGGCGGATAAGAAATTTGTGGAGCTTAGTTTCGTTAACAATCACAGCTTAATTAACGGCACTCCCATCAAGAACCTGATTTCTTACCCCATCCGGAACGGCCAATCCATTTATCAGAGTCTGATAAATACCATATTACCAATTCGAAACGACTATTCCATAATGATTATACCTCACGGGCCGAAGATATTCTCATTGGTTGCCATGTTGATCCACCTGGGATATCCGGATATCAGGATCAGTTACCCATCCTTTAAGAAGCCTCCGGTGGCGGACCGCTCACCACTTGGAGAGCCCGTTATTCTGGATATTCTTTTTGAAGGAGAAGAATAAAAACAATTTGATGGTATCATTGTTATATCATCGAAATTTTGAACATCATACATTTTATCTGAAGTAATTATGGCAAGTTTTGATATTATCATGCCAAAAATGGGTGAAAGTATTGAAGAGGCAACGATCACAAAATGGTTTGTGAAGGAAGGCGATAAAGTAGTAGAGGACGATGTACTGCTTGAAATCGCCACAGACAAGGTTGACTCCGAAATACCCTCTCCCGTGGAAGGCGTAGTGCAAAAAATACTCTTCCGTCAGGATGAGGTTGTAGCTGTGGGAAATGTGATTGCAGTTATTGATCTGGACGGAGAAGAGTCAACAGCCAGTTCTCAGGAAGAAAGCACCCCTACGCAGCAAGAAAATGAAACACCGGTAACTCAGGCAGAAGAAGAGCCTCCGGTACAGGAAACTGTTGTTTCTTCTTCGGGACGTTTCTACTCCCCACTGGTAAAAACCATTGCAGCAGCAGAAGGTATTTCCCAGGAAGAACTGGATAACATCCAGGGCAGCGGCATAAATGGCAGGGTTCAGAAAAAAGACCTTCTTTCTTATCTGGAAAGCAGTAAGTCCACAGGCAAAACTCCCGCAAGCACACCTGCACCTGCAGCTGCAGCTGAAGCTCAGGCACCGCCTGCTCCAAGTGTTCAGGAAAGCACGGCTGTCTCAAAACCTGCGCCCGCCCTTATAAGTGGTGAGGGAGATGAGGTAATTGAGATGAGCAGACTCAGAAAGCTCATTGCCGAGCATATGATTAAATCCAAGCAAACCTCTGCACACGTCACCAATATGATCGAGGTGGATGTGACAGGAGTTGTAAATTGGAGAAACCGGGTGAAGGACGAATTCCTTAGAAAAGAAGGGGTGAAGCTGACCTTCCTGCCCGTATTCCTGGAAGCAACGGTGAAAGCACTGAGGGAATTTCCGCATATCAATGCTTCTGTGGATGGCGACAAGATCATCATTAAGAAAAGGATTAATCTGGGGGTTGCTGTTTCACTTCCCGGTAACAATCTGATTGTTCCCAACATCAAAGATGCCGATTCCTTAAATCTCACCGGGATTACCAAAAAGATGAATGCATTGGCAGATGCTGCCCGTAGCAACAATCTGGGTCCGGACGATATCAGCGGTGGAACATTTACGGTAACCAACTTTGGGTCTTTCAAAAATGATATTGGTACACCCATCATCAACCAGCCTGAAGTTGCCATTCTCGCGATTGGAGCCATTAAAAAGAAGCCCGCGGTAATTGAAACTGAAACAGGAGATGCCATTGCCATCAGGCAGCTTATGTGGTTATCCCTGACCTACGATCACAGAATTATCGACGGAGCACTGGGCGGAGCATTCTTAAAGCGCCTGGGAGATATAATCGAATCATTTGACCCGCAGAGCGGGAATTTTAAAATACAGTAAGAAATGTCTAAAGAGAAAAGATTTAGCATTAAGAAGACAGATAAAGAGACCCTGGCAAATTGGTTTAAGCTCATGTTGGTTGGACGGGCCATAGACGACCGTGCTCCCAACTATCTGAAGCAGGCCATTGGATGGTCTTACCATGCACCCTATGCAGGACATGATGGCATTCAACTTGCCATCGGTCAGGTTTTTGACAAAGAAAATGACCACCTTTTTCCCTACTACAGGGATATGCTTACTACCCATTCAGCCGGTCTGACTGCCGATGAGCTGATCCTAAACGGAATTTCCAGGGATGCAGATGTGGCAGGAGGCGGAAGGCACATGTCCAATCACTTTGGCAAACCGGAGTGGAACATTCACAACGTAAGTTCCTGTACGGGAAACCACACCCTGCACGCAGTGGGTGTTGCGAGAGCCATAAAAAAATACAAGGTACCAGGGGTGGCCATCAGCTCACAGGGTGAGTCCTCTGTTTCGGAAGGTTATGTTTATGAAGCCATTAACGGAGCCAGCACTGAAAAACTGCCGGTCATTTTTGTCTTCCAGGATAATGGATATGGTATATCCGTTCCGAAAGCAGACCAGACTGCCAACCGAAAAGTGGCCAATAATTTTACAGGCTTCAAAAACCTGAAAATATTTCATTGCAACGGGAAAGACGTATTCGACAGCATGAACACCATGTTTGAAGCCAAGGAGTATGTGGCCAAACATGAACACCCTGTAATTGTACAGGCAAATTGTGTCAGGATCCATTCCCACTCCAATTCCGATCGTCACGATCTATATCGTGACGACTATGAACTGAACTATGTGCATGCCTACGATCCGCTGGCCAAATTCAGAAGACTGCTGCTCAGGTATGATCGATTTACAGAAGCAGAACTCGAAGTGCTGGAGAACGAAGCCAGGGACGTGGTAAAAGCAGCTCACAAGGTGGGGATGAACTCTCCCAATCCCTCTCCGGATTCCATCCATGATTTTGTGATACCCGAGCCCTATGTGAGCGAGAAATATCCTGATGGACTTCACAATCATGAGGGAGAACCCAAAAAACTGATCGAAGGACTGAACGAAACACTGAAAGCCGAATTCAGGCACAATCCCGACACCTTTATCTGGGGTCAGGATGTGGCCCACAAGGAAAAAGGGGGCATTTTCAACGTTACCAAAGGTATGCAACAGGAATTCGGAATAGATCGCGTCTTTAACGGGCCCATTGCAGAAGATTTTATCATGGGTACAGCCAATGGCATGAGCCGTTATAACGATAAACTTCGTATTGTGGTGGAAGGTGCCGAGTTTGCAGATTATTTCTGGCCAGCCATGGAGCAATTTGTGGAAACCACCCACGAATACTGGCGTACCAAAGGTCAGTTTTCTCCGAACGTGACCGTACGTCTTGCTTCCGGAGGTTATATCGGGGGAGGCCTTTATCATTCACAGACCATCGAAGGATCCCTGGCTTCCCTGCCAGGTGTGAGGGTGGTATACCCTTCCTATGCGGATGACGCGGCAGGCCTGCTTCGTACAAGCATGAGGTCGCGCGGACTTACTATTTTTATGGAGCCCAAGGCCCTTTACAATGCCCCCAAGGTTGCCACACCCATTCCGGACGATTTCGAAGTACCTTTTGGCAAAGCAAAGATCAGGAGGGAAGGAAGCGATCTGAGCGTGATTACCTATGGAAATACTACCCCCATGTGCATGGAACTGGCCGAAAAGTTAAGTAAGGAAGGTGTTGCTAGCGTGGAAGTAATGGATCTCCGTTCTCTCAGTCCCCTGGATACGGAAGCGATACTGAACACGGTGAAGAAAACCGGTAAAGTTCTTGTGGTCCATGAGGATAAAGTGTTTGGTGGTTTTGGCGGTGAAGTGGCTGCCCAGATAAATGACCTGGCCTTTGAATACCTGGATGGTCCGGTTAAAAGGGTGGGGTCCACTTTTACACCCGTGGGTTTCAATCGAATTTTGGAGGCTGCAATTTTGCCCGATCTGAAGAGGATTGAAGATGCTGCCATAGAACTGTTGAACTATTAAGATAAAATTGCCATGAGTAAAACAGCCATCATATACAGTTTCAATACCAAAAAAACGTCCAAAATCGCTGATAGAATCATCGAAGAATTTGGTCAGGACCGCCTGGAAGTAGTTAACGCCGAAGAGATCACCGAAGAATTATTTCTTTCCTACGATCATATCATCATGGGTGTACCCACCTGGTTCGATGGGGAATTGCCCAACTACTGGGATGAATTTGTTCCGGCCCTTGAGGATCTTGATCTCAAAGGCAAAAAAATAGCCTTATACGGTCTGGGTGACCAGAAAGGATATCCTGAGAACTTTCTGGATGGAGTGGGCATTATGGCCGATATCCTGGAAGAGCAGGGTGCCAGCCTGGTGGGATTTACTTCCACCGAGGGCTACGAATTTGAAAGCTCCCGGGCAGCCAGAGAAGGACAATTTGCAGGTTTGGCCATCGATTACGAGAACCAGGGATCCAAGAATAAGGAGAGGGTGGCGGCCTGGGTGGAGCAGCTGAAGAGCGATTTTTCCTGAAATATTCCTCCGAAGTAGTGAATAATGGTATGTTGAATAGCATATTTAGCATATTATTTATTTCTTTTGTGGTTTACACTTATTAACCATTAAACTACAATGCTATGGCAAAAGATCGTGTTTACATCTTTGATACCACATTGCGTGACGGGGAACAGGTTCCCGGTTGTCAGCTGAATACCATCGAAAAGATTGAAGTGGCGAAAGCCCTTGAAGAGCTAGGTGTGGATGTGATCGAAGCCGGCTTCCCCATTTCCAGTCCGGGTGACTTTAATTCTGTGGTGGAAATCAGCAAGGCGGTGACTGAACCGGTTATCTGCGGTCTTACACGAGCGGTAAAAAAGGACATCGAAGTGGCAGCGGAATCCTTAAAATTTGCCAAACGTCCGCGAATTCATACGGGTATCGGTACTTCCTACTACCATATTTACCACAAACTCAACAGCAATCCTGACGAAATCATCGAAAGGGGAGTGGAAGCGGTCAAATATGCTAAATCCTTTGTGGAAGATGTGGAGTTTTATGCCGAAGATGCAGGACGCTCGGAGAATAAATACCTGGCCAGGGTGGTGGAAGCCATGATTGATGCCGGTGCAACGGTGATCAATATTCCGGATACCACAGGCTACACTCTGCCTGATGAATATGGAAAGAAGATAAAATATCTGGTAGACCATGTGTCGAATATAGACAGGGCCATTTTGTCCACACATTGTCATAACGATCTGGGCATGGCAACCGCCAATACCATGAGTGGTTTGATTAACGGTGCACGTCAGGTAGAAGTTACCATGAACGGAATCGGTGAGAGGGCCGGAAATACTTCACTGGAAGAAATAGCCATGATCCTCAAGAGCCGGAAACACCTGAACCTGGTTTCCAATATCAATCCCAGGAAAATATACCGGACAAGCAGACTTGTTTCTACCCTGATGCGCATGCCTGTTCAGCCCAACAAAGCCATTGTCGGGAGAAACGCCTTTGCTCATTCGTCAGGTATTCACCAGGACGGTGTTTTAAAAAAGCGTGAAAACTACGAGATTATCAATCCCAAATCGGTGGGGATTAATGAATCTTCCATTTTGCTTACGGCTAGAAGTGGGAGGGCAGCGCTGAAGCACCGCCTGACCAATCTGGGATATACCTTCAGTAAAAAAGACCTGGATGCCATTTACGAAGAATTCCTGGTACTGGCTGATTCCAAGAAGGAGATCGTGGACGAGGATCTGAAGATGCTTGCAGGTGCAAGTTCCAGAGATGTAAAGAGAAACCTGCATCTGAATAAACTGCAAGTGTTGTGTGGGAAAGGGACCAGCCCTGTGGCTACCGTTGCCCTGGTTTGGGAAGAGGTATGCCACACTGCCACCGCGGAAGGAAATGGTCCGGTCGATGCTGCAATAAATGCCGTTAAGGAGATTTTGAAGAAGAAAGTTCGCATTGAAGAATTTCTGATCCAGGCTATTACCCGTGGCAGCGACGATATGGGAAAAGTGCATATGCAGGTGGAGCATAAAAACGTGGTCTATTATGGTTTTTCAGCCTCTACTGATATTATTACTGCCTCGGTGGAAGCTTTCATTGATGCCATGAGTCAGATTGTCTAGTACCAGGCACTCCGTTAATTTATTATTATCTTTATTTCTCAGATCAGACCAGGTAGATTTACTGGTCTGATTTTTGATAGTTGTAGCATCAATTAACGATTATTCCCGGATGCCAAGATTCGTTTCTACCGGTTTACTGCTGTTGATTTTTTCCATCTCAACTGTGACAATGGCACAGAACAATTTTGCTGTGAGCGGTTATGTGCGGGATGCTGCCACAGGTGAAGAATTAATCGGTGCCAGTATTTCCATCCTGAATAGCAGCGTAGGAACCATTGCCAACGAATATGGCTACTATGCACTTTCCCTGGAACCTGGTTTTTATACCCTGGTATATTCCTACCTGGGATACGCGAATATCTCAGAGCCCATACAGCTTGACAAGGATGTAATACTGAATATGGAATTGTCGGAAACCAGCCTGGAACTCGAAGAGGTAACCATTTCCGCTGAAAGGGCCAATGACAATATTACCAAGCTGGAAACCGGGTCTACCCGCTTACCCATTCAAACCATCCGGAAGATACCTGCATTTTTGGGTGAGGTCGACATAATCAAGGCCATCCAATTGCTTCCCGGAGTACAATTTACCAGCGAGGGATCTTCGGGTTTTTCAGTCAGGGGAGGTGGCCGTGACCAGAATTTGATACTGCTGGACGAAGCCACTGTTTACAACGCCAGTCATTTGATCGGATTCTTTTCCGTGTTTAACAACGATGCCATCAAAGATGTGAAGTTATATAAGGGAGATATACCAGCCAGTGCCGGCGGACGCTTGGCTTCACTGCTGGATGTGAGAATGAAAGAAGGTAATCGCAAACAATTTGCCATGAGTGGAGGCATAGGCACCATTGCGAGCCGGCTGACTCTCGAAGGCCCCATTGTAAAAGATAAGGTAAGCTATCTCCTGTCTGCACGAAGAACTTACGCTGATCTCTTCCTCAAGTTTTCCCGCAGAGAGGCCATTAAGCAGAACAGGCTGTATTTTTTCGATTTGAACGGAAAAATTAATTATACCATAAACGATCGCAACAGGGTCTATTTCTCCTCCTATTACGGAAAGGATGTTTTTGCCAACGATTTTGCGGGAATGTTTTTTGGAAACCGCACCTTTACTTTACGCTGGAACCACCTGTTCAGCAAAACTTTATTCAGCAATTTTACCCTCATCAATTCCCACTATTTCTACGATCTGGGAACACCGGAGGGCTCGTCCCAGTACTTTAACTGGATGTCCATGTTGAACGACTATGGAATGAAAGCGGATTTCTCCTGGTTCTCGTCGCCTTCTCACACTTTCCGATTCGGGCTCTGGGCCACCTATCATGGTATTAAGCCAGGTGAGATTGAGGCTGAGCAGGGAGATATTACCATGACTTCGGTTCTTCCTGTTAACCATTCGCTGGACAACGGGCTTTATTTTTCAGGCGAGTCAGAGCTGAGTGAAAAATTTTCCATCCGTTACGGACTGAGATACTCCATGTTTCACAATATGGGTGAAGCCACTGTATATGAGTATGATGAGGATTACCAGGTGACCGATTCCCTTATGTATGAAAGCGGAGATATCTTTAATACCTACCATGGACTTGAACCCAGGTTTGCTGCAAATTATACACTGAACGACAGGCAGTCCATCAAGGCCAGCTATGCCAGAACCAGGCAGTACATTCAGCTGGCAAGCAATTCCAGTGCGGGCACACCTCTTGAAATCTGGTATCCATCTTCTCCCAATATCAAACCACAGATCTCCGATCAGGTGTCCCTGGGCTATTTTCAGAATTTCCTGGACAATTCCCTGGTAACTTCAGTGGAGTTATATTACAAGCAAATGAGCAATTCCATAGATTTCAGGGATCATGCTCAGCTTTTGTTGAATCCCAGGCTGGAGGGTGAGATAAGAATTGGCGATGCCACTTCCTACGGGGCCGAACTTTACGTGAAATATGAAAAGGAAGGATTCTCCGGTTGGATTTCCTATACGCTCTCACGTACCCTCAGGGATTTCCCGGAGATCAATAATGGCAAACCTTATCCCGCCCCTTATGACAAACCCCACGATCTGGCCATGGTCCTCACCTATGACATCGGACCTCGCATCTCGGTAGCTGCCAATTGGATTTACAGTACGGGCATACCTTATACACTGCCCTCCGGCAGGTACGAAGTTCAAGGGAATATATTACCCCTGTATACAGGCAGGAATGAATACAGGCTTCCCGATTATCACCGTCTCGATTTGTCCATCACCCTCAGAGGTAAGGAGAAACCTGGCAGGCGCTGGAGAGGGGAGTGGAATATTTCGGCTTACAATGCCTATGCCAGGAAAAATATCTGGACCTTGAATTTCGTTCAGGACGAGAACAACCCCGATATAACCCATGCGGAAATGACCTACCTGTTTTCCATTGTTCCTGCCATCACTTATAATTTTAAATTCTGATGAGCGGTATAAGAACATATGCTAAGTTTATCCTCTCCCTGGCTTTGGGGATTCTTATGCTGTCCTGTACCGAAAGGATTGATATTGAGCTGGATTCCACTTACAGGCGCCTGGTAGTGCAGGGGGCTGTTACCTCCGATTCTATGAGGCACAGAGTCTTGCTTACCACAACCAGCGACTATTTTGCCAATGAGCCCTCTCCCAGGGTGTCGGAAGCCCAGGTGGAAATATCCTACGATGATCAGGTACATACGCTGGTGGAACATCCCATCGTAAAGGGATTGTACGAAACGGAAGATGCATTCAGGGGAAAGCCCGGAACTACCTATAAACTGGATATCCGGCAAATAGACGTGGATGAGGATGGACTAAACGAGGAATATCATGCAGAGAGCACCATGAAAGGTGGTGCTCAACTGGATGGAGTGCAATTGAGGTATTTCTCCTCGCCCATTGTGGAAGGATTCCAGGTACTCATGTGGGCCAGTCACCCCGTCGAGCAAAGAGACTGGTTTGGTTTCAGGATATGGAAGAACGGGGTATTGCTTACGGATTCCCTCTCTACCTATACCGTTTTTTCTGACGATCTTTTCGACAGCGGTTACCTGCCTGGCTTTCCCGTAGGTTTCCTGAGCGATGATGATCCACGGCAACGCGTCTTTCCGGGCGATACCATCATCTTTGAACTGGAAAGCATCGATGAAGCTTATTACAATTTTGTGAGTGATGCGCAGCTGGAACTGATAGGAAATGTGCCCCTCTTTTCGGGTCCGCCTGCCAATGTCAGCTCCAACATCAACAACGGAGCCATGGGTATATTTGCGGCCTACTCCATTCTGCGCGCTGCAACCATCTATATTCCATAAAAAAAAGGCCATCCGCCGAAGTGGATGGCCTTTCCCTGAGTTGGATATTTCCTAGTACAGACTGATCTGACGCTTGTTCTTCACTACCATTTCCGGGGAACCGTCGAAGGTGGTGATCAGGCCTGTGGCTGTAATGTGCTCTCCCAGGAAGAAGCGCTGGGGTCTCCAGCTATATTTCCGTGCCACATGTCCGGGCAGCACTACTGTAAAGGCCTGGTAAGGGAAGTCTCCGCCGAAGAACAGAAGGAAGTCATCGGTCTCCTTGTTGTGCCAGGTGGCATAAACCCTTCCGTAGACCATGGCCACCTCACCCAGGTTGTATTTGGCATCGAAGACTGAGACCGTCTGGATCCGGTGTCCGTAGTTGTAATTCCAGTAGAAATCCGGGTACCATTTGCGATAGTTACGATACATGTGCCTGGTCCAGTATATATTGGTGTAAGTAGGATAATACAGGACATTGTAATGATGCAGATAGGTATCGTGATGGTAATGGATTTTTACCTTACGTGTGGGGTAGGCATAGTGATAGTGATGTCCGCCATAATAATGCCTGCTGTGGTACTTGACCGTATGCTTGGGCGCAGTGTAGCGAGGTGTGGCATAATGCTTATTATTAGGCCTGCGGTAGGTGGTTTTGCTAGTATGAGCAGTACTCATCTTACCTGCGCGCCTTTCAGGAACTACAGTTTTTGTGTATTTGGACTGATTAGATTTGGCCCTGTTTTGTTGTACCTGCTGGGTATTTACCTTACGGGCCGGAGATACAGCTTTATTGTTCCTGGCCTGATTGTGACGTACCTGCTGGGTATTTACCTTACGGGCCGGAGATACAGCTTTATTGTTCCTGGCCTGGTTGTGACGTACCTGCTGGGTATTTGCCTTGCGGGCCGGAGTGGTGGCTCTTTTCTGATAGGCCTGCTGCTCTTGCACCTTACGTGCAGGCTGGGTGGACCTGACCTTTTTCGAGGGAGTCTCCCGAACCTGGCTTCTGCTTGTCTTTGCAGCTTGTTCTCTATCCTGAGTTTTCGCTCGTCTTGCCGTCTGAGCCTGAATACTTGCTGTGGCAAAAATCAGGGCTACCAGCATTGCGCTTATGTAGTGTTTGGTTTTCATGATTTCCCGGTGTTTAATGTTTTACATATCTGCTTAAGGAAATTCAAATTCGATGCCAAAAACAGTAAGTGTAAAAATTACGCCGGGATAATTATGGAGATATTACGCTGAATGTCAGTGCTCTAGCACAAAAAAGAAAATCCCGGTTCTTGTGTGAACCGGGATCCTCCATTACAGATCTAGTCTTAGGGTTAGTGACTATCTTGTGGTAGTCTGTATCTCTACTGTGCAAGCAAATATAGAGGATATATTTTAATTACCAAATCTTTAATTCTCCTTTTCAATGGACGGGGAATCCTTATCAGGCTTGGAATTCTCCTCATCTATATGCATCTCGTCCCAGTCTTTATCCTTGATGGATTCTTGAATATTACGCTTTAATTCCTCCACATCAATCTGAATCTCAGACATACTTCGCTCCATCTCCGCTTTCATTTCTTCCCAGTCTATCTCCTCCATTTCCACCCTGGCCTTTTCAAAATTCTCCTTAAAAGCCTCCATGTCAAAATCGAAATCCACATCAAAATCCAGATCAGTCATGGCGTCGATTTTAGCGGCTTCCAGGTCCTCTTTGAGCACATCCCAGTCCATCTCCTCCATTTCCACCCGGGCTGCTTCCATTTCTTCCTTAATCGCCTCCCAGTCTATCTCCTCAAGGGCCTCTGCACGGGCTGTTTCCATTTCTTCCTTGATCTCCTCCCAGTCTATTTCCTCCATTTCTGTACGGGCTGCTTCCATTTCTTCCTTGATCGCCTCCCAGTCTATCTCCTCAAGGGCCTCTGCACGGGCTGCTTCCATTTCTTCCTTGATCGCCTCCCAGTCTATCTCCTCCAGGGCCTCTACACGGGCTGCTTCCATTTCTTCCTTGATCTCCTCCCAGTCTATCTCCTCCAGGGCCTCCTCACGGGCAGCTTCCTGCTCATCTGCCTCCAGCTTGTCTTTTTGGGCCTTGGGATTTTTTATGGTATCCTGCATAGCCACAGCTCTGTCAGAGGAAGGGGGTGTAAGTTGCTCTATTTCTATCATTTGCCTTTCATCCATCTGCTTGGTTATCGAAAATCCTGATCCAAAACTGGAGGCCAGCATGATTACCAGAATGGCTGCCGCCATTAACAAAAAAGGTGTGTACTTTTCTTGCCTGTTCTTTTTCATATTATTTGTTTTTATAATTCTACCAATCCGGGTTACAAAATGATTTCTGTTGCTTCCTCCAGCCCCCGGTGCAAGTCGGAAGTATATTCCCTTTTCTGCCAGGCAGACAAGGGCTTTCGCATAATTGAGCGGATCATTACTTAATTGAACAACTGCATCATCGCAGCAGTATTCCCTTTCTCTTCGTATTCTGTCCGATATAAACCAAACGGCCGGATGATAAAAGAGCAGGGCTTCCATAAAAAGTTGCATCAGGTTAACCAGATAATCTAACCTCTTAAGGTGATAAAGCTCATGTATGAGTATGGTTTCGACCTGACTGACGGAAAGATGGGTGAACATTCCCATGGGAACCATTACGGCAGGTTTCAAAAATCCTATAAGCAGGGGACCACTCACTTTATCCGATTCCAGAAATGCCACCTGGCGGTTTATACCCAGAGATCCAGCTAGGCTTTTCAATCGTTTTACCCATTCGTCCGGGACTCTTTGCCCGCTGCGTCTTAAGCTTCTGAGGTAGGAGAAAGACAGCAGGGACCGCAATAGCATAAATACAGCTCCTGCGAAATACAGATAGGTGCATAAGGTAAATAGCAAGTTGGGTTCCCAGGTCATTGGGGTGGATTTAATCAGTCCAGGCAAAACGGGGATTGAGCTTAGCTGATAGGGCTTGTAAAGCATTAAAAATGTGGCGAATACCGATCCAAAAAGCAGAAGTAGAAAAAGTACGGAGAGTTTATATCGTCTGCGGGACTGCCGCTCCGGTATAGCCACAAGCAACATTCTGAATACGGCCAGGATCAGCAATCCGGCCCAGACGCTGTGAAAGATGGTCTTCCCCAATGCCACAATCAGGTTCCCACTGCTTTCAAAGAGAGTCATTTTCCTTTTCCTCCAGCTTTTTAATCCACGTTTTTAATTCACTTAACTCCTCCGGTGAAGCGTCGTTCTTACCGAGAGCCTGCAGCACAAGACTGGATCTGTTCCCCTTGAATACTGTTTTCAGAACATGATCAAGCATGGTTGATTGTACGTCCTCGGAGCGAAGAAGAGGGGAGTAGACGTGAGATCGTTCACCTGTATCGCGTGATAAGAGGCCCTTATCTGTCATGATCTGCATCATCTTGAGAGAAGTAGTATAGCCTACTTTTCTAACCAGGTTAAGTTTATCATTGATTTCCCTTACTGTCATCGGGCCATATTCCCAGAGCAGTTGCAGGATCTCAAGTTCAGAATCTGTGGGTTTGATCAACATGTACGAAGAATTTCGTAGTAAATATATACGAAGAGCTTCGTATATGCAAGAAAAAAAGCAAGAATTAGGCCTTTTTAAGAAATCTTAACATTTCTCAGAAGGGGAGGACCTGAAACTTAATGCCTCATAGGTATACAATTCTGCCGCTTTCCAGCCTTCCCAGCCGATTCCTGCTTTGTAGCGGGCACAGTTGCCAAGAAACTCAAAAACGGTCCAGTTCTGGGAGACTGCCACCTGGGGGAGAAGAGTTCCCCGATTATTACCATGGATCATGTAAATCCCGTGCTGCCCGATGCTAATCTCAGATATATCATAAATACGGGTACGTGGAGTCAGCACGCTAACTTCTATTTCGAGTCTGGCCAGTTCTTCAGGTAGGACAGGCTGGAAGCGGCTGTCTGTCGTAGCAGCTGAAACTGCCATTCTTTTCACATTGGTGCTTAGCGAAACATCCTCAGAGAAGGTGCCGATACAACCCCGCAAATCACTGTCCACATAGACTGAAACAAAGGCCCCACATTTGATTTCCATTGCTGCGAGCACTCCTTGCGGCTTTGCAGATCTGTCCATTTTAGGATGCACATTTTCTTCAATGGCTTCCCTGGCCAGGCACAACAACTCTTCCTTTTCCTGTTCATTCAGATTCATGTGTATGCCATGATGGAAATGTAGCTGACTACTTCGCGCGATGGGATTACATCGCCCGAATGGCCTCTGGCCAGAAGTTCGACCCGGTAATCCTTTTTCCGGGATTGTGCATACTGCATCAAGGACATGATGGGGCCATAACCACACACCGATACCCGGTGTTTGCGAACTGCCTCCTCCACTGCTGATACATCGCGGTCTAAAATACATTCGAGCACCTTATCATCCAGGTCGGCCGCCTTTTCCGGGGACTGAAAGTGAGAGAAATCGCATGAGGCAATCAGCATGATATTTCTTTTGATGGCGGTCACCGCGCTATTGATGCTGTCGACCACTTTGACCGCACTCTCGTAATTCTGGTCCATCATGCATACCGGAACAATGGAAAATGCATGGCCAGAAAGAAAGTACTGCATAAAGGGAATGATCACCTCGGCCGAATGCTCACGGGCATGGGCCCTCGAATCGAAAGGTAAATTCATTGCCTCGGCAAACTCACGGTCAATCGGGACATCTCCTATGTCATTTGACCATAAGCTGGATTCATCAATGGCCAGAGGTAAACCGAGACCAGAGTGGTTGGGATGCACAATGACAAAGGTTTCCGGAAAAATCCTGTGCCTTCGCAGCAGTTGAAAAAAGGGTATGGTTTGGTATCCCGAATATATATGACCTGCATGGGGGAGTACGGCGCCAAATATCTTGCCTGGTGAGATTTCTGGCTCAGGATACCTTCCTGAGCGCTCGATTTCCATGATCTGATCAAATATCCTGCTTTTGGTGGAAGGGTAAAACCTGCCCTCTACAGCGGCCCGTCTTATGCTCATTGGCTGGGATGGATTTGGATTCCCTGAATTTCTGTAAGGCATTGACTGCACTTTCCCTCATCTGTAATTCCGCATACTGTGGCATCGTAGAGGAATCTTTCCACTAGCTTGTTGCCGCAAGATGGGCAGAAGCTATGACTTTCCAGTTGGGGAGTATTCCCTGGGAATACATAGTCCAGTTTATCCCGTGCCATATCCAGGAAACGCTGGATGGTTGCCAGGGGAGTAGGGGGTTTGAACACTTTGTAATAGGGATAGTACCTGCTCACATGAAGGACTGTGTGTGGGGGACAATGATCCGTGATCCACTGAATCATTTCATTCCATTCGGCATCCGTATCGTTAAACTCGGGAATTATCAGGAAGGTTAATTCCAGATGCTTACCCGATTTGGCTATGGTTTCAATGGTATTCAACACCGGATGAAGGGAAGCTCCTGAGCGTTTCAGATAAAAGAGATTCCGAAAGGATTTCAGGTCCACATTAAAAGCATCCATCACCGGGATCAATGCATTCAGAGGGGGCTGGTTGATGTAACCATTGCTAACCATCACATTGCTCAGATTCTGTTCCTGCAGCAATTCGGCGCAGCGGATCATATATTCGTAGTAAACGACCGGCTCATTATAGGTATAGGCCAGCCCGATGTTGTTGCGGTGAAGGCGGGCTTTATTTACCATGTCCTCCGGCGTCCGGGTAGGGTGCTTTGAAAATACACTTTCGTTTATCTGAGTTATCTCGCAATTCTGACAGTAATCGCAGCTCAAATTGCAGCCAAAACTGCCAAGGGAAAGTATGGAACGTCCGGGATGGAAATGGTAAAGAGGCTTTTTCTCTACCGGATCGGAGGATATGGAGGACAGAATTCCGTAACTGAGAGTAAATAGGCTGCCGTCCTGGTTTAAGCGGGTTTTACATTTTCCGTATTCTCCGTTTTCCAACGTACAGCTGTGCGGACAAAGCTGGCACTGTACCATGCCCTTTTCCAGTTTCTTATAATAGGAAGCTTCCCACATGATATAAAGTTACAACGAAAAACTGATGAATTCCACCTTCAAACAAAAGTGCGGATTCTGGGTTTATACTAGTATATGAAATCAATGAGCCATGAAAAACAAAGCATTACTAATATTTACCGGTCTCTTGTTTTTCATTTCATTAAGGGCTAATAGCGTTATGAAAGAAAATCGGGAGTTGGCAACATTCGGAGGAGGTTGCTTCTGGTGTGTGGAAGCCGTATTTGAGCGTGTAAAAGGGGTATACAGTGCCGAATCAGGTTATTCGGGAGGACATGTAAAGAACCCCTCCTACAAACAGGTAATTACCGGGAGAACCGGTCATGCCGAAGTAGTTCAGATTAGCTACGATCCCGATCAGGTATCCTATGCAGAATTGCTGGAAATCTTCTTTCTTACCCACGATCCCACCACTTTAAACAGACAGGGAGCTGATGTGGGTACCCAGTACCGATCCATAGTTCTGTATCACAACGATCAGCAAAAAGCCCTGGCCGATAAGGTCATTCAGAAACTGGACGGGGAAGGCATATGGAAAAATCCCATTGTGACCGCCGTGGAATCCTTCCAGGCTTTCTACAGTGCTGAAAAGTATCATCAGGAATACTACGAAAATAATCCCAATGCGGGCTATTGTCGTGTGGTCATTACGCCCAAACTGGAGAAATTTGAAAAGGTATTCAAGGATAAGCTGAAATAATTCACTGGGGCTTGGACAGGGGCAGTTCCAGGATGAAGGACGATCCGTTCCCGGGTTCACTTTCCACCCGAATCTCTCCCAGGTTCCTGTCCAGAAACTCCTTGCATATAACCAGACCCAGACCGGAACCCGATTCTCCGGTAGTCCCTGGTGTGGAGACCACTTCGTTGGATTTGAACAATTTTTCCTGGATTTCCGGTTGAATGCCAATGCCCTCATCGTTAACGGATATGGTGCAAGTCTCCTCTCCAAGGCTGGAAGTAATCCGGATTTTTCCACCTGGGAAACTGAATTTGATGGCATTTATGATCAAATTACGCAATACGGTATGCATCATAGCCTTATCGGCATATATTAGGCATTTCTGATTGATGTTGATAATGCACTGCACCTTCTTGTGATCCAGGTTGGCTTTCATCTCCTTCACACAATCATCTACCAGGCCTTTCACTTTCAGTAGCTCCGGCTCGTATTTAACTGCTTTCATCTGCGCTCTGGCCCAGATCAGTAAATTTTCCAGCAGGTTTTGAATTCGCTGGGTTCCCTGCAAAATCTGCAGCAGGTATTCTCTCTGAGTCTCCACCGGGAATTGATCAAAGTTGTCATAAAGGAGTTCTGAAAAACCTGTTACTGCAGCCACAGGATTCCTCAGATCGTGAGCAACTACAGAGAATATCCTGTCCTTGGACATATTCAGTTTCTGAAGTTCCGTTTCGGACTCACTTAACTTCTGAACGGCACTGGATATCTGCAGGTTGCGTTCGGCAAGCATCTCATTGGTCTTCTTCTTACTCCTGAGGTTCACAGCTATAATGATCACAAGAACAACTATGACTACGATGAAAATGATGAACACCTTGTTCAGCATTTTTTGAACCTGCGACTCGGACTGAAGCTGAGATATTTCCTTTTCGCTGATTTCCTGCTCATACATGGCTCTCAATCGGGAGATATCCGCACTCTGATTTTCATTAAACAGAGATTTATAAAGCGTATCGTAACGCACCTGCCAGTTGTAGGCCGGTCCATAGTTACCCATGCCGGCGTGCAGCTTAGCCAGCTCTTCGAAGGTATTCAGTGTGATGGAGCGGAATCCTCGCTTATCAGCCAGCTGAAGGGCCCTGTGAAGATAAAACAGCGCTGAGTCAGCCATACGTAATTCACCAAACAGGGAGCCCAGATTGATATAGACCGATCCCACATTGTATTCATCATCGGCCCGTACAGCCAGCCCCAGGCTTTTTCTATAATATTCCAGAGCCAGCCTCGAATCGCCCAGGTCCGAATATGTCAGGGCAGTATTGTTATAAACCCCGGATAAAATATAATGCTGACTGGCCGATCCCAGAGAATCGGGATTCAGTTTCTCCATCACCTGGAAGAAATAGTTCAAGGCTGAATCGTATTCATTCTTATCGTAAAAAATCAAACCGATGTTTCCCAAGGCACCGCATTCTTCGGTGTCGTAACCCAATTCATGGTAGATCTCATAGGAATTCTGATAGTGATTTTCAGCCTCGGAAAGCCTCCCCATTTCGTGAGACACATTTCCCAGGTTGTTTTCGGCCCGGGCCATGCTCAAACGATCGTCGTGCCTCTCGGAAGCAGTCAGGCTCTGCATAAAGAAATAATAGGCCTCCCCGAAATTGGCCACATCGTAATAAAGATTTCCGATGCGCAAGGCACAATCTCCGATTTCGTGGTAATTCTCCAGTTTGATAAACTCATCATAGGCCTTCCGGTAATAAAAGATGCTCCTTTCGGTCACCAGTTTCAGGGCATAGATCTTTCCCTTGCTTTTGAACAGAAAAGGGAGCAGGTTTTCAGGATCATTGCGCTGCAAAAGGGATTCTGCACGGTTGGCAAAAGAGAGTGCGCTATCTGTATAAACACCCTGAAGTGCCAGGGAGAGTTCGTAGTAGGTTCTGGCCAGTTCGTCGTCCGATTGCCCCACGGTCATGCTGAGCAAACTGTCGGTCCTGGATTCCTGGGCATAGAAGAGACTGAAGGGCCATATGGCAAGGCATAGCAGGAACACTAATCTCTTCATGGGCTGAATGGGCTTTGGGAAATAGGTAATAGACAAATATACTTATTTTGGGATGAATACGGCTATTCAGGGATCGCAGATTCACCTGCTTAGACAGACACAGACTACTTTTGGGGAAAAGATTTTTCATGGAACAAAACATCAAATTTTCATATAAAGAAGAACTGGCCAATGCCATCTCACATTTCACCGGTGCCCTTCTGGCAATCGTGGCACTGGTGCTAATGCTTAACCGCAGTTCGCTGATTGGAGACGGCTGGCACGTGGTGAGCTCCGCCATTTTCGGGAGTACCATGATCGTACTTTATCTCTCTTCCACACTCACGCACATCCTGCCCATGGGAAGGACGAAAGACCGCTTCTTTAATTTTGACCGGATTGCCATCTATTTGCTCATAGCCGGGACCTATACTCCCATAGCACTGATCACTCTAAACGGACCCCTGGGTTGGGTAATTTTTGGGATTGAATGGGGTTTGGCCTTAACGGGTAGCATTCTGATCCTCCGGAAACCCGGTGATTTTAACTCGGGAGTAAACGCTTTCTATGTGATCTCCTATGCGGTCATGGGGTGGATGATATTGATCGCTATTGTACCTGTACTAAGATTGCTTCCCTTGATGGGCAGCCTGTGGATTCTTATCGGGGGACTCTGCTATACACTTGGTATTGTGTTCTTTAAAATTCTTCGTTTCCCTTATCACCACCTGGTCTGGCACCTGCTGGTTCTGGCCGGAACCATTTCCCATTTCTTCGCGGTATTTTTCTATATCATACCCGCTTAAATGGAGAATTGTTAGCATCCTTTGTGCTTTTAGATATAATTTGTATTACTTTTGCAGTGTTATTAATTATCAATTTATACAATGAAAGAAGGTAAAGTAAAATTCT
>Ga0180435_10002149_pt1 | contig 20244 bp, 24 predicted proteins | sample SS_ome_3_FD_132467 | JGI IMG/M metagenome (GOLD analysis project Ga0180435, IMG submission 132467) | Hypersaline lake sediment archaeal communities from the Salton Sea, California, USA - SS_3_S_1 metaG | ecosystem: Environmental > Aquatic > Non-marine Saline and Alkaline > Hypersaline >...
CTTCCCCGGCCTGCATTCAAAAACTCTGAGGATTCCATCATGCAAATCGCCGCTTCGACGGCGTCGAGGGCACCCTTTTTCAACAGAATCCTGTGAGCGAATTTGCATGCCTTTTCAACGTCCCTTTTCCGTTCTGGTTCGTTTTTATGGCGATCGTTCGCCCCACCATGCATGATGATTTTCGGTTTCATAGGCAGGCCATACGCATAGCCCAAATCAGATTCTTCGGGATGATTCCTATACCCTTAGGCGGCATGATGCAGGTAATGCGGTATATCCCGCCGGGACGTGAGCAAGACCTCAGCCAGTTCCTTTAAGTCCGGGTGTGCGCTGTCGAAGACCGGTATATGGGTAAACTCTGCCAGCTCTCTAAGGCGCAATGGCGAGCTGGAACAAATTCCGGACAGCGCGTCGGGCTCTAAGTGAAAATGCTCGGCCAGGATTCTCAGTCCCCCAATGGCCCCGAAGGCATCTCCGGCACAAAAGATCAACTTATGGACCCTGGAGAGGACCTCTTGAGACCGCAGAAGCATGTCGGTTTCGCGCTGAATGATGCCGTCGGCCAGCTCAACGACCCAGTAATTCTTGGGATCATTAGCATACTTCAAATCGAGTCGATTGAATATCGACAACAGCTCATCCTCCGATAGCAAGTAGGTCGAAGGATACCCAAGAAAGGAAAAGTCCGAGTATGGGTAGGCCCCCGCATCGTTCATGTGCAATATATCCTTAAGACCCGCCGTCCCGGTAATCTTTGATGCCCGAACCCCATGACCCATTGCCGACAATGCCCAACAGCATGCGGCCGCGGCCATGCTCTTCCCCGAGTTCATGGACGTCCCGCAAACCAGAATCATTTTTGATCGGGGCTTCTTCTTGGTCTTCCGCTTTGGGGTAACCAACGGAAAGGAACGTGTATTTATGACGGATCCGTTCTCTCCGCAAACGTACCCACGGATCCTTACTCGCGTGGGATCCTTTACGAGAGAATTCTTGGTCTTGGCAATGCCTACGACCCCGGATCGTGCCAAGAGATCGATCTCGTGTCGAAGCTCACTGGGAACGATACCTTCATAGTAATCTGGAGCGTAGCGGTTTCCAAAAACAAAGACAGCCCTCGTACCATCGTGGATTTTGTGAATCCTCCCCGAGGCATTCTCCAGTGAGGAGTGCTCGCCTATCCGGATAATCCTACCATAGACCAAATCGCCAGGCTCTGGCGCCTTGTCAAGCTCCTGGTGGAATCTGACTTGTCCCATCTTTACCGTAAGCGCTGCGCTCGGCAAGATAAACCCCTTTTGAATCTTTTTCATACTGTTACCCCTACTGCTCGGTAAATGCCGGTTTTCAGCCTTTGTGTTAAACCGCCGGCCGGAATGTCTTACGTCTATGAATTGCAAAGATAACCGCTTGCCAGTTCCAAGATCTTGCTATTCAAAGAGTGAGCGACATTGGGTACACTGGTGAAGGATATGTGAAAAGCACATCCATTGTCCTCAGCCCATTTTTTCATAGCCCCAACCCAATTCAAGGCCCTTTCTTTTCTTCCCTTCCCCTGCATTTTTGACAAATCGTGACCGTGGATCTTTGTTCGAAAGGCACCTTGGGAATCGTCTTTCTTGCCCACCAAGACCAGGATGTTCGCCGCACAGAGTGCTTTCAACAAGTTCAAGCCATTGCTGTGGGAATTCTTCACAGAGACACCCAATGGATAAGGAAGCTTCTCTGGCCACATATACCATCCTGGCGCACCTACAACCGCTCTATGAACGGCATCCGGATGAAAAGCCACAAAACGGTGGACAAACTGTCCGCCACCGGAAAAGCCAAAGAGCAAAACTCGCTCAGTGGGTAAACCAGCTAGTCGGTTTCCCAACGCCTCAACCAGTTCCTTCAATCGGATATCCGCCCGCAGGCCCCTGAGATTCAGTCTCTGATAGTTGTTACTGAATCGTTGTTCGTCAAAATGGGGAGCTAGCACGACCAGTGCCTTTTTATCTGCGAAGGGAATCCAGCATTCGGCAAAACTCCTTGCCTTTGCACGGCCTTTGGCATTATTTCTCCTGCCTGAGTATCCATGCACCGAAACCAGAACTCTCGCTGTGGTGGGTTCGCTCACGGCCTGAACAGGTACGTATACGTAGTAGCTTTGCCCGTCATAGGAGCTCAATTCATTTAATCCCGGAGTCAACCCCCCCGGGCCTTTATCGCCACGGTTACCCATCTCTACCTCCTAATGGTGGCAATCGTGTTCATAAATCAGCATTATGGAATCGTGCGTTTCAGGTACTTGGAATAGTCCTTTAGGACGGGTTGATATTCCTTGCAGAAAAGAGAACTGGAGATGAGAAAATCCGCCGTCGATCGATTGCATGCAACCGGTATGTTATAAAGCACCGACATTCGAAGAAGGGCCTTGACGTCGACATCGTGAGGCTGAGGTGTCATGGGATCCCATAGAAAAATAAGTACATCAAGCTCGCCGCCAGCTATCATGGCACCCAACTGCTGGTCACCCCCCATGGGGCCGCTCTTGAGTGTATGGATGTGAAGTGAACACTGCTTTGCAATGATCCGACCCGTTGTCCCGGTAGCATACAGCTCATGTTCCGACAACACTTTGGCATTATACTTCACCCAGGAGAGTAAATCACCTTTTCTCTGATCGTGGGCCACGAGGGCAATTCGCTTTCGCTCTTTCATATCACGACGGGTCTCATTTTCTCACCTCGAAGACATCGGGGTGCCCTTAATTTTCAATATGGAGCAATCTCGAAGGAACTTCGTTTTTCCACTCTCCTCGACAATTCCTCGCAAAATGACCTCTTTACCCAGGAATTCGAGAAGCCGTCCGCTGACGTCCTTGTCAATCTCGTATTCTTGCTCTGTGAAGGTTGCAACAGACAATGTTAACGGTTTGCCATTGTTGTCCCATTCTTTGGGAACGACCAGGCCATGAATCGTTATCGGCTTTCTGCCTTGTTTGTTAGTTGCTAACATGACATTTCAAGTATCCCACTTTTTGGCCGGTTAGAAGCCTCCTGACCCAATCGGTTGGTTTGAACCACAAAGCATTTATCCATTGCGGGACGCCAGATGTTTCAAACTAGAACTAGTAGGGCTTCTGTCTAATCCGTTTAGGAACTATTGGCTGGCAAAGGGCATGCCAAAGGTCAAGCGCTTGTTATTTCTACACAAAGGCTGGCCGACACAAAAATAAGAGAACTCAAATCTCCTGTTATCTGCCGAGGGGGTTCCTCGGATGTCTTTCCACAGGTCTGTATTCCAAAACCTAACAGGCTGAAATAGACAGATAATACTTGGGTGAGAACTTCACATTCGCGGAGGCTCCAGAAACGGAATTAATAGTTCCTGTTTCTCGTCAACGCTGGACCGATTTGAATTCCTCTTTCCGGATACCATACCGGCCGATCAATTTACTGAACTGACGGGGTGTGATTCCTGCCTTAGCGGAGGCTGTTCTTACCTTGCCGTGCGTTTCCGCCAGCAATTCTTTTAGATAGGCTGCTTCAGAGGCTTCTACGGCCTTACGGCGTACCTGAGAAAGTGAGAGGGCGGAATCGACGGTAACAATGCGAGCAGCGGACTTTGATCCAGTGATATCTTCTGGAAAATGATCCGCCGTTAGTGCATGGCCGTTCGCTAACACGTAGGCTCTTTCGATAACGTTTTGCAATTCACGGATGTTTCCAGGCCAGGGGTAGTATTTAAGGGATTCGATGACATTTGAATCAATGCTGCGGATACCTTTACCGCCTGACTTATCTAATCGCTTCAAGAACAAATCCGTTAAAAAAGGTATATCCTCAGTTCTCTCCGATAAAGCGGGAACACGTAGGGGAAATACGTTGACGCGGTAATAGAGGTCCCTCCTGAACGTGCCCTCCTCAACCAATTGCTGTAAGTCCACGTTGGTTGCCGCTACCACTCGGACATCGACCTCAATGATGTCTTCACCACCAACCCGGTGAAACGTTCCGTCCTGAAGGACTTGGAGCAGCTTGATTTGGGCGGTGGGGGTTAGTGTGGCAATTTCATCCAGAAATATGGTCCCCCCGTTGGCGATCTCAAACTTGCCGAGCTTTTTTCGTAGCGCACCTGTGAAGGCTCCCTTTTCATGGCCAAACAGCTCGCTTTCCACCAAGGTGTCCGGAATCGCCCCGCAATGAACCGTAATGAATTGTTTTTTCCCACGGTTGCTATGCCGATGGATGAGTTTCGCTAGGAGCGTTTTCCCAGTGCCCGTTTCTCCGGAAAGTAAGACCGTGCTCTTCGTGGCAGCCACGGACCGAATGTTTTCGTAGACCTTCTTCATTTTCAAGTTTTTCGTTTGAATAAGGTCTAAGACGTCTTTTTGCCAAAATTTATCGCGAAGAAATTCAAGTTCCGCTCGAGCAGCTATCTGTTCAAAAATGCTGGAAACCACGTGTCCCACTTCTTCGGGCTCAATCGGCAAGCTTACGTAATCTGATGCTCCAGCCTTGATGGCCTGCATTGCTTTTCTGAGATCTTGCTTTCTCGACATGACAACAATTTGGGGATACGCGGGGGTGTTGAAGAATGCTTGGAGGCCGACTTGTTCGTGGCCTTCCGCTTCTTTCTGCCCAAATAGCAAGTCCACATCGACAAAGACCAGGTCATATATCTTCTTGTTCATCATGAACAGTGCCTCTTCCCTTGTGGAGGCATCTTCAACCAGATAATCAGACTTGAGACGTGCCTGGACGGCGGGAAGGGTGTCTGATTGGCTCGATACGACGAGAATACTTTTCATGCTTTTCTCCCACCCAATGAATCCTTCGGCAGAAAGCCAAAAGATCATTTAGAGATGAAACAGCCCTTTCGAGAGAATGCTCCTAGGACAGGGCTGTCCCGAAGGCCCAATTTGGCCGCCGATCAGGATAGGGAACCAAAAATTCCCATGCGGAGATCACCGAGAACTTCAAGTTCTGGTCCCGAATTTTCTCAAATCAAGTCAGCCTATTATTCTGTATACAGGAATCGTTTTGTGTGATCAAGCCTACGTGACCCGTTCGCCCAAGTGGAACTGTAAATTCCACCTTCGACCAACAAAAAATAAAAGAAACTGTGTGATAACATACTGTTAGGTTGTTGGCATATGAGTTGCTGTGGCTCATAGGCATAAGATCCCATACCAAAAAAAGGAGGTGATACGTATGAACAATTTGATTCCAAGGACAGATCGCGGTGATCTGTCAGCTATGCGGCGTGAAATGGATCGGGTGTTTGATCGCTTCTTCGAGGGTTGGCCGTTTCAGCCTGCCAAAGGCGGTCGCAGCTGGACCCCGTCACTAGACCTATCGGAAAGCCCTAAGGCAGTTGTCGTAAGGGCCGAAATTCCGGGCATGGAGGCCAAAGACATTGACATCGCCATTACCGGTGACGTCCTAACCATTCGCGGGGAACGAAGACAGGACAAAGAAGAAAAAGACGAAAATATTCATCTAGTTGAGCGTCGGTACGGCAGTTTTTCCCGTTCAATCGCTCTTCCTGCAGAAGTCGAGACAGATAAGGTGGACGCCACATACAAGGATGGCGTGTTGAAGATTACCATGACAAAGACAAAAAAGGCGTCTCAAAGAAAGATCGAAGGCCGGGCTCCTCTTGACCACGGAGGCCGCCGTGGCTGAAAGACCGAAAAAGAAGAAGGAAGCCCCTGAAATTCCGGCAGAGGACATGTATTGATAAACGGATAAAGTCCGGTGAGATAGTGGCCATTCTTGAAAACCAGTGTCGGCAACCACTCCGCCGAGCGAAGGCAAATGTCTGTCGCTCGGCAGACATGGCAAGAGCCGATTGCTGGAAAGGTCCTTTCAATTCAGGGACGTTTCGTTATGCCTATCCAAGTTGGATGTGAAAAGCATCACGATGAAAAACGTCGCATTTGTCCGGCCAGATGAAATGCTGGAGTTTGCTGCTGCGCTGATGGCTGAAAACAAAATCTCTTCACTGCCAGTACTGGATGAACGCGACAAACTCGTTGGGATAGTCACGAAGACAGACATCTTCAAGGCGTTCATTCATATCACCGGTTTCTATGCGGGAGGCATTCAGTTTGGTTTCAGGCTTGAGGATCGTCCCGGTTCAATCAAAGAAGCCGCTGATACAATTCGGCGTCATGGCGGGTGCGTCATCAGTATTCTCTCGACAAAGGAGATGGCCGAAAAGGGACAGCGGGATGTGTATATCCGACCGCCGGAGTGGAAGGAGCGGGTTTGCGGGACTTGACCGAGGAACTTCAGAAATGCTTCGAAGTCCTTTATGTCTGTCGACATTACGTTGATGAGCTAGAAAAACGTCGCATTCGAATACCCGATTGAGCCAGTTCGTTGTATTCTGCAAACCAAACCAATGTCTACGCACATGGTATCCCCGGAAACATAAGGAAAAGAACATGGGCGCACCCTTGTCCCCAAAAGGGAAGCATATGGGATAAGGATTTTTCCTGCCAGAAACGTTTCGTCTAGAGTTTTTCGAACAGCAAACCCCGTGGTTCCGTGTGTGAAATCTCCTCGATATGGCTCAGAAGTCCGAGTTCCCGCAGGTGAACAAAGGGGAACCATCGGTTCTTTCCCGGCAGTCTTCGGTTATTGCTGGGATTTCCAAGATTCCCTGAAATTTTTCGGTAACCTGCCTCCGCTCCAAAGGGGAAAAACAGGAACCATCGGTTCCTGTATCTCTTGTGTGTTTTTGAAAAGTATTGCCAGTTCAATTGGTTACGGCAGTGGCACATGAATTGCCATAGGAGGTGGCAACTTCGGAAAGCGAAGCCGTTGTCTTTACCGCCCGGAGAGGGCTGGTCAACACCTAATTCCCAAGGAGGTTGTGAGTATGAAGAATTCATCAAAAAGGTTTACCGTATCTACACTTGTTCTTGTTTTAGGCCTGTTATTTGCCTTCGCAGTGGAACACCGCGTCAGTGCTTCGGCGTTTTCAAGAGCGGAGCGGGAGAACACGTCAGTGAACGCCGTTGTTTTTGACACTCAGCTAATTGCAGCGGGCGATTGGATGGAAAAAGACGAAGGCGAGCAGGAATCTGAAGGTTATGAGGAAAATGAAGGAGACGTATACGAGGGTGACGAAGAGCCGACCCAAGAGGAGATGGAGGAGCGAGACGAAAATTATGGAAGTGACGAGTGGGAGCAAAAGTACGATGCTCCTGAGCCCCATGAATCTTGGGAAGAGAGTTGATCAGAAGAGTCAAGGACTACCTGCATTGCCGGTGGTTAAGGAATCACACTCAAATCCATGCGTGTGTAACCTGGCGCAAAGTAGCAGGTTCGCTGACGAACGATCATGATATGCCACGCAAGGCAGCTGCCTAGAACCGCCGTAGAAATGACATCGAGAAAGGCTCTTCACCCCATAACGGGGTGAAGAGACCTTGTTCCTTTAACTGTCGGAGTAATGTTGTGCTCGATCCGGAACAAGAATCATATTTTCGTATCTTTCTCAATCAGCAATTGCGCCAGCTTTCAAAGGGGGCAGGCTCCGGGATGATGAATCCGGTTAGTCGATCAGAGGATCCGCCGGATTTCGGGGACCAAGCCTCCATGGAAAGTGACAACGTCTTATGCCTTCGCCTCAAAGAAAGAGAAGGCAACCTAGCCAAAAAGATTCAGGATGCGTTGAAACGGCTCGATGATGGAAGTTTCGGCATATGCGAGGCCTGCGGCGGCAAGATTTCCGAAAAGCGGCTCCGATATCGGCCGGTGACTACACGGTGTATTCGCTGCAAGGAAAAACAGGAACGGGAAGAAACTGTTTTGGGGTTACAATCGAGGAAAAGAAGGCCGTCATCGGTCAAAACGTACATGTCGGACAGATGGCATCTCTGAGCCTGCTCGCAAATTCAGCTGTTTACAGTCATGCGGCCCACCGTGGAGCACCTAGAGAATCTTCCATCCGGACAACCGTTTCCGATCTTGTCATTACCTCACTATCCGATTGAAGCTTATTACCCGTGAAAAGGTAATGGGCGATTAGAAGAAACAGGGTTTCACATCATGATAGATCTAAACGTTTTCATTACGGGAATCGTGATCTTCCTCGCCAGAATTGGAGATGTCTCCATAGGTACTGTCCGCACAATTGTCACCGTGCAGGGGCGGACAACAATTGCATTCTTTTTGGCAATTTTTGAAATCGTTATCTGGATCCTGGTTGCAAGCACGGTCATCCACCAGATCAAAGACCGCCCAATCCTTGTGCTCTTCTATGCCCTGGGATTTGCCACGGGGAATGTTGTGGGCATTATCGTTGAACGAAAGTTGGCGTTCGGTTCCATAATTCTAAAGGTCATCACACGAAACGATGGGTACGATCTGGCTGACCATCTGAGAAAGATGGGACAGCCAGTTACCGTTTTCGTGGGAGAAGGTATGACAGGACCGATACTCGAACTCTACATTGTCTGTCGCAGGAAGGATTTAAGATGGCTTCTGCCAGAAGTCAAAAAGAAAGATGAGACCGCATTTTATGTGATCGAGCAGGCCAGAGACATGAGCAAAGTTTTAAAGCCAATTTATACGCCCATCGGAGGGTGGAGGGCCGTATTTAAGCGAAAATAATGGAATCACTGATTCTCATAAAGGGTTTTTCAAGCTGGCGGGTAATTTTAGACATTTTTTTGATGGCCACAGGTATGTTCTTTCTCTATAGAACACTGGTTCGTCTTGGCACTTGGAAAATTGTGGCTGGCTTACTACTGGCCATGCTGCTTTTTTTTGTGGCGAGTCTTTTGGACCTAAGAAGTATTGAATGGGTCTACAATAATCTTAGCCATGTTGCTTTGATTGTAGGTATATGCAATCAAGGATTTGCTTCTTTCACCAACGCAAACAGATCATTTCGATGAAGCAGTTGACAGGTTGCGACTTGCGGAAACGGGTAGTGATCAGATTGAATTCCCCGGGCTTTTTTGACGTAATCTCGAGATAATAAGGTCAAAAGAACATTAATGCCTACATTTCCCCAAAGGATCGTCGTCAACAAGAAGTTTGAGTCATTTCTATAGGAAAGGACCTTAAGTGCCTGTCGGCTGCCTTTAGACGCCTCCACTTGCAGCCGCAATTTACTTATGCTAAAAAACGCCAAGTTGAGACCGGAAAATATCGCCGACTGGGTGATGCAAAAACCTATACCTAACCATACAAGTAGGTTCATCGAAGTAGATACTCCCGAAAAAGGTTGAGTCATTTTATGAATATCTTAAGGTGCTTCATAACTGTTACGGTTTGAAACCACAAGTGTTTTGTGGGTGAAGCGCGGAAGCTTGCTGCCGAAAAGTGGTTATCCCAAGTATCCAGCTTTATTCCACAATGTGGAGGATATCCATCGGCCGCCCGGAAGGTAAACTTGGGCTTGATGGGCAACAATACTTCGCCCATTATCCGCGTCCGCCGCAGTGAAAGATCGACGTTTAAAGCCTAGGTTTTTACCTGTTGTGTGGAGCATCTATAAAAGCATCGCCTTATCTCTAAACAAATGATAAACGATAAAGGTCATATAACCGTTAAGTTTAGCAAGGCAAAACTAGGAAAGAGAAACAAGGGACTTGCCATCATTCATGACGTGGGCAGCGACCTTACAAGCTCTCTCGGTCTAAAGGAAATTTTGGATCGAGCAGTGGGAAAGGTGGGGGCCCACTATAAGGTGGATGTCGTCAGAATTTACCTGACGGACCTGCTCGGAAAAGAGCTGGAGCTTGTCTCTTGTGCAGGATTTTTAAATGGCGAGGCTGAGGATCTTCGCAAAATTCCTGTCCGTGAAGGTTTTTCCGGAAAAGCAGTCAGAACCAAGAGTTTTATCGCTCAGAGAGTGACTGATTTGGGTAATAGTGCCAGAAGGGCTCTGCTTCAAGCTCACGGCTTCAAGGTGGTCATATGTGTTCCACTCATTGTTAAAGAGGAAGTAGTGGGAGTGATGAACTTGGCGGCCAAAAGGACTATATCGTTAACTCAAAACGACGTAGATTTGTTTATGGCAGTGGGAAATCAGATTGCCATCGCCGTAAATGTCGCCAAACTTCATGAAGAAATCAAAAGGAAGAAAGAAGAGCTCGAGTTTTTTGCCTATACGATTTCCCACGATCTTAAGAGCCCTTCGGTAGGGATCGTGGGAATTATGGATACTGTTCTTCGACGGTACGGGGAAGCCTTGGATGTCAATGTTAGGAGATACTGCGAGGTAGTCAAGAAAGCAGCCGATCAAATCTTGACGTTAGTTGCCGGTATTAATGAATATATAAGTGCGACCGGAACACCTTCGAAATTGGAAAAGGTTAGCATTCAACAGATTTTTCAGCAGGTTCAAGATGAGCTTTCGCAAGAACTGGAAAAGCGAAACATCCGACTCTTAGTCCCCGAAGAGGACCAGGAGATACTCGCCGATGAACTGGGGATGACAAGGGTATTTAGAAATTTGATTAACAATTCATTGAAACACGGGGGAGAGGGTCTCACAAAGATTACGATTTCTTACCATTCGGATGAACACCTTCATATTTTTGCCGTTAACAATGACGGCAGAGCAATTTGCCTGAAAGATTGCTCACATCTCTTTGAAATGTTTCGCAGGTTGCCGAGTTCGCGACAGACAGAAGGTTCCGGACTTGGACTGGCCATTGTTCGGGATATTGTGGAGTCTCATGGAGGAAAGGCTTGGGTCGAATCAGACAGTGTTAAGGGAACAACCTTCTATTTTTCCGTTGCAAAAGATACCCCTAAGTTTGCAGCACATCTCCCACGATAAGGGCAAAGCACCAGAACGTTCTTTAGTTCTAAACTTGCCATCATATATGAACTCAAACTGACTTGAAAAATAAAGGATGTCCTCCTGCTCCCTCCAATGAGTCTGTTTTCTCCACTCAAGCCGCTTGTTAAACCATCTCTTTACAGTATATGACCTTGCCGTCTCCCGGCCCATAGAAGTCTTTTAAAATGCTTTCCAGGCGGTAGCCGCAGCTTTCGTAAAAGGCCCGGGTGCTGGCGTACTGGGCCCGCTGCGATGTATCCACGTAGATACGCCCCCCCCCGGCGGTTCGGATGTGGCCTTCAGTATCCTCGATCAGACGTCTCCCCACGCCCCGGCGGTGATAATCCGGGTGAACGGCGATCCAGTATAGATCGTAGCTTCCCGTGGTACAGGGGATGGGTCCGTAACAGGCATACCCGATGAGACGGCCATGGTGTTCGGCCAGCAGGAAATGATATCCGCTTTCCGCTCCTTTTGCCAATCGCTCGACAACCAGTTCCTTCGCCATTTCAACTTCTTCCTCACTGAAGAACCCGGTTACCTCCACCAGACGCCGAACCCGCTCCGGGTCAGCGTCTGTCAATGTCTCACGAAAATCGATAGCCATGGACAAGGGCTTGCTTACCCGCAGACGGTCGCTCCAATGACCGGCAGTTGCAGCGAGCCCCGTAAAGAAGGCGCCGGCGTTCTTCCCCAGTGTGCGAATCCGGTATCCTCCTTCCTGGATCACAACGGTTGGAAGGCCCATTAGACCGATAATACGGCCGTTTTCTTCAAAATCGCTGGTCACCAGTGTCCAGGTCCCGGTGGGATCATCTTTTGCGGGGTCCAGTCCCAGCGACACAATCAGAAAGTCCGGGGCAAACGCCTGAATCCGTTCGACGGCCCTTTTCAGGGCCCTTTGATATGTCTTGCCGTTTGTCTGCTGCGGTAGCGGAATATTCATATTGAATCCCTCGCCTTCTCCTTCTCCGCATTCATCGGCAAAACCGCTGAAATAGGGGTACGTAAAGCTGGGGTGGCCGTGGATGGAAACGGTCAGTACGTCGGAGCGCCGATAAAAGATGTCCTGCTGACCGTTTCCATGGTGATGGTCTATGTCCAGAACAGCCACTTTGCCGTAGGCACTCAAATAGTGGGCCGCAATGGCGTTGTTGTTGAAGTAGCAGAAGCCACCGAAGGCTCTGCGCTCTGCGTGGTGGCCCGGAGGTCGGACCAACGCATACGAAAGCCGCCGTCCTTCCAGGATCTCCCGGGCAGCGGTCAGGGCCGTGTCTACGGCAGATCGCGCTGCGGGGTAGGCATTGCGGTTGATCGGGGTAAATGTATCGATGCAATAGTACCCGGAGAGTACGGAAAGTTCCTTGGGCGGCCGTGCCTTATTCCGAATTGGAAAGACATACGGATAGAGAGACTTACCCGCTTCGACATCCTTGCAGGCCCGGCGCAAATAGTTGACGAAATCGGCGTCGTGAACGGCATAAACATGGGTGTCCGGAAAGTGCCGGGGTTGGATCGAAGCGAAAAATCCCGCCTTTTCCAACTCTACGAGGATCTTTTTAACCCGGACCGGAGACTCCACGTACCCTCGTTCCCGAACGTGATGAAGGCTATGGCCCTCATTGATGACCAGAGGGATCTGTTCGAAAGACCGGCTTTCGACGTCCGCTTTGACCGCCTCTGGCTTCACGTAACGGAATTGTCGAAGTGCCACAGGATCATGCTTGAAAGATTTCAACACTTTTTCCACATACTCAGGAGGACACAAATCGGGATATTTTCGTTCCAAAATGGCCCTCACGACCTTTTTCGCAAAGGACCGACGCAGCGGATGAGGTTGATTCAGTCCGTCGTACACCAGGTAGGGCATACAGCTGTCACCGGGTTTGACAGGCGTTTCATAGGCGGTTCCGGTGATCGGCCGAGCGCCGTATCGCTCGTAAAATCTTAGTCTTGCCTGGTTTTCTTTTAATACAGATGCGTCTTCGCAATTATCCGATTCGTCGGGTAGACATTCAAAAAAGAGTCCCGACACTTTAAGACCCACTGCTTCGCGCCTTACGGCGTCATATAAGGCGCCTCCCAGCCCACCGCCTGTCTTACCGCCAGCGGTGGCAATCCAGTCCAGGTAGACAAAGCCGATCTCAGGCTCGTGGCGTAGGGTGGCAAAACCGAGAACTTTTCGTCGCATGCTCTCAGCCACAAATAGGATGGTGCGAAATCGCTGTTTAAAAGGATTCCGAAGTTTTTCTCCCAGTGATTCAATCTCATCAGGGGAGACATCGGTGAAACGACTCCCCAAGATCTCTTTGACCTGTTTGAGCGACTCCTTGTTTGCAGGGGAAATGTCGTCATAGATGCGGCGAATTCGAAGCATATCCCGCCTTTCTGCAACCGTCCAATCCCTTCAGAGCGAGGGCTGGAGATATTTCCTGGAAAGTCGTTTCGGAGCGCCGCCTGGTCAAGGCATCACCCAAGGTTCGTTCCAAGGCTTCCGGAAAGGACAGGCCGGCACGCCTAAGGGCAGCAACGAAACCCGCATCGGGAGACAAACATGGGTTCGTGTTGATTTCCAGGATCCATGGACAGCCGGATTCATCCACCCGAAAATCGACCCGGGCATATCCTGCCAACCCAAATGCCTCCCAGCACGTCAGAGCCAGATTGCTCAGGGTGTGAAGCAACTGGCCATCTTCCCGGCCGAAATCAAAACGTCGCAGTGTCTGGTGGTATTCTCTGGACTCTGTATTCCATTTGGCGGCATATCCTAAGATTCTAGGCTTTTCCGGTTCATAACCCTGAAAGATCATCTCTGCCGGCGGCAGCACTTGGGGGGTGTCTGAATCCCCGAGCATGGACAGGTTGAATTCCCGTCCGGAAATGAACGCCTCGCTGAAGCAATCACCGCCCATGAGCGGTGCTCTCAGTCTCATCTGATGCCATAGGTCGCGGATCGAGGAAGTGCGAACCACGGATCGATCATCTAAACCCACGGAGGCGTGCTCCCAAACGGACTTGATGATCCAAGTTGTCTCGGACATCTTATCGTTCACGGGCTCTTCCGTTGCGTCGGAGGTGTCAGAAAACGGCCCTATCCATATTGGGGTGGGAAGTCCCGATGTTTTCATGAGTCTCTTCGCTGCAATCTTGTTGGATGTTTTCAGGATCGCGCCGGCAGGACACCCGGTGTAGGGTAGCGCTAAGGCATCCAAGAAGAAGGGAAGCAGGTGGATAAGATTTCCTTTTCCATCCAGGCATTCAACCAGATTGAATACGAGATCGGGTGAGCAAGCCTCAAGCCGGTCTCGAACGTCCTCGAAGTTTAAAGTACATGAAACTTGATCAACCTTGTGTCCCAACTCTTTCAAGGTTTCTCGGACGATCTCGGCCTGAGCAAGGACATCTTGCTCCTCCGGGCCGTCTCCATCATCAACTGCGTGGTGGACCACTGCAATACGCATTAGACCGCTCCTTCCTCCATCCGTGTTCCTGCAGAAGCGATGATTCGCTCTATGAGCGTCACGTAGGGGATGCTCAGATGGTTGCAGATAATGGGCAAATCGGAGTGTTCAGGATGAATGCCGGCCAGCGGGTTTACCTCCACAAAATAGGGCGTTCCGTGATGATCACACCGCACATCCACCCGTCCTGCATCCCGACAGCCCAAAACCCTCCAGGCGTCCAAGGCCAGTGTCACAACATTTTTTATCAAATGGTCCTTTTCCGGCAGCACGAGATTGTAAGTAACCCTTTCTTCACAGTATTCCTTATTGAGGTAAGAATACACTCCCGGTTCCGCCCCCACGAGAAGGCAGACTTCCATCGTCCCGAGGGCTTGGGCAGTCCGTCCCGTCCCCAATATTCCCACGGTGAACTCCCTTCCCGACAGGTAGGGTTCCACCAGGGCCGGCTGGCCGTATGCGTCGATGATACGCCCACAGGCCTTAGATAAACCGGAGCGATCGTAGACAATGCAATCTGTTGATATCCCCTTGCCAGTCCCTTCGGCGACCGGCTTTACAAAGTAGGGTGGTTCGAGGGCGACCGTTGCCGCCTCCGCGGAGGTAGTAACGACGGTGAAGTCAGCTGTGGACACCCCGGCATCTCTCACAACCCGCTTGGTCAGAGCCTTGTGCAGCGTTAACGCCATCACCAGCGGATCCGAAAAGGTGTAGGGGATTTCATACAAATCCAACAAAGCCGGTACCTGAGCCTCCCGTCCGATCCCCTTGAATCCTTCGGCGATGTTGAATACGAGATCCCACCGCTTCCCTTTTACCAGCGCAGCCACGAGTTGTTTGGCATGTCCGATTCGCTCTGTTTGATGTCCTAATGTCTTAAGGGCCCCTTCGATGGCCTCAATCGTGTCTTCTCGATCGAACTCCGCCGTTTGCTCTTCGTCGTAACCCCTAGACAAGTACTCAGACCGCAAGTCGTAAGTCAGTCCGATCTTCATCGCTTTCAAATACGATCCTTTCCATCTTTGGATGGCTTTTCCTCATTTTCCTGTCCAGGACATAGGCGCTTTGTTTTCATGCCAAGCCTGAATATCGGGAATGATTTCTTCTGAGAAGATATCAGTGCAATTCATCCAGGTGTTCGCTGCAGCCATTTGGGTACCGATAAATACCACCCTCATAGTTTTTCAAAATCAGGCCGTCGACGTTTTGCCCGAGAACGTAATTGGGCATGAGGGGAATCTTGCCGCCCCCGCCGGGAGCATCTATGACGTAAGTGGGGACGGCATAGCCGCTGGTGAAGCCGCGCAGGCCCTGAATAATTTCCAGCCCCTTGTCAATGGAGGTCCGGAAATGGCTGGATCCGCTGATGGGATCGCACTGATATAAGTAGTACGGACGCACCCGCATCTTGAGTAGGTGGTGAAACAAGGTCGACATGGTTTCCACTGTGTCATTAATGCTCTTCAGCAGAACGGTCTGAGAGCCGAGTGGAATGCCTGCATCAGCCAACCGGGCACAGGCGTGATACGCCTCCTCTGTGCATTCATCTGGGTGTACAAAATGGAGGCTCATCCAGAGCGGATGATATTTTCGCAACATGCGCACCAGCTGCGGCGTAATCCGTTGCGGCAAGACTGCGGGGACTTTGGTTCCGATACGTACGATTTCTACGTGAGGGATCTGACGCAAGCGCTGCAGTATCCAGGCAAGGCGTTCGTCACTCAGCATAAGGGGATCTCCGCCTGACAAGAGGACGTCGCGGATGGTGGGTGTTGTGCGGATATATTCCAGGGCCCTGTTCATCCTGGATCGACTGGCATACAATCTCTCATGGCCTATGATTCGGGACCGTGTGCAATACCGGCAGAAGGTTGAACAGAAGTGAGAGAGCAAAAGCAGTACGCGATCCGGGTAGCGGTGGACCAGCCCCGGAACCGGACTTTGGGATTCTTCCCCCAGCGGATCATCGGCTTCTTCCGGTGTCTTGACGATCTCGTCCAGGGTGGGAATCACCGTCCGTCGCAGAGGCTGAAGCGGATCCGTCTCAGACAAGAGGCTCATATAATAGGGTGTGACCCCCACAGGCAGTTTGGTTCCCACTTCTTCCAGAGCGAAGCACTCCGACTTGGAAAGCCTTAGTATTCCGTGCAGTTCAACAGGGGACCGAATTCGGTGACTGACCTGCCAGTGCCAGTCGTTCCACATCTTGTTTGAAACTCCCGAAAAGTGCTTCCGTCGAAACCGTCTGCACCTGTTTCCGTTGGACTCATTCTCCCGTTTGGTTGGAAGGGCTACCACGTTCACGACGATATTGTCTTGACATAAGTCGGGTGGAGCGGGAGAGATTATGGTGGAGGGGTGACCGGGGGGTTCCTCCTCGATCTCGGCTAGAGCCGGTCCACAGGTAGGGGAACCGCCTTGCGTGCCGGTACCAAGAAATTGGTTTTGATTATACATGATCCATTCTCCTTTAAACCAATATTCGGTCACCAGTGTGATGGAACCGCAGCGGTGCCGCTCTTTCGGTCCGAGCACCACCGACGGAACCTGATAGCAATAATCATGCACTGTCCGTAAAATGCTGATATTGCGTATAAATGCTGACGCTAATCATTTTTTGTGCGAAGTATTAGTTCTCGTTTCTCATGAGCTCCTGCCAGAGTTCTTCATCACTCTTCCCGGGGTATGCAGTAAGCATATGACATTGCGACCAAAAACGGATAATAAGAACATAGGCTTCATATTTTTAAAAAATGAGAACTGTTGATTCTTCCAAATCAAGGGGGCGGGTACCATCGTCGAGTCAAAACCTAAGGCTCTGAGAATTCACCACAGAAAGCGGGATATAGTAGATTTTAAAATTTGTCGACCTTGCGACTGGAGTGTAGATAGCATCATTCTGGCGGTGGCATAGTCGTTCTTGGACAGGGGATTACCCTAATTGATAGTGGCGTTGCTGGCACTGAATCAATTATTTTTGATTATATCAGGAAGGCGGGAAGGGATCCTCTCGATGTATCAACGCTTATTCTTACCCACTCTCATCCTGGTCACCCAGCCGAAAAAACTTGGGTTGAGGATGTCGAAAGGCAGGCACGAGAGAGATCGGTTCCAGGGTTTGACCGGTTGGTAGGGGGTTCGATTGCTGTCGACGCTGTTCTCCAAGGCGGAGATCACCTCACCGTGGAAGAAGGTGTCCAGCTTAGAGTTATACACACTCCCGGTCATTCGGCCGGTTCCATTTCTCTTCTATTTGAGGGTGAAAAGATCTTGTTTTCCGGGGATGCACTTCCACTAACTGGAGACCTTCCATTATATGATGATATGGCGGTCTCTGTCTCCTCAATAGACTCATTGAAGAGACTGAGGGACATAGAAATATTGCTTTCATCGTGGGAGTCCCCGATTCGGGGCAGAGATCAGATAGACCGAAGAGTTGAATCAGGCTTGGTCTATTTGAGGAAAATTCATGACACCGTGTTGAAGACATATGAAGAAAAGAAGCACACAGGGATGTCGCTTTGCAAAGAGGTGGTTGCAAATCTTGGCTTGCCGCCATTTGTAGCTAATCCGTTGCTTGCCAAAGCGTTCATGTCCAGTGTTGAGGCGCGGAACAACAAACACTTATCTGACTTCTAAGAACGTATAGCAGATGTACTTCCAGCTCAAAAGTGAAGGTTTCTGGAACTTGACCGAACCCGGTCGGAGAGGGGGCGTTTTCATTTGATTGGTTACGAACCCCTAATCCGTTTTTACAAACAGATCCTTGAATTGATTTTTGCTGAATACGATAAACAGGTGCCTAAAGATTTTCCAGATAAAAAACCAAAAGAGCAATTGGAAATATTTATCTCGACGTTTTGCAAAGTTCTCTATCAGAAAGGGGAATCCGACTCTGACACCAAATTCTCAGTGTGCTCAATGGTTGGTTTTGGGGCGCGAGGATGAACTGCAAAGACTGGCGGGAATCGTGGCGGACTGGATGCGCTGGATGATCGACAACATGCCGGAATTCGCTGCCGCTATGCATCTGGCCAGAACATTGGGACGATGGGAAGAAGGCATCGATGTCATACTTCGAAACGCCCCCATCCTCATAGTTGCCCATGCCGAAAAAGAAAATCGCCTCGCTCCGGCGACATGTACCATCGCCTTGACGTATCTTGAATTGGCGGCAACGAGTATGGGGTTGGGCTGTTGCTGGGCAGGTTATTTTAACGCCGCTGCGACCTCATTCCCGCCAATGATGGAGGCCCTGTCGCTTCCCGGTGGGCACCAAGCCTTTGGCTCCATGATGGTAGGATATCCCAAATTCAAATACCACAGACTACCTTCACGCAAGCCTCCTCAAATTACATGGCGTTTTTCTTAGGACAGATCAAATAAGGACTTCTCGGGGACAAATGAGCATACGACAGAGACGATGCCAATTTTCACGTAACCCCATAACATATTCCGGTTGGTGCAATCTGGTAATTATCATGAATAAATAGGAGGCGAATGCAAAATGAGCGGAGATCGAGAAAGGGTTGAAGATCAGAAAACAAGAATCATGGCACAGATTGCGGAGTTATCCAGGCTGCTTGGGATGATTCCGTCTGATGGTACTATTGATATTCAAGAACCTATGACGCAGAATTCAATGCCGTTAGCAGACTGGCTCAATGTCACTAGGGACTCGTTTTTGGGGTTGTCCGTATCGATTGGCAAAGCTTTGGATATTCAGCTACAGTAGACCCCATAAAAACAGTTGTGCAGGAGAAACTAATGACAATACGTGTCCTCATAAACGGAATTTCAGGACGGATGGGATCGATGAGCGCAGAAGCGATCAAGATTGACCGTGCTCTGGAATTCGCTGGTGGCACGGGCAGAGGCGACAATCTTTCCGATGCCATTGTTCGAAATAAGCCAGATGTTGTTCTTGATTTTACAATACCAAAGTCCATATTTGAAAACGCCAAGACAATCAAATCATTAGGAATACACCCTGTGATAGGAACCAGTGGACTTACCCGTTCCCAGATCGAAACACTCCAAGAGCTTTGTGCCAAACAAGGGTTCCCCCAGTTTCCGAATTTGTGTCCCAAAAGCGGAGAAAAGGAGAAACTAAATGAGAAAACTTAAACTGATAACAATTATTGTAACGGCGATGATCGCCCTCAATCTAAGAGCGGCTCACGCTGAGGAGGTGGCACCTCTTTTCCCTTTGCCATTTACCCCGGACTTCACCCGAGGCTCTGGCTGGGGAATTGCTCTTGGCTTGGGGGTTGAATACGAAACCGCCTACGCTGGTTCGGACGAATACGAGTTTGAACTGGATCCGGCCGGGGCCATCCAATGGAGAAAGGGAAACCACCTTTTCTCTTGGGAAGGGCTGGAACTGTCATGGACGACTCGCCAGAAGGATCAATGGTACATCCAGGTCGAGTTGGCTTTAGATGATGGACGTGAGGAAGATGATTCTGATGACGGCAGGCTGGACGGCCTTGATGAGAGGGATGATGAGTTTACGGGCACAGGTGAGGTCAGGTATGCCTTTGATGGGGAGTGGCGGAATTATATCGGTACTCGGATTTCTGTGGGGGATAGCGATTTCGGCACACTGGGGTTCATCTTCGCCGGGCACCGGTTCGGTTCCCGTCAGGATGGCGGTGGAACAGAAGTTATTCTCTATGCCACATTTGCTGACAGTGACAACCTGAATAGAGATTTTGGAGTTAGCCCATCAGAGGCTACCACATCCGGACTTGCGGAGACGGATTTGGATAGCGGATACCGCTCCTCCGGCCTGCGCGTTGTCGATCGACGCTTTGTCAGCAAGCATATTCAAATCGTTTCCGGCCTGGAACTTGAGTATTACAGCAGCGATGTGCGAGATAGTCCCATTGCCCGCGAAGACTTTGCGGCGGAAGTAGAGCTGGCTATACTCTATCACTTCTAAGCATCGTCACCTAGCCATCGGCTGGAGGCGACGGCCTAAATC
>Ga0180435_10002150_pt1 | contig 20237 bp, 15 predicted proteins | sample SS_ome_3_FD_132467 | JGI IMG/M metagenome (GOLD analysis project Ga0180435, IMG submission 132467) | Hypersaline lake sediment archaeal communities from the Salton Sea, California, USA - SS_3_S_1 metaG | ecosystem: Environmental > Aquatic > Non-marine Saline and Alkaline > Hypersaline >...
ACGGAAGATGATCCGTATATTTGCTCGTTATGATGTGCGCCAACAGGCCTTCGCCGGGAATACCCTTGTCAATGGCCATCGGAGGAAGCGGGCCGATAGATATATTACCCTGACATCTTTTGCAGGCGTATTTATACCTGACGTATTTTTTGACACGAAAACACGCCGGCACGTATTCCAGCTTTTCCGTTACTTCCTCGCCGATCCGGTCTTTGGGATCATGGCAAACCGAGCATACTTTTTCCTTTTGGTCAGGTTCGATTTCAATGGTCTCGCGGGGAAGCTCCGCCGGCAAGGGTTTTCGGCCGTTGTGATTTCGATTTTTTCTGGCTGGGGCCTTTTGCGGCTGGGGCTGCTTTTGCTGTTCTAGCTTTGCTTTTACTTCATTATAAAGATTTTCAAACAATAACCGCTGATTCGGATCGAGTTTCTCGCTTTTTTTGCCGAACAACTGCCGCTTGAGATAATATAACTGGCCTTGCAGATCATCTATCTGACCCAGCAAGGTCAGCACCATCTGCTGTAAGGTGGAAACATCCGTGGGAAGTTGATCCGTGGAAGCTTTGGCTGTTATTTTGTCGGCTGATATCATTGAAGAGGAAACAAAAGAAAAGGTTACATCATCATCCTTAACGACAATATCTTTATAACACCAACAGAATAAATTGCAAGTAAAAAATATAAATACTATCAATATTCTTAACATTCAGGCCCTATGGAGCCGTTTTACGCTGATAGCGTTTTCGTCTTCTGGCCTGGAACAGATCAATGCCTTCCAGGATCCAGGTCAGCTTGGCGATGTCAACTTCAACAGCAGGTTTATGGTTTTCACCCGGCAGTTTCTCGAAGGTGCCTTCCTCTAATTTCTTATACCAAATTATAAATCCGGTTCGGTCCCAAAATAAAATCTTACATTTATCACCCCGCTTGTTGAAGAAGACAAACAAATGACCGCTGAACGGATCCTGGCGCATGAAGTTCTCCGCCAACATTGACAACTTGTTAAAGCCGCAACGCATGTCGGTCGGCTGAGTATAAATAAAGGTCTTTACCGAGGGCGGAAGCGTTAGCATAATCCTGCCTGCCTTAAAGCCAAAAGGACCTGGCCTAACATCTGATTATCCGTGCCGTGATTGATTCTTAAGGTATTGCCTGATGCCAGGACCAGCTCTAAAGCCATGCTATCATTGCTGGGTACAACCACCTCCAGAAAGTTAGGGGCAGATTTTGCCTGGGATTTTGAAACACCGCCCGTCAACTTCCGTCGCCAGTAATAATAGGCCGGCTCCGAAATCCCTTCCTTCTTGCAGAAAGCCGCGATGGATAAGCCGCTTTCCTTGCGGGTTTCCATGACCATCTGCCAGAATTGTCGCCGTTCGCTATCAGAGTTTTTTGCTTTCGTGCTCATGATGATCCTCCAAATCAAATCATGAGCTGATTATCCCCTTTTCAAATAACAATACAAGATGCACTTGGCCGGAACCTTACATTATTTGAACTGGTCATCTTGCTCCCTTTCTACTATAAAAAAAAACCCTTGGAAGTTAGAAATATTATAGCAGAAAGGGACAATTTTTTCTAAGAATATTTTCTAACAATTTTTCTAACACTGGGTTTTTAGTATTAAAAAGGGAATACCCCCAAGGGGACTCGAACCCCTGTCACCTGGCTGAGAACCAGGTATCCTAGGCCGCTAGACGATGGGGGCATCGTTTGGTTAATCCATATATTTCATGATGGAAGCATTTGCATTACCACCAAATATGACGCAAATCTACTTGGACTCAATAAAAATGTCAAGAAGATTATCAAGGCTAGTACTGCGTACGGCTAAATTTGCGGGATGCGTGTATTTCCTAAGTAGCGTTGGTGGCGAGCTTTGCTCGCCGGTAGTACCCGGCATTTTACGCTGGCCAGAGCACTAGGCAAAGGAACAAAACAATAAAGCGAAAGTTTATTTGCTCTATACGGTTCCCATTTGTTGTCAGTGGGAGATGGTGGTGGTTATCTGGAAAAAAACTCACAGGTTTTCCACGATTGGCCGATAACATATTAAAGAATCCAAATATTTTTTCAATTTTTTTTCAAGCAATATTTTTCGATATATTGTGTATGTTGCCCTAAGGTTTCCATATATTGTAAGACTGTGCTATTCCTATTAGTTTTGTGGGATAAAAAATCAGGAAAAAGTGTATTGTTTCTGTGGGTAAATGTGGTAAATTTTGGGATATAGTGGTTGATGTTTCACGATAATCCATATGGTTCATACGATGAAGGTGGAGATCCGTGCTTCTTTTAACAGGCGAATATGATTTATCACTAGATGAAAAGAATCGTTTGTCGATTCCCGCACGTTTGCGTGAGCAGATTTCACCGGAAGAGTATGAGGGGGCGTTTTATATGGTTTTGGGGGTGAATAGGATTCTAAGTCTTTATCCAGATAAGTATTACCAGCGCATTGCCCTTGCCGTGGCCCCACGGACGGTGGCCCCAGATGAATCATTGATTTTTGACCGAATCAATTTTGCAATGGCCGGCAGGGTTGAGCTGGATCGGCAAGGACGTGTGCTATTGCCGGAAAGGGCGATACGTCGGGCCGATCTCAAGGAGCAAGTGACGCTGATAGGGGTAAGAGATCACCTGGAAGTGTGGAATAAGGAGCAGTGGGTGAGGTATCTGGAGGATTATTTGTCAACCCATGAGGAGATGTTGCTGCGGGCACGGGAGGAAGTATTGCGTAAGGAACGAGAGAGAACGGAATGGTAAGAAGGTCAAAATGGTATTGTTCAACGGCCAATTAAGAATTCATTAACCAGAATGAAGGCAAAAATGCCTGAACTACGAGACTGGGAGGAATCCATGTTATCCGATGTTGAGCCAAAAGGGTGCTTCGAGGAGTTGAAAGAAATGATGGAATCAATTGAGCCTATGAGTATGGAAAGAGAGGAAGCCAATCGGATTCCTCTAGGTGTTCTATCCCAACGATTGGAACTGATTCGGAGTTGGGGGGGAGCGTACAGCCAGGTGGATTTTTCCCCTCACGTGAAGGAATATATGGGCAATCTAAGTAATGTAAATACTGAAATAATAACATTATAAGTTATCATCCATGTAAAGGGATTGGTGTTTTGTCCGAGCCCGGGATAGTACATAAGCCGGTTCTCATTAGTTCATTACTGGAGTATATCCATCTGGAACCGGATTCTGTCGTGGTCGATGCCACAATCGGACAGGCGGGGCACGCCATTATTCTGGGAGGTCAGTTGGGTGAGAAGGGATTGTTAGTGGGTTTGGATGTTGATTCCGCCAGTTTGTCGTTGGCAAAAAAACGTCTGGCGGATTTAACCTGTCGGGTTGAACTGCGAAGAGAGAATTTTGGGAATTTGGATATGGTCCTGGAGGAGTTGGGAATCAGGCGGGTCGATTTGATGCTGGCTGATATTGGAATTAGTTCGGCCCAGCTGGAAGACGCAAGGCGAGGGATAAGTTTCCAGTCCGAGGGGCCTTTGGATATGCGATTGGATGATCGATTGGAAACCACTGCTGCGGATCTGGTTAATAATCTGAAGCAGGATGATCTGGCAAATCTGATTTATCGGTATGGTGAAGAAAGGAAAAGTCGGCGAATTGCCCGAGCGATTGTCGAGACCCGACGGAAAAAACGGTTGGAGAATACCACTGAGTTAGTGGATATTGTTTACCGAGCCCTGGGGATTCGCGGAAGGGGGGGCAAATATAGGATTCATCCAGCGACGCGAACATTTCAAGCGTTACGGATCGCGGTAAACGATGAATTGGGACAATTAGAAAATTTATTAGAAAAAGCCCCCGGTCTTCTGGAAAAAGGCGGGAAAATCGCGGTAATTAGTTTCCATAGTCTTGAAGATCGGCTGGTAAAAAATAATTTTCGTGAAAACAAGAAGGTGGGGCAATACGAAATATTAACCCGTAAACCAGTTGTGGCTGACGAAAAGGAACGTCGGGAAAATCCTCGAAGTCGCAGTGCAAAACTTCGAGTGGCGAAAAAAACAGGTAACCAAACAGGTGTAAGTGAATAATTTCATTGACCTTAATGGATTTTAAAAGTATTTTGTGTGCAAACAATCACGGATGATTAAATAGGAGCAGTGGTTATGACCAGGGAAGCGAAAGTTGGGTTACTGTTGGGTTTGGTTTTTATCGTGGCGATTGCGGTTGTATTGCGAGGGGTAAACCAAGTGGGCCAGGATGGGGTGGATGAGACGGAACAATTACTCCGGGATGCCGGGGGAAAAAAATCGGTAGAGATGATTGACCTGGCATCGGAAGCCAGGAAGCTTTCTTCGGAAGAGCCTGTTGTTAATGCTATGAATACCGGCACATCTTCAGTGCCGCCTGATTATAACACTTATGATGTAAAAAGAGAAGAGATAATTCCCGTGGTCAACCAGGAACCGGGGATAAGTTCTTACCGACCTGAGTCTCGGCAGGGCAGTTGGGACAGTGAAGTACGTCACGAGATGGAGCCTCCCCGCCTGGATAATCAGCCATTAAAACAGAAGGTTGTCAATCCACCCAGTGCTAAATTCAAGGAGGAGCTGGATCGGACGGAAATCCCGAAAATTGTTCAGAAGCAAGGGGAATCGCCTGACAGTTTAGTCGATCGGCTTAAAAAAAGGATCGGACATGACTCGGGGAGTAATGATCTGATCAAAAATCAAAAGGCGGATTCGCCGACTAAAACTTATGTGGCGGTAAAGGGGGATGATTTGAGTAAGATTGCTATCAAGATTTACGGTCGGGTGGAGGGTAAACGGTGGGTTAATATTAAACGCATCTATCAGGCCAATAAGGGGGAGATGGTTTCTATGGACGATTTAAAGATTGGCCAAAAGCTGAAAATACCTTCGATACCCGGGATGGTGGCGCCGAAGGAGCAGCAACGATTATCACCGGGAGGAAATGTCCATAAAACGTCGGGCGCGGTATATGTGGTAAAAAAGGGTGACAGGCTATGGAGTATCGCAGAGAAAAAACTGGGATCAGGCATAAGATATAAGGAAATCAAGCTTTTGAATAAAGATACCTTTAAAAAGGGTGATCGTCTGGTTCCCGGAATGAAATTAAAATTGCCTGTCAAATAAAACTCATAATATCAGAAAATCTATAAACGATATGAAACGGGTTGTTTATCTTTTTGTCCTGGCTTTGATAATTGGTATGGTGCTCGTCAATTTGAGGACTATGCGGATGCAGTCGGTATATGAACTTACCTGTATGGTGGAAGAAGAGCAGGTTTTACGGCAGAAAATCTGGCAACAGCAGATGCGTTTAAGTGGAGCGTTGGAATCCCCCCAACGGATCAAAGATAGAATAAATGAATTGAATGTGGATGTTGTTCCGCCCAGCCACGAACAAGAGGAGCAAAAGCCCTAAAGTGGCAGGTCAGCCTGAGCGGTAAAAACTGCGAAAGTTAACTCGTATTAAGTTGTTTACAATTTTCGGATCAGTAATCTGAATGGGTAATATCAGACGGGAAATATGGGGGGGTATGGCATTTCTTTTACTGCTTTTAGCGGGCTTGTTGGCGGTATTGGGGCGGTGTAGTCAACTGCAGATTTATCGGAGCGACGATTTTCGCCAAAGGGCCCAACGACAGCAGCGGATGGTTATCCCTCAGACCTCGCCGCGGGGATTAATCGTGGATCGAGAAGGGCGGGTACTGGCATTAAGTGTTAAGGTACCGTCGGTATGGGTGGATCCTTTGCTGGTTAAGGATAAAAAGCAGACGGCGGAGAAGCTGGGAGATATCCTTACTCTGAATCCGATGAAGCTGCATGAGAAAATTCTGGCGAGAAAACGCAAGCGGTTTATGTGGATCAAGCGTTATGTCGGCAAAGAAGAAGCGGAGAAAGTACGAGCGTTAAAAATAAGGGGGGTTATGATTCAGTGGGAGTATCAAAGACAATATCCGATGGGAGAATTGGCGGCCCATGTGTTAGGTTTTACCGATATAGACGGCCGGGGCCGGGAAGGCATCGAATGCCAATATGATAAATATCTGGAGGGGAAGCCGGGAAGATTAATTGTTATGGCCGATGTGAGCCGCCGACCGATGGGGCCGGGAGGGGTAGGTGAGGCTAGTGAGCCCGGGAAGACCGTTGTCTTGAGTCTGGACGCGGTTATTCAGGCTTGTGTGGAAGAGCAACTAAAAAAGGTAGTTAAGAAATATCGAGCCCAGGGAGCTTCGTGTATTGTGATGGACCCGGTGAAGGGGGAAGTTCTGGCACTCGCTAATTTGCCGACATTCAATCCGACCGAGGCCAGGCGGGCCAGCAGTGCAGTACGGCGAAATCGGGTATTGACGGATCCTTTTGAGCCGGGCAGTACTTTTAAACCCTTTACCCTGGCGGCAGCGTTACAGGGGAATTTTGTCGGAATAAACCAAAAAATTAATTGTCTGAATCATCCCTATTCGGGCAAGGGTATCGGTACCATCCATGAGTATAGAAACTATCATGGCGTTATCAGCGTGGCGGAAATAATCGAGCGTTCCAGCAATATCGGTTCGGCTAAGCTGGCGCAAAAGATGGGTAAAAAGTATTTTCATGGGATGATTGATAATTTTGGATTTGGCAAAAAGACAGGCATCGATCTGCCCGGGGAAGGTAAAGGGATTTTTGTCCCCCTGGAAAATGACGAGTGGAGGTGGGGACAATACGCATTGACCAGGGCTTCTTATGGGCAGGGACCGGTTGCGGTAACACCAATGCAGCTGATAAGGGGTTTTTGCTGTCTGGTCAATGGCGGGATATTGGTAAAACCACAGGTGGCCCGTGGGGTAATCGATAGAAATGGAGAGATCGTACGGGATTATATCAATGGTAGTATTTCGTTAGGTGAAGAAGAAACCGCGGTAGGTACCGACGGGGCTGGTCATGTGATATCGGAGAAGGTTTCGCGGCAGTTGGTGGAGGAGGCTCTGGTGCGGGTAATAGAGGGTCAGCGGGGTACAGCCCGAGCGGTGGCAATCAAAGGTTATCGTGTTTTTGGTAAAACAGGTACCGCTAAAGTACCTCGGAAAAACGGGCGGGGATATGAGGATAATAAATATGTCAGTTCTTTTATTGGTGGGGCTCCGGTAGAAAATCCAAAATTATGCGTATTGGTACAGGTGCGACAGCCGGATCGCAGCCTGGGATTGGGTTATACCGGAGGCCGAGTGGCTGGGCCGGTGGCGAGAGAAATTCTGCGGCAGGGATTGGCTTATCTGGGAGTGGCCAGGCAGGAGCAAGATCAGGAAGATTTGTAGCGTGAAAGTATACCTCATGGGTATGAGAAATCCTGTCAGGATCCGATGTATAACCATCGGGTATGAGAATTCCTGGCAGGGCCCGATGTAATTGTCTTTCCGGCAAGTAAATACACATAATACGAAAACGGGAAAACTCAATTGCGGTGGGTATCGTTACCTGGTAGAACAGGTTATCAATGGATATTATAAACCTTACATCTGCGATTCGTTCCCAATATGATTGTGGTTTATCTGTCGAAGCTCGCGTATGTTGCGATAGTCGAACGGTAAAAGAGGGGGGGGTTTTCGTGGCGGTGCGTGGAGTTCATGCCGATGGCCATAGTTATATTGATGAAGCGGTACGCCGGGGCGCCGGCGTAGTGGTGGCGGAACGTCCTGTTCAAGTGCCTGAATCGGTAGAACTGGTGTTGGTGGATAATGCCGCTGAAGTGCTGGGAGAATTAGCACAAACAGCGGCAGGAAGTCCGGGAGAGAGGATGACGGTTCTGGGGGTGACCGGGACCAACGGTAAAACTACGGTAGCGTATCTGGTCCGGGCCATTTTAAACCGAGCCGGGATAGGTTGTGGTATGGTGGGGACGGTGGGATATGACATAGGTGAAAAACAGGTGCTCAAGGCCGACAATACTACGCCTGATTCGGTACGGCTGGCGGAGATGATGCGTCGGATGGTTAATAATGGATTAGAGGCAATGGTGATGGAGTGTTCCAGTCACGGGTTGGACCAGCATCGGACGGCTGGCATCTGTTTCGATGCCGCGGCCTTTACCAATCTCAGTGGCGATCATCTCGACTATCATGGAACAACAGAAGCATATCTGGCCGCGAAGCGCAAATTATTTGAAAATCTGAGACCTGATTCCATAGCGGTTTTAAACGCTCTGGATCCGGTCTGTGAAAATCTTCTCAAAGCGACTGAAGCAAAAGTCTGGCGATATGGTATTGATACTGATGTGGAAATCAGCGCCCAGGTAAAGGATCAAGGTCTTTGGGGTTGTGATCTGGAATTGTCGGTGCTGGGTGAAAAAAGCCGGATGCGGATACCGCTGATAGGGTATCATAACGTGAGTAATTGTCTGGCGGCGTTGGGATTGGCCCGGGCGGCGAATGTGACAACAGGGACGATGGTGGAAGCGGTCGGGGAGTTTCCCGGCGTTCCGGGGCGTCTGGAGCGGATTGAATGTGGTCGGAACTTCACCGTCCTGGTGGATTATGCTCATACCGATGATGCCCTTGATCATGCCTTAAAGACACTTAGAGAATTGACCGGAGATGAATTGATTGTGGTGTTTGGCTGTGGGGGAGAGCGGGACCGGACGAAGAGGCCGCGCATGGCTCGGGTGGCGGAAACCTGGGCCGATAAAGTTGTCGTAACCAGTGACAATCCTCGGCGGGAGGATCCGGAACAGATTTTCGCCGATATTCGATTGGGTTTTTCACCGACCGGACGGGATAAGGTGGTGGAAATAGCGGATCGCCGCGAAGCGATAGCACAAGCGATTCGGCAGGCCCGGTCAGGTGATGTAGTGCTGATCGCGGGCAAAGGGCATGAGGACTATCAGCAAATTGGAGAACAATATCTTCGTTTTGACGACCGGGAAGTGGTTCGGGAAATATTAACCGTTAGCAATTATACCCCATGAGTATGAGAAATCCTGGCCGGAGCCAGATGTACAGGAAGGAAAAAGCCGTCAATGAAACCTTTGCTTTTAGAGGAAATCAGGCATGTGTTGCATGCGGAAAAGAAGACGGTTCTGAGTAAAGGGCTGGTTACCGGAGTGAAAATCGATTCGCGGCAACTGCAGCCTGGAGATTTATTCGTGGCGATCCGGGGGGCGCGATTCGACGGTCATGATTTTATCGCTCAGGCAGCCGATAAAGGAGCCAAAGCGATAATTGTCGATCGAGATATTCCCTTACCCGAGCAAGTTACCCGCAACGAAATCAGTGTGTTGAAAGTTGCCAATACGGTGGAAGCTTTGGGTAGCTTGGCACAGTATTATCGGCGGAGCCTGGGCAGCAGTGTGGATGTTATCGGAGTAACCGGTTCTAATGGCAAGACTACCGTGCGGGAAATGATTTATCATACGTTGAGTTATAAACGCCGGGGGTACAGTTCCCCTAAAAACTATAATAACCAAATCGGGGTGCCCATAACTTTGTTCGGTATTGATTCAGATCATGATTTTGCCGTGGTAGAGATGGGCAGTAATGCCCCGGGTGAGATTGCCGGACTTTCTCGCATCGCGGAACCGGATGTGGCGGTGATTACGCATGTGGGAGCCAGTCATCTTGAAGGCTTAAAAGATATCGATGGAGTAAGTGCGGAGAAAGTATCTATTGTGACTGGATTGCGCCAGCGCGGGGTGGTGGTGTGCGGTACGGAACATGGGCCGACTCTGGAAAAAATTCGCACGCTGGATAAAGGTGTAATCACTTTCGGCCTGGATGAAAGTTGTGATGTTTACGCCACGGACGTGAAACGAATTCAGGGAGGGATTCGGTTTTTGACGAATGACCACTGTGATATCCTGCTGCCTTTGTTAGGATTGCATAATGTACGCAATGCGCTGGCAGCTTTGGCGGTTGTACGACGGCTGGGAATGACGACAGCGGAATTTGCCCGTGCCATCGCGGAATTTCGTCCGGTGGACAGGAGGATGGTACCTCAGGAGGTAAATGGAATTACGATTATCGACGACAGTTATAATGCCAATCCGGTGAGTATGAAAGCGGCTTTAGAGGAATTAACCAGTCGTGCCGATGCCCAGCGGAGGGTTTTGGTCTGTGGTGATATGAATGAACTGGGGGACCATTCCGATAAATACCATCGCGAACTGGGGCGGATGGTAGCAGCGTCAAATATTGATTTGTTGTTCGCGGTGGGGGAAAGCGCGGCCCTGACAGCCAGGGCGGCCCTGGAGGCGGGGATGGGCTGGAGCAATGTTCAGCGCATTGTGGGCAGCAAAAGGCTGGCTCGACTGATAAAGAGCATGATCCATAATGGCGATGTGATTCTGGTGAAAGGATCCCGGGCGATGGAAATGGAAAAAGTCGTGGCGTCGCTGGCCCGCTGGAAAGGGTAACATTAGGCGGTCAAATAAGATATACACCATAAGTTTGACGAAATAGATGAAAAGGGGGGAATCACCAAGTATAAAAAGGCAAAGTAATGGCAAGTTCTGTCTTTATTTTGGGTGGATTGTTGGTATAATATCCAGATTGTATTAATATTATGACCAAGGCAAAAGCCTGTTATTTAATAGTTTATGGGCAGGAAAGTTGTTATGAAAAAATTGTCGGCCATCGCTATGGGGTTCGGAATGATTCTGTCAGGCATGCCTGCGGTTGTTTCGGCAGTTAGTACCGTTTATGTAGAGCATAGCAGCGAACAGCAGTTTAAGAAGGGCGATCCGAATCAGGTGGTCATCAATAGCCAAGGGAATATCTTTTTGGCGCGGCAGGTGGAGACCTGGCTGGGCAAGGGAACGGAGGAATGGGTCGTTAATGCCCTGGTTTGGGATGGTCAGGACCGGCTCTATGTGGCTACCAGTGGTAAAGGGTATATATATCAGATAGAAAAAGGAAAAAAGCCCAAAATAGTGTATGGCGAGAAACCGGATGACCAACGCCATGTTTTTAGTTTAGCGCTGGATTTGCAAGGGCGACTCCTGGCGGGAACGGGGGGAGAAAAAGCCAGCCTTTTGCGAATCGATAAAAATGGTCGGATTAAAACACTGTTAAGCGACGAGAAGATAAAATATATCTGGAGTATCGTTGTCGGCCCCGCCGGCAGGATTTATCTGGGAACGGGCCCTGTGGGCGAAGTTCTGACGCTGGATGCGCAGGGCAAAAACAGACAGATTCTTTATAAAGCGAAAGAAAAAAATATTCTGGCCTTGGCATTGGCAAAGGATGGAATTCTTTATGCGGGGGGGGATCAATATGGTTTGGTTTACCGGATTGATCCGAGCAGTAAAAAAACGACCATAGCTTATGATACGCAACACAGTGAGATCGGGGCTCTGGTGTTCGATGAAAAGGGAAATCTGTATGTATCAACTGCCGATGCCGGCGCCGCCAGGCCGGGTGCGAAACTGATTCTTTCGGATGGTGATACCAGCCGTTCGGAAGCAGCGGTAAAAAAATCCCAATCGGAAAAAGCCGATACGAAAAGCGATAAAGACAAAAATAAAAAAGGCGATCAGGCTAAACCAACCAATAAGGTTACCCCGCCGGCCACCTCGAAAAAGATAACTGGTAAAAGAGCTGCTTCACCTTCGGCAGGACGGCCGACCAAGGTAAATGATATCTATCGGATTTCACCGGCCGGTTATGTGACGAAACTGTTCAGCAAAGCGGTAGTTATTCTGTCAATGGCCTATAAAGGGGATGGCGAACTGCTCCTGGGTACCGGTAATGAAGGCAAACTTTTGCTGTTGAATGTGGAGACCGAAGAAGCGGTGGTTTTACATACGGCTAAACCTTCAGCCCAGATTTCCGCTGTTACGGTGACCGAAAAGGGTGTGGTGCTCGCCGGTTGTGCCAATCCCGCTAAACTGATTGCCGTCAAACCGAATTATGTCCGACGGGGCCTTTATCTTTCGGATGTCGTCGATGCCAGGCAGATTAGTCAATGGGGAAAAATGCAGATCGAAGCGGAAATCCCCGACGCTGCCAGAGTAGAAGTATCTACCCGCAGTGGTAATACCAGTGACCCGGTCAAGGGCGGATGGCGCAATTGGAGTAATTTCAGCGCGGCATCGGAAGATATAGTGGTGGGCTCCGATCGGGGCCGTTTTTTGCAGTATAAAATATTGTTACAGACAGCCGACGATCAGATTACTCCTACGGTTCGGCAGGTACGGGTGGCTCATATGATTCCCAATTTGCCGCCTCGGGTTCAGGATTTGAAGGTGGGCCGCAGTGGCGGCGACACCCGATCCGCAAAGCAACAGCCGGCAAGGTCTTCCAGGACTTTATCAATCAGTTGGAAGGCTGCCGACGAAAATGGTGATAAACTGACTCATGAGATTTTTATTCGGCAGATTGGTAATACGCGTTGGGTGAGAATCGCCAAGGATTTGGCCGTGCCGAATTATAAATGGAACAGCTTAACTGTAAGTGACGGACGTTACGAAGTGAAAGTGGTAACTTCGGACAAAAACAGTAATCCGGAAGGAAAAGAGTTGGCCGACAGCCGTGTCAGTGAAGCTGTTATCATAGATAATACTCCTCCTGAGGTTAGCGAACTCGGTTACGAACTGTCGGACAATCAGGTTTCCGTACAGGCCGAAGTCAAAGATGAGTTGAGTGTGATTAAGGGAGTGAACTATGTGATCGATAGTGGCGAAAAATGGCGGATAGCCCTGCCGGTTGACGGTGTGTTCGACAGTCGGTGTGAAAAAGTAAAATTTAATATTGATATTGAAAAAAGTGGAGAGCATCTTATAGCGTTGCGCTTTGAAGATGAACTGGGAAATGTTACCTATCGCAATTTATCTATTTTAGTACCTGAAAAGAAGGAGCTGTAAGTTGGAAAATCATCGCATCAGCAAGATTAAACGAGTTCGTAAAAGTGGTTTTCGAGCCCGGATGAAGACCAAGAGAGGGCGGAGAACAATTAACGCCAAACGGAGAGCGGGCAGATCGGTTAATACGGTATAATGACTGAATTTGAGGTTTTAATGAGGGCGTAATTTAATATGAAAATTCCTTCTTAAATATCCATAAGCGTTTTTTATTTTAATTGGATTTAGGATGTATTGCCCCGAAATACAGGGAGTCGCTCGATCAGGGGCGGCTCTTTTTGCTATGAATCTATATTTTCATCCGGAAATTCTGGCGCAACAGAAATACAGTTGTAATTGCTGTGGGCGTGGTTGTCGCAGTTTTTTGGTGCCGGTGCGGACCAGGGAGCGTAAGGCAATCGCAGAACTGCAGCCATGGCCGGAAAAGTTGGGAGTGGACAAGCTTTATGTGCGTTCACGGGAGGCTAAAGTATCCGGTTATGGCCTGGCCCGACGGGCCGACGGGCGTTGCGTATTTCTGGATGAAGAGAATCTTTGTGCTATCCATAGGCTGCACGGACTAAAAGCCAAGCCTTTAGCCTGTCAGTTGTATCCGTTTGTTTTTACCCCATTCGCGGGCAAATTACGCGTGGGCTTACGCTTTGATTGCCCGGCGGTTTGTGGCAACGAAGGTCAGAGCCTGACGGCTTACAAGAAGGAAATTCGCCAGTTGGCGAAACAAATTGTACCGACGCATGCTGTTGAAACCGAAGTTCCGTTTTTATTGACCAGAGTTAAGATTTCGGATGCCTGGTTTGACGCGATCAACGAAATCCTGTTGAAAATAGTCAATAGTAACGCCCTTACTCTGGTTCAACGGTTGCATTGGCTGCGAAAGTTTCTGGAGCACCTGGCCAGAGTGAAATGGCCCAACGTGGGAGAGGAAGACTTTACGGCACTGATGGAAATGTTGCAGGGCGGACTGCTGGCGGAAGTGCAAAAGCAGGAATCCCGGCGAGAACTTCCCACCGGAAAACCGCGGAAACTACTGGGACAGATATTTTACTTATTAAGTCATCCAGCCAGCCGGATGGTTATGGGTAAAGGGGTGATAAAACGGTTACATGAAAGAATTGATTCCGCCGGGATGATGAAGCAATTGGGGCAGACTGAGGGCCGCTTGCCCGAAGTAAGGGACGATTGGCCGAATGTTGATTTGGTGGTATTAGAGACAAGTTTTGGTTCCTGGCCGCGGGAAGCAGAGCAGATGTTGAGCCGATACCTGACCTGCCGAATCGCGAGTATGGGTTATTGCGGCTTGAACTTTTACGGTTTCAGTCTGGTCGAAGGAGCGCGGAGCTTGCTGTTGGCGATGGTCGCCGTAGGCTGGCTGATGCGGATTGAAGCTGTCAAAGCCGGCCGAAAACACCTCGAACTATCGGACGCCCAGACAGCGGTGATGACAATCGACGGCAATATGGGCTATGGCAGCGCTCTGGGGACCGGACCTAGTCGAATGAGACTGAATTATCTAAGTGAACACCTGGAAAGTTTTATTGACTGGTATTGCAGTTAATGGGATTTCCCGTTATTTTTTGTTTCCGTTATGTCTGCTTTTCGGATTGTTCCATCTGTTCTTCGTTTAGAATGGTCAGGATACGTTGCAAACGGTCGAATACAGCGGAGCGATTATTCCCGGCAAGATGGTCCCAGGGCAGAATTTCTTTTTTATCACGACTGCGGTGAGTGTAAAAGTCGGGATCAAGATTGCATTGACGGAAGGCTTCAAGGTAGCGATGATAATCAAAACACTCATCCCAGGAATCAAAATGCGCTCCCGCTTGATAGGCCGCTTCCAGGACATAGCTAAGGCGACGGTCTCCCCGGGCCAGTGCCCCTTCCAGAAGCGAACGCTCCATGTGATGGAATTTTAATTTGAGGGGGACGCCGCGCAGGTCCTTGCCTGCCTGGAAAAGCATTTTTTTGGCGTCACGAAAATAATCCAGCGATTGCTGAGCTATCCAACCAAAAGGAGTGTGGGGTTTGGGTACCAGCCAGGAAACAGCGACATGGACGGTCGCGGGCGCGCCGCTGATTTCACGACGAAGCTGAGCAATGCGAGCGACAAGATCGAGAATACCCATAATGTCATCATCGGTTTCGCCGGGAAAGCCGACCATAAAGTACAATTTTACTTTACGCCAACCTGCTTCATAGGCGGTACGCATCGTGGCCAGGAGATCATGGTCGGTGATTTTTTTGCCGATTGCCGAACGGATTTTGTCACGGGCGACTTCGACGGCGAGAGTAAGGCCTTCGCGGCGAACGGTAGTAATCTGGGAAGGAATATCGCGAAGCTGACTGTCAACGCGTAGAGAAGGGAGAGAAATTCCAACATGGCAGCCTTCGAATTGCCGATAGAGTTTTTGGGTCAGTTCGCTCAAATGGGGATAATCGCTGCTGGAAAGGCTCAAAAGAGAAATGGTGTCGTGACCTGTGTTGTGATAGCTTTGTTGGGCGATATCCAGGATTTTTTCTATGCTGCGACAGCGTACTTTGCCTCGACTATGGCCGGCGTGACAGAACGCGCAACGCTGGGGACAGCCACGCATGATTTCAATGGCAATGCGGTCGTGCGGTGTTTCGGTGTGGGCCACTACCGGAGCGGTAGGGAAAACAGCCAAGTCAAGATCGTCCACCTGAGCCCGCTGAACGCAGGTAGGGATATCGGTTTCGGTAGGTTCAAAGGAGGCGATGGTGCCGTCGGGATGATGTTGGCAGTGATATAATCCAGGTACGTAAACAAAGGGAAAACGACGGGCCAGCTCGAGCAGAAGTTCCCGACGAGTAGGTTTTTGGCGACGAAGTTGTCGATAACTGTCGATAACAGCCGGGAGAGATTCTTCGCCATCGCCCAGGATAACCAGGTCAAAGAAATCGGCTACCGGTTCACAATAATCAGCTACGGGGCCGCCGGCGATTACCAGCGGTTCTTCTTCATGGCGGTCCTCGGCCCGGAAGGTGATACCGGCCAAATCCAGCAGGTAGAGTATGTTGCTATAAGATAACTCATGCTGGAGAGTGATGCCGAGAATGTCGAAATCACGGACAGGACGGCGAGATTCCCAGGAGAAAAGAGGAATGTTCTCCCGTCGCATGATCTGGGCCGCGTCCAGCCACGGACAGTAAACCCGTTCGGCATGAACATGGGACATCTGATTAAGAATGGTGTAAAGGATCGATAGCCCCAGATGACTCATACCGATGGCGTAGGTGTCCGGAAAAGCCAGGGCCACCGTTGTGTCTCCGGGGGTATATGGCTTGCGCGTCTGGTTGATTTCTCCGCCGATATACTGGGCCGGGGTACGGACAGCAGGTAATAAAATCGATGCTGTTTTGTCAGTCATAAGGGCTTATCTGCTAAAGACTATCCAATATGGAACGTAGGGTGTCGCAGACGATTTCTATCTGTTCCTTTTTAAGGTTATTATAGAAAGGCAGGGCAATGGTACGCTGGGAGATTCTCTCCGTGATGGGGTAGTCGCCTTCGCGGCAGCCTAATTGTTCTAAAATAAAAGGCTGCAGATGGATGGGGCTGAAATAATTGTTACAGCCGATGCCCTCTTCCCGCAGACGATTTAATACCTGGTCTCTCTGTTGAGCGGTATAATCATCCGACAGACGCACAACGTAAACAAACCAGCTTATTTCACAGCCGTCGGGTTCGGAAGGAAGAACCAGGCGAGAATCATCGGCAAGAATATCCTGATACCAGTGAGCGACCTGATTTCGTTTGGCGATAAAGGAATCAAAACGTTTAAGTTGTTCGATCCCCAGCACACAATTTATATCCGAAAGACGATAATTGTATCCCAATCGAGCATGGGCCAGCCAACCGGCGTGGGCATCGCGACCCTGATTACGCAGGGAAGCACATAAATCGGCAACTTCCTTGTCATCGGTTACAATCATACCGCCTTCACCGGTGGTCATCTGCTTGTTGGGATAAAAAGCGAAGGTGCCGACATGGCCAAGGGTGCCAACCTTACGGCCTTGAACAACGCTGCCCAGGGCTTCGCAGGAATCCTCAATGCATAGTAATTGATGTTTCTGGGCCAGGTCGTACACCTGGTCAATTCCACAGGGATTTCCGAATACTTCTACGGGCAGGAAGGCTCGAGTTTGCGGGGTAATTTTTCCTTCCATCTGCTCAACGTCGATATTATAGGTGACCGGATCGATATCAACAAAAACGGGTTTGGCGCCGACCATCAGAATACTGTTGGTAGTGGCGATAAAGCTGAAAGGAGTAGTAATAACTTCGTCGCCGGGGCCGATTCCCAGCGAGAGCATACATAAATGGAGGGCACTGGTACCGCTGTTGACCGCGACGGCATAACGGCGGCCTACATAATCGGCAAAAGCGGTTTCAAATTCAACCAGTTTGGGACCAAGGCTCAGATTGGGGGTACGAAGAACAGAAACAACCGCGTCAATTTCAGCTTGGGTAATATCAGGCCCTGACAAATTAATTTTCATTGAGTTTCTCTCGATTCGGTTAATATACTCATCACGATCGAATTTTACCGTTTTTATGATGTATTTTCTTGTCATAAAAACAATTACATCTGGCCCTGCCAGGAATTCTCATGCCCGATGGGTATAAAAGGGGAATTATAACAGTTTAAACCGCAAAAGTTAATACTATTTTGGTTAACTTTCGCAGTTTTTCCGTTATAATTTAATCGTATAGGGAATAGATAAACTTTTCAACTCGCCTCTGGCAGAAAGAGGTCCAGCGTAAGCTGGTAATTTATCAATGGGGCCCTGCCGGGAATTCTCATGCCCGATGGGTATAAAAGTGCCGGAGTGTAGGATGTCTCAATATGCAACCAGTCCTGGGAGATCATAAAGTGAAAAATACATTCGCTGTTATCGTTGGTAATCGTGGTTTTTTTCCGGATGTTTTAGCGCGACAGGGCCGAAAATCAATCATGGAAGTTCTCAAAAAGAATGGTTATAAAACAGTCGCTTTATCGCTGAGTGATACCAAATATGGAACGGTAGAAACTTACGACGATGCTAAAAAATGTGCTGTTCTGTTCGCAGAAAACGCCGACAGAATTGACGGCATTATCGTTACCCTGCCCAACTTCGGGGATGAGAAGGGTATTGTCGAAACCATTAAAAGAGCCGGGTTGAATGTACCCGTCTTGATTCATGCCGAACCGGATAATGCCGGCCGCATGACCATTAAAAACCGGCGCGATTCTTTTTGTGGTAAAATCAGCGTTTGTAATAATCTGCGTCAGGCAGGCATTGGTTTTACCTTGACTGGATCGCATACCGTTAAGGTCAATTCCGCCGAGTTCAAAAAAGATCTGGACGACTTTGCTTCAGTTTGTCGCATTGTCAAAGGTTTAAAAAATGTCCGTTTCGGCGCTGTCGGTGCTCGGCCGGCCGCGTTTAACACCGTGCGCTACAGTGAGAAAATTCTGGAACTATCCGGCATCTCGGTTGAACCTGTTGACTTGTCCGAAATCTTGGGACGGGTGGATCGATTGCATGACAATGACAAGGGTGTCAAAGCAAAACTCAATGCTATTAACAAATATATTCCCACCAGAGCCGTACCGAAAGACAAACTCGTGAAAATGGCAAAGTTCGGCTATGTCATCGACCAGTGGTGTCAAGATCTGGACTTGGCCGGCACCGCCATTCAATGCTGGACAAGCCTGGAAGAATATTTCGGCATCGTACCCTGCACTTTGATGAGCATGATGAGTGAGTCGCTTATACCCAGTGCCTGCGAGGTAGATATAACCGGATTGTTAGGTATGTATATTCTGCAGTTGGCCGGGGGGACGCCCAGTGCCTTGCTGGACTGGAATAATAACTACGGCAATGATCCCGATAAGTGCGTCTTGTTTCACTGTAGTAATTTACCTAAGTCCTTTTTTATTAGCTCGGCTATGGATTATCAGGACATTATCGCCGGGACCGTCGGGAAGGATAATACATATGGTACCGTGGTGGGTAAAATCGCGGCCAACAAATGCACATTCTGCCGTACCAGTACGGATGACGTTGCCGGAGAAATCAGGATATATGTAGGCCAGGGGGAATTTACCAAAGACAAGCTAGAGACTTTCGGGGGCTATGGCGTGATGAAAATCCCTAATTTACAGGTGCTTATGGAATATATCTGCCGACTCGGTTTTGAGCATCATGTGGCGGTGAATATATGTAAAAAAGCCGACGCCATTGACGAAGCTCTGGCTAATTATTTGGGTTGGGATGTTTATCGACATCGGTAAGATGGTTTGGATATCGAAATTTTACATTTTATACCTCCCAGGTATGCGATAGTTTGCAATTATCTAACGTTAGATATATTAGATACTTATCGTAGATGTTGATTTTCAGTTGTGCCTTTAGTATAATAAAGGGAGCCGATTCTGTGCGATTTCTGTTCCGGGCATTTCGCTGCGTTTCGCGTCGCGCTGTTTCTGGTGTGACATTATAGCTCAACGGATTGACAATGGTTTGGTAATAATATTTTCCTTCTTTTTTTTGCCTTTTTTGGTGTTTTTTAGCCTTTTTAGGAAGTTTTCTGAAAAATTTACGTTCCCTGTATAAGGGGTAATATTGAAATAAAGGTTTCTATGCTCTTATATTCGATCCTGGAAAAATGAAATTTTCGGGGGGCAGGTAAAGCAGAGGTGAGTTCAAGGAAGTGATTATCAGTTCTTGATGAGAAGGAGAAATATGAATAAGCAAGTAATGATAATGGCTGTTTTTATGGCAGTGTGCGCTGGCGTTGCTCATGCTCTCGAGCCGGTGCTATTTGCCGACGCCAACCTGAAAGCCGAAGTGGAGGATGAGTTGGGTATTACGGATCCGAACGCTGTCGATATGCTGAGACTAACCCACCTGATAGCGTCCAATCGGAATATTGTTGATCCTAATGGGCTTCAATATGCCAAGAATCTTACCCGCCTGCTCCTGAACTATAACGACATCAGCGATATTTCAGCATTGTCCGAGCTGACTAAGCTGACAGAGTTACAGTTGAGTGAGAATGATGTCAACGATGTGTCTCCCCTGACGGATTTGATCGATCTGGAGATTTTGTATCTGGATAACAACCAGATCGGCAACATCTCCGCTCTGGAGCGATTGATCCTTTTAAAAGAGTTGGCTTTGGACTATAACCAAATAAGCGATCTGTCGGCATTGTCGGTGGGGGACCGGACAGCATTGAAAAAGCTGGGGCTTAGCAACAATCAAATCAGCGATATCTCCGCATTAGCGGGACTAACTAATATAGAAACTCTGCTGCTGGACATAAATCAGATTAGTGATATTGCTCCACTGGCGGGAATGACCAGGATGATAATCTTGTCTCTGACGTTTAACCGGGTACGGGATAT
>Ga0180435_10002151_pt1 | contig 20232 bp, 13 predicted proteins | sample SS_ome_3_FD_132467 | JGI IMG/M metagenome (GOLD analysis project Ga0180435, IMG submission 132467) | Hypersaline lake sediment archaeal communities from the Salton Sea, California, USA - SS_3_S_1 metaG | ecosystem: Environmental > Aquatic > Non-marine Saline and Alkaline > Hypersaline >...
CCTCCGCCGGTCAATGGGAGAAATACTGGCGAAAAAGGCTGAGAATACAGGACAATGTATTGCTTGCTCTGAGAGCTATTAAAGTTGAAAATCCACAAACTTTGGGACGATAATAATTTTTTGTAACGTTTTTTGTAACTGGCCGTCTATGTAAATAGAGGAAGACAGATACAGGATGACACAAATTGATAAAGTCCGTGATTTAGTAGATCGGTCGAGAACCGGTGACAGTGACAGTCTGTCTGCACTTTCCCAGCAGGTCGAGGGAAAAATATACGCATATATATACAGGGTTACCCTGGATCCAGATATAACTGAAGATTTAGTTCAGGATACTCATGTTGAGATGGTTAGTTCGATTATGAAGCTGAAAAAAGTTGAAAGTTTCTGGCCTTGGCTTTATCGGATCGCGAGGAGCAAGATTCAGCAGCATTACCGGCAAGCACAACGGAGAAAAGAGTCTCGCACCGCAACGCTGGAGGATGCGTTGCTGGTGCAATGTGCGCAGGATTATGCCATAGGAGGCTTGGGCGGGCTGATGCGTCAAGAACTGGTCCAATCCATTGTACAAAGCATGAAGGGATTAAAACAGGAATACCGCTCGGTGCTGGCGTTACGATGTTATGAGGACCTGTCATACGCAGAGATTGCCTCGGTGATGAACTGTAGTGAGTTGAATGCTCGGGTATGGTTTTTTCGGGCCCGCAAAGCACTGCAAAAGAGGTTGTCGAGCCGTGGTATCAGCAAGGGCGCGTTTCTGGCGGCGCTGGGTTTGTTCGGGAGGGCAACGGCTACGGTGGAGGCGGCGTCAGCTACCACGCTTGCTGCCGGGGTTACCCAGGGAGTGGGTACGACGGCGACGGTCGTGGGGATGGCCGGGACGAAGATGGGTGTGGTTGGGTTAATATTGACCGGTGGGATAATGCTGGGGGGACTGGCACATTGGCAGGCTAATTCGTCAGCGCGGATTCTTGACGTACAGTCGCGAGATCAGGTCAAGAGCGTACATTTTACCGTGCAATCCGGCAGTAAGCCCGCTATGGGAAGTTTGCAACATAAGGGTGCCTATGAAAAGTCATATTATTTTCCCGAAGGAGTGGATGGCCCGATGTTTATGCGGATGCAGCGATGGGGAGGGATTCCCCAGACGGTCAAGCTGTGCAGTTGGCTGCAAAACGCAGAAGGTAATTATTATTTTCATTCGGGAGAAAGAACCGTTTATCTTCATAACTATAATCTCTGGCTGAGCAGTTGGCGGGTTACGCAACTACCCACAGACACTACAGAATTGGCCAGGTATCTGCGTCAAACGGAAGATGAAGTGGAAGGGGTAGTAAAACTGTATAATTACGATACGGGAATGTTAGAGAGTATAATTGATGCCCGTTTCAGAGATGTGGGCCGTTATAAAACGAGTTTCGCATATAATACGCTGCAAGAAGATTATTTTCTCTATGATTGGCCGACGGATGTCCAAATAGTGGACCTTCGAGACAAAATGCATCAACGAGGCTGGACCTGGTTCAGGATTAAGGGGGCAATAGGGGAAAACAAGATCGAAGGTAAAGGGCGGATTCCGTTTGTTTATGCTAAATGCCGGGAATATCCCGCCTGGCTGCAACTGGAGATCGAGAATAAGGGTAAATTGATGGATTCGAAGGAGGGGGCATATTGGTACGATATAAAGAACCAACGGAAAGAATATTATCGAGCAGGTACTTTTTTCGAGGGATTGTTCCGACCCTGGATGGGTTTACATACGATCGACCTGGTGCGTCGTGACGCGGCGGCCCGGCAGATCGAGTTTCAAACCGAGAGGGCGGCGGATGATCTGAGTTTCGGGTGGGTGACGCTGGTAAAACGTTATTCTAACAAGCAGGCAGAAGTCAGTTACATGATTGATATGGAAAGGGATCTAATCGACAAGATTATCCTTTCCTCGGTCGGTTCGGCGGAAGGGGGCAGGGAAATTATATTGCGTTTTTCTTTTCTGGATGAGATAGACCAGGAAAATAAGGACGGAGAATTTACCGCGCCGACCGGCAATGATTTTTCCGAAGAGGTTCAGAAAAAAGAATTGCAGAGTTTGTGGCTGTTTGATCTGATTGAAGGAAATCTGGCCAGCCAGAGCCGATGATATTTTATGACCGTGGTTTTTGAAGAGAAGGCAATTAATTAATGCTCTATGGGTATAATTTCAAGGAGACACGATATGAAACTAATTACAGGAATGCTGGTGGGATTGTTAATGGTGCCCCTTTTGGGTGGCTGTGTTATTTCTATCGGGGGCAAGTGTAAGAGTCCGTGTAAACCCTGCCGTACAATTGAATGCAGCAATTAACCGGCAGGGTTGACGTACCTTTTTCATAAGTCTTCTACCGCAAGCAGTATTTCAGGGAAGGATTCCGGATAATTGGGCCTGCTCCAGGGCCATGGTGGTGAAGATGACCGGGTAGAGTTTTTCAAAATACCAGAGTTTGGCAAAATAGAAGCCGATGGGGGCGGGGGGGAAATGTGAACCCTGTCTAGTCTGTTCTATGAGGTGAGAAATTCCGCTGTTTATTGCCGTGGTTAACTTTGTGGAGGGGCAGGAACAATGGGCTTTGGATAAGGCAGCGACGGCCAGGGCGGTTTCTTCGATGCTGTTTCCCCAGCCGTGTTGGGGATTTTGATTGGACAAAAACCAGTCGATTGCCGAGGGGATCATGGTGGAAAGGCGGGGGTTGGTGTCAAGGTGCAATTCCGTTAATGCCAACAATACGCGGGCGGTGCCATAGGTGGGATTATCCTGGGCGGGATTCGTTTCATTTCCAAACCATAACGGTATCCAGCTGCCGTTGGGTTTCTGGTTTTGCTGGAGAAACTGGAGGGCTTTTGAGGTTGCGGTGTCGATCTTCTTTTGCAAATCGCGGGGAAACTCCTTTTTCCAGGTGTTCCAGGCAAGCAGGGCATGGGCAGTCAGGTCAGTTCCGCTGCGGTCAAAAGGAAGATCGGTCCACCCTTTGCAGAAGGTGGGGATACCGCCGTCTTTGTTTTGCAGCTGTAAGAGCCAGCGTACTCCGGCGACGGCGGTGCTTTGTGATTGGGTGTCAATCGGTTGGAGATGATGTAACGCCAGGAGGGCTCCGGCGGTATCATCGGCGTCGGGCACCGAACCGCTGCAGCAAGTCCAGCCCCACCCTCCCGGATCGGCATGGGTATATGGATGCACCTGTTTAACCTGCTGTTCGATGATCCAGGTTTGAATCCGGTTCCGCTGTGCGGTAGAGAGTTCTTGAGCGAAATCGGGATTAAGGGCCAGGGCGTTTACCGCCTGGGTCGTAACCCATATGGCCAGATTGGTATCGATAGGCCAACTGCCATCGTCACGTTGGGATCGAATGATAAACTCAATACCCTTTCGGCAGACGGAGTGTTCCTTTTGCCCCGCAGCGGTCAGGTTCATTACCACAAAGCCGGTCAGAGGCGTTGCTTCCAGAAACCCACCCGAAGAAGGCTGAATCTTCGGCAAGATGGCTAGAGTTTTCCGCCGAAGCAGTTTTCTGATTAACCTGCTCAGCGGATTTAAAGGGGGGCGGTTTTGAAAACGAGCCTGTCCAATAGCAATCAAAGCGGGCAGGGCATAACTGACTACCTGTAAGCGGAGTCGATGGTACCAACGGTGCGGCAGAGCGGCAAGTTCGAAAGGCAGGGGGGAGACCCAACGCCAGGCTTGTTTTTTCGGTCCCAGTTTTCCGGTGAGAGCACACATAGAAAGAATCGGGGCGGAAAAGGTTTTGTCTTTACCATATCGATCCATGACCGCATTTGCCAGCAGGTAGGGAGTAAGGCCGCCGGCGTTAATTTTAAGCCAGTTTTCCGCCTGGGTAATTACGAAATCATTGTCCGGGGCAGGAGTGGTTTGACAAAAATCCAATGCCGCCCAGCAAAGAATCGTAGTGCTGATATTACTTTGGCTGTAAATGGTATCCCCCCAGCCGCCGTCATGATTGCGATGTTTCCTCAGCCAGGCCAAACCGGCCCCGATAAGATGAGAATGCTTTTGAGAGTCGATACAAGCCAGGGCGCATATAGCGGTGGCCGTTGCCAGGGCACTGGATGATAATTCCCCCCGCCAGCATCCTTCAGGCCGAAAGGTTTGGAGCAGTTCCCGGCGGGCGGAAGAAAGAGTTCGTTGAATATTTTTTTGATTTAGTGTCGTGTTCATGTCTACCGAAGATGCCCCAGACTGAGCAGCCCATAAAAAGTGTATTCACAATCCGCAACCGAATCAAGTTGGTTTCCATAAAATCCACCGCGACGGTTCCAGAGAGTATCGAGAAAGTCGAGGCAATTTTCCCTGAGGCTGTCGAACGGTATTGTCATTTTCGATAAGGCATGCAAAGCCGTGGCCGTAGAGAGCAAATCCGATACGGGCGCATGGGGGATTACCCGGAACCCACCATCAGGATGAAAACGGTTCAGCAGCCAGTCAGCCCAGGATTTTTTGGTCGGCTGTCGCAGTTCGCACAATATGGCAACCGCGGCGGCGGTGGCTGGGGTAGAGCTCAGATCAAGTATATGCTCGTTGGCAAACCCGCCGTCTTTGTTTTCTAAAGAGTGCAAGCATTGTGCCAATCGGTCCGGGTAAGGCAGAGGTATATTTAAATCCTGGTAGATGCCCAGTCCCAGAAAGCAGGCGTAAACGGTGCCATGCTGAGCATTGGGTTCCGGATGAAAGCCCCCGTCATCAGTGCGATAGGTTTCCATGCGGTTGCCGACACAGTCGCGTAATTCGTCATTGATGTTCGTGTGAGGTAAAATTGTGAGGCACCGAATAAGGCAGCACAAGTCCACGAAATCGAGGGCATCTCCCATTTGAAAAATATTCAGATAATTTTCTACCCGCGGCTCGTGCCAATCATCCCGGAGGGCCAGAATACTTTCCAGCCCGAAAAGAGTATAATACAGATCGCTTTTCCCGTTGCGATTTTTAAAGCCGCCGTCGGGATTAATCTGGTTTTGCAGAAATTCGACGACGGTGTCGCGAGAAATTCCCAATTGAGCTGATGAAGACTGGGCTGTCTGGTGCATGGAAAGACGGATACTCATGAACAACACCGTAATTGATCCAGATCGTGGAACATAATCGCGACGATTCGGCGCAAGAGTCCCTTCAAATGAACGTTACTGAGATCGCGGAGAGAAGTAACAGCTTGAGTTTTGTAAGAGTGCAGATATTGCTCGGCCAACCGAGGGGCGTTCAGTTCCGTAATCATATTTTTTATATCATTTTTATTTTTTTCGGTGCAACGACGCTGCCAGGCGATATCCAGAATATTTTTTTGTTTCCGGTCGGCCTGGTCATAGGCCAGGGCGAGCAGCAAAGAAGGCCGCAGGGTACGGAGATCGTCGGTTTCAGTGCATTGCCAATCGTCCAGATCATCGTGTATCTGATAAGCGATGCCCAGAGATTCACTGTATATTCCCAAAATTTTCAGTATTTTTTCATCTGCATGAGCGGCGACGGCTCCCAGTTGTAAGGCCACCTGAAAGGCGGGAGCGGTTTTTTGCCGAAATATTTGCAGGACAGTTGAGGGAGTAAGATGTTTGGGTTTGCGTAACCAGTATAATTCCGCCCCCTGGCCCAGGCAAAGATCCCGGTGTCCCTGGGCAGCTACCTGCAGGATTTGATTTTTGCGATTATCTGCCAATTGGGTGGAGGCAATCAAGCGATACCCATCGCCGAGTAGAAAGTCCCCGATATTCAGAGCGAGAGGAATGCCATATTGTTCATGTAGCGTTTTTTCTCCGTAGCGGAGGGAATCATTATCTTCAATATCATCGTGGATCAGGGAAGCCTTGTGAAAGCATTCGACGGCAACGGCTAATTTCCGCACATCGAGTTTTACCGGTTCGTCGATGTTTTCCTGCAGGGCATCGAAAACGCCGGCGCAGAGAAAAGGGCGCCATCGTTTGCCGGATTTTCCGAGCCAGTGGTAAGCGATTTTTTCGGTTTCGCTGGGGGCCGGCCCCGGTATCACGGCGAGGGATTCAGATGTAAACCATCCTTTGACATCCTGACGGAGGGCTTTTAGGTTACGATGTCGGGCGCAGTTTAGGTGATTCAGGAAAATGGCTTCCCAGACACGGTCGGTTTCCAGAGAGGTGTTGACGCAGCCATCCTGAAGGAGAGGAATGGCCATTCCCGGTATCGCGGCGGCGTTCATATAAGGAAAAACTTTTTCCAGGGAATCCAGGCAACCCACGCCCACAATGGCCTGAATCTGTCCGGATTCGATCAGGGACATAACCACCGGTGTTCCTTCGGCGACCATGACTACATAGCCCAGATTTTCCGCTTCGGTTTGCAGTTCATCGATAATACACTGCCCACAATGGGCGCAAATCAGGCCGAGGGAATCGATTTTGGCTTTACAGTTTTCTTTATCGCGCAGGCACTGGGGTATGAGCAGTAATCTGAGGTGATAAGGGATATGGGCGAGAGTTTCGCGCCACAGTTCATTGTTCACCATAACCGCGGCATAAGGCAGAAAAACCGAAGGCAGTTCAGCCAGCTGGAGCACCTGTTGAGCATGGGATTTGAGTTCTTCGACAGTCAGCGGGGGCACCAGTTTGCGAAGGGAAAGATATTCCCGAATCGTATCATCCAAATCCTGTCGCTGTTCGGTTCGGGGCGGGATATTGTCCTGAACCGGCCGGGGCGAGCGGATGTTTTTGGAAGTGAGGATGAAGGGATTATGATTTGGCATATACAATCTCATCCGAAGTAACCGGGTCGAGGACCTTGTTGTTTTCGATTTGTTTTCCTACGCGAACAAAAGCACGGCGCCAAGCCGACATTTCTAATTTTCCGAGCATCCGAATCAACATTCGTTTCCGCCACGCCACGCCGCCGGCCCACTGATTGTCCCAATACAAGGGAGGAACCCATTTAAAATTCTGTTCATAACAGGTGGTATATAGTTCCAGATGGTCGGGCCGCATTTTTTCCAGGGTAAATCGAGGATAATTCCCGTTCGAGTCGGGCTGATACGGCTCGTAAAAAACCGGGAAGATTACCGTCCTTTTGGTAGTCAGATATTTAATCAGTTTTAAAGTACGATTTACATCATCCGGCGTTTCGCCGGGCAGGCCGAGAATAATGCTGAAGACACTGAAAAAGCCACAGCGGGTCATTTTATCTGCGGTTTGGCGGACCATCTCTTCCCAGTCGTCCGGCCTGAATGGCGGAATTTTTCCGGTACTGTTGGCCTGAACCAGAAATCCATTGGCGCTTTCGATTCCCATGTTTACCCATAAATAATCGCTGTTTTTCCGCCAGGTTAATAACCGGCGAGTTTCTATTAGTTGTTCGTCGGTGAATTGCAAAATGGTGGCGATGTTGCCATGATCGATTTGCATAAAAGAGAGCTCGCGAATTTTGCGCATTTCCACAAGCAGGTCATGCAGTTTATTGAAGTCCGGCTTGAGAGCGTTGCCCCCGTAACGGAAAAAGTCCTCACTGCCACTAACGACCGAAGTGATGCCATGAGCAATGTTCGTATGCAGATCCGCCAGAATGGTATCGGCGGGAAGATGTTCCATTTTTCGGGTAGCCATCGTGCAGAAATTACAACCTTTGCCACAGCCGCGCGACAGTTCGACAATCCCCAGCAGTGAAGCACCCCGAATCGGTTTGGTATGCGAGACAGCTGTCTGGTGGGACCGGATATGACTTTCGGTTTGTTGGTTTCGGAGCAAATCGGAGATAAATTTCGGGCCTATTGTTTCAAAATATCCTTCGAAGATTATATCGAATCCCTGTCGTTCCGCTTGATCGGGATGTTTTACCCACTGCCACGCCCCGGCACCGCCGCCGACAACTTTGAATCCGAATTTTTCTTTGGCGTGACGGATTTTCCGCATCATTTGATTTGTCCAGAAGCGCGTATATAGTTCCCCCTTCCAGAATTGCGTGGTAGTGGTATTACTCATACCCATTCCGAGGGGGTCGCTGGAACTGACCAGGACTACTTTGACCCATTCTCCCATTAAATCGGGCAGGGCTTCGGGGGTGGTACAGACCACATCCCGCGGAGTGAGTTCGGTATGGGCGAGGAGGGCAGATTCGATGCGTCTGATACCCAAAGCGGCAGCGTGGGCCCGTCCATCTTTATTGACATTCATAGGAGGAGAAACAAACCGGCGCATGGCCCATTCAGGAACATGAGTGGTTTGCATCGTGGCGAAAATACCTTCGAAAAGTATTTTATATCGGGCACTGAGGGTTCGGTCGGCGACCAGAATTACAGCAGGCCTTAATCGTGGTTTACTCACAGCAGCAATTCTCCCCTCCCCCGTTACCTTCACAGACATTCGATTGATCTTTTATTGACTGGGAGGTTTGACACTTACCACAATCAGAAGCGGTATCTGTTTTTTTCCGACATTGACAACTACCAGAGATGCTGCCGTCATTATTGATGTTATGTAAAGCGGGTATTTCTTCGGGGGATAAATCAGCCAACACCTCGGCAGGGATGCCAAGTTGTTTTTGTAATCGGGTCAAACGGTCACCTTCGGCCTCGTCATCTTTTTTATCGACGGCAAATCGCGGTTGGCTATTTCTGTTCCGCTGTTTTAGAGCGGCATAGACATCATCGCCGAGTTCTTGGGAGACATCCACAGGGGCAGATTGCTGCCGGCTGTCGTCATTTACCTCATCGCCGTTAATGGGCGCGTCTGAATATTTGGGGAAAATAATCGCGGTTTGTGGGCAGAGACGAGCGCAGGCGGGGCAATTGGTCTTACATTTCTCCGGATTTTGTACCACAACTCTTCCGTCCGCGGAAAGGCCATAGGTGCCAAAGAGGCAAAAATTGAGACACTGTTTGCAGTTAAGGCACCGATCGTAGTCAATCACGGGGAACCAGGGAATCCAGTCGTTATCTTTATCAATTTGCCGAAGTTTTTCTCCGGTATCCGTGTCAAGAGGCGGGGAAATTCCTTTATGATTTTTATCTTTATTGCAGAGAAAATCTATCGTTTCCGCTGTGGTTGCCTGCCGCATATTGAGATATTCCACCTGTTTATCATTCAATTCCACACCGGCTGCCTCCAGAAGCCACTTTACTGCCCGGGGGTAGCAGGCGGCAATTCTAATCCCGTCGGCAGCGTCTGATATTTTTTGCAGCAACGGGTCCTTCCGGGCAGCGAGTTGGCAGAGGTCGGGCAGTACCATCAGTGAATTATCCGAAGTCGAAGTGATTTTCTTCAGCACTGAAGACCTCATATCTTCGGAAATAATGTCGGCGTAAGAGCAATTACAATAAATAGAAAGGCGGGTATTTTTCATGTTTTTTCGATATAGCCTGTATAGTTAATTCTTGGCCAACTGGTAACATACGACATCTCCGTCGGCATTACGGGCAAAGACTTTCCCTCCGGCAAGCACCGGCGCGGTCCAGCATTTTCCCTGCAAAATTTGTTTCTCCAGCAACGGCTCGAATTTGTCCGGCCTTGCCTGGGCAATGATTAACTTTCCCTTTTCACTGAGAATAATCATCATACCATTGGCCATTATCAGCGAACCGGTGCCCATCCCTTTCCGGGACCATTTAACCTTGCCGGTCTTGAACTCGAGGCAGATCAGCTTACCGCCACCGCCTACTTGACCGTCAAAGCCGTAGATATGATCTTTCCACAATACGCTGCTGTTGATTTGATTGCGCATTTTTTTATTGCGCCATATTTCCGTGCAGCCGTCGGGCGACATTTTCAGCAGGGTGCAACCTTTACCATAACCCGATGAAATAAAAATCTCATCACCTTCGATAATAGGATCAGCGGCGTTGATTTTATAGCTTGTTTTCCATTGATAATCCCATAATTGTTTTCCATTGGAAGCATTTACCGCATAAAGATATGCAGAGCCAAAAAGGAGCAGGGATTTTTTACCGGCAATATTCAAAGGTACGGGGGTGGCGTAACCGGGGGCTTTGGTGCCGTTCGACCATAAAACGGTGCCGGTATTTTTATCCAGGGCAATTCCGGCGGTACCGGCATTGAGAATTAACATTTTATCCATGATTAAGGGAGAACTGGAGAAACCCCAGGATGGTTTGTCGAATTTTAATTCTTTGTGCAGATTTTTCCGCCAAATTATTTCCCCATTTTTGGCATTAAAACAGAAGACCTCGCCATGTTTACTAAAGGTATAAACAAAAGAACCATGCAATGACGGAGTAGAATTCGGACCTCCTTCGTACAATTTAGGTTCCAGGGGTGAAAGAAAGGGATATTCCCAGGTGATTTTCCCGGTATTGATATCGAGGCAATAGATAATATCTTTTTGCTCTGTTTTTTTTCCTTTTTTCCCCGTGTTACCCATAGTGTATGCACAACCATTGCCAACCGAGAACGAAGAGAAACCGGTACCAACAGATTGATGCCATAGTTTTTTAAAGTCTTCTTCACGGGGCACCTCAATAATTTCCGTGGAAATTCCATTGTAATTGGGCCCACGCCAGTTGGGCCAATCGGCGGTACGGTTTTTTCCCTCGACCGGGCCAGCTAGAATTATGCTTAAAAATACGGAAAAGGAAAAAATCGACCGGATGACAACATGACGGCATTTAAATAACTGAAGCATTTTGAACCTCCTCCCCGGCTGAGCCGGGAACTAAACAAGATTTACTTAAGTATTTATACCCGTGCGTTTTCGCACTTATTATTAGGTGCCTCATACAATCCTCCCGTTGGCAGGTACTGCTCTGCCAATCGGGGTTGCCAAGGCTATGAGCCTATTCGAATCGAAACCAATCCAGTGTCTTGATTCGGCTTTCCCTGAAGACCAGGAAAAGCTGGTGTATGCCCTCAACACGTTTGATGTCGCAACCGTCGGCGCCGTTTGTCACCTGGCCGATCAACTCACCATTGGGCGCGTCTAAACGCAATTCGATAGCCACAGCGTCCTTGTCCGCTTGTGAATCGCTGTATGTCGCCCGAATAGCGAGACGTTTGAATTGGCCCGGGCCGAAATCGACATTTTCGTACTTGGTCCAGGCGCCAGGCGCCACATGATAGATGCAGGTGGAAGCGCGGCTGCGTAAGCCGCGCAAACGGTCGTAATTCTCGGCCTGGATCCGCTCGCCAGCCTGCTTGCGTCCGATCAGGCAACGATCGAAGGGGAAATCATCCCGCAGGCCAATCAGGTCCGTGTCGATCTGCTCAAATCCCAGGAAAAAGGCGGGCGACTCTGGCTTGAGGCGATAGTCGCTGTAGTGCCGGTCGTAGTCCGGGTGCTTCATGTCAAAGAGGGGATCAGCGCTGATCGAGTGGGCGTCCCAGCCATGCTCGCGGTAGGCTTCCAGGTCGGAATGGTAGGGATAGACCAGGTTGTAGTCCACCTCGCGCATTGCCGTGAACGTGTTTTGGCCGGGGAATATTGCTCTGTCGGGCGTCTTGGATCTTACATCGTAGAGTTTGGGATACACGCCGAAGATAATGTTACGACGGAACACAATGTCACGGGCGGGCTCGATGTATGGGGTCAGACTTGCGGCGCGTCCGATGTTGCAGTCGGCAATGATGTTGTTTTCGAACAACTGCGAATCGGCTTTCAGCATAATAGCGCCCGTCGCATTGCCCCCTTTACACTCATAGACAATATTCTTACGAAACGTGTGGTAGCTGGTGGCGTCGTCGGCAAAAAGCCCATGAGCCCATTTGTCCCACTTGATGGCCTTGTCAACATCATGGATCGCATTACCCTCCCATATGTTGTCACGTCCCACACCCCAGGCTTCAATGGCGCCATAATCGTGACTGTCGTAACAGACGTTCGAGACGTCGTTGTAGCTGATCACATTGTTGCGTGTATGCACAAACTGAAGGTGGTTCTCGTAGGTGACCGGGACACCGTAAAGCTTCTTGGGGAGAACGCCATAGCGTGAACCTTTGTAGGAGATACCATAGCGGGGCATTTTGACGACGCGATTGTGCGAGATTTCGTTGTGACCGCTCTGGTAGAACTGGATACCGCAGCCATGTCCGACGAACTTTCCACAATCGAAAATGTAATTGTTAGAAACCTTGTGCCCCCGGTTGACGTACGACTCCGCGGCGCAGGTGAAGGGGCCGGCGCCGGGGCTCCAGCCATTCATGTACACACCGCAGAATCCGGCATCTTCGATCCAGCAGCCGTAAACCTTGCAGTCCTGAGCCCAGCCGTTGAGATAGACACCGTTGTGACCGGCTCCGAGGAGGCGGCAGAACCGCACCTCGATTTTCCGGGCATTCTCAGCGCGAATGATGCCCTCGCGCAGAGGTTTGGGCATGGAGCCATCACCTTCAGATTCACGAAACATTCGCCATTCCGCGCAGAAATCCGAACCGATAAACGTAAAGCCCTCAAAGCGGATGTTCTCGATGGGCTTATCCATAGCGCTGCCGCGTACATCCAGGACACACACCGTCGTCGGCGCGACAATCAGTTGCTGGTCAATGGGCAGAACTCGCGGCCAGTAATAGACGTATCCTTCGCTGCGACTAATACACCATTCGCCCGGTTCGTCGAGCAACTCGCGGACACCGCGCACATATATGCGGGTGTTGAAGGGTTGCCCACCACTTCCGGGCGATATATTCAGAAGGCATTTTTCACGGTCCACGCCAGTCACGTCGCGCATTTCAGCAAACCAGTCTGGCCCAATCCAGCCGAAGACTTGCGCGGCGCTGAAATCGTAGTTGGCCCACTCGGCGGGAATGCGGATTTTAGTGTTGCTCACGCGTGCGGCCCCGCCGCCGTAGCCACTGCCCTTGTTCGGGTGCCTGGCCATCACCGCGCTGCGTCCGTTTTCGAAGAGTCGGTAAAAACGTTTACCCCGGGGCAGCTTGGCACGGTAGATCCGGCCTCGCCACTTCTCCCAGCCGGTCACCGGTAAGCCGCCGTAAATTTTGGTCCGGCAATTAGGTGCCCCGCGATAAATGACGACATGGCCGTCGCGACCGCTGTCACGCTCGTCAAAGGTCGTTGTCGCCTTGGTGAAGTAATTGCCCGGAGCGAACTGCACAACTACGTCAGCCGTCATCCCACCGGCAATTGCCCGACGCACCGCGTCTCGCGCCCCGGCGAACGACTGTAGAGGTTTACCTTTTGTACCGGGATTGGCGTCATCGCCACCCGGAGCCACATAAAACTCCCGATCCGCCCCGGAAGCAACAGTCATACTTAAAAGCACCGTACATAGTAATCCTTTTACCGTATTCATCAGTGGCCTTTCTGTACGCCAGCCATTATGTAAACTCATCACGATTGAGTTTTCCCGTTTTCGCATTAGTACTGCGTACGACAAAATTTGCGGGATGCGTGTATTTCCTAAGTAACGTTGGTGGCGAGCTTTTCTCGCCGATAGTACCCGGCATTTTACGCAGGACAGAGTATTAGTATCTTACCAATAAAATCTTGCGCAAAATGTCTGAAAATCCTGATAATAAGGCAAGGTTCCATAAACCCCTGTTTGGTCCCGGCCCTGCCGGGTTAGGTACTTACAGGAGTATAGAATCCGTTAGCTAATCCTGGCGGGATACAAGTTCTCCCATCAGCCTTGAGTATTGTATTTAACCGGCGTGGAATTGTAAAGATAGATTCTGTCGTGATCTTCCCCCCGCCAAGGCTCTGAGGCATGCTTTTGGTTAGTATGGACTGGTATTATTATAAAAATGGTGTGATTTTCGTCGAGTTTTAGAGTATATTTACCAGACAGCAGTGATAATCCTATACGGTTTAGTTAACCAAAAGGCCCGGAGGAATGAAATATGGGTCCGCAAAAACTGCGATAGTTAACACAAAAAAGTATTTGGCAAATGGTAACTAATTAATGGCAAGTAGGTTACATCATCTCAAAACTGGCGGACGGGTATCTGTTTCACCGTTGTTTGATTATTAACCACGTTATTGTTTTACGGAGCAGACTAATTATGGCAGGACATTCACATTGGGCAGGAATTAAACACAAAAAAGCGGCAATTGATGCAAAAAGAGGCAAATTATGGAGTAAGTTGGCACGCAATATTATCATGGCGGCCAAACAGGGCGGTGGAGATCCAAATACCAATCTCAATCTGCGTTATGCCATCGATAAGGGTAAAGAAGCGAATATGCCCAAAGATACCATCGAGAAGGCCATCAAAAAGGGCACTGGTGATCTTGAAGGGGTCAACTATGAAGAGATTCTTTATGAAGGGTATGGTAATAATGGTGTGGCGATTATGTGTGAAGCGCTTTCCGACAACCGTAATCGCACCGCCGGCGAAATTCGCAGAATTTTTGAGAAAGCCGGTGGTTCCCTGGGTGCTACCGGTTGTGTCGCCTGGATGTTCAATAAAAAAGGTATCTTTACCGTTTCTGACGACCAGTCCGACGAAGAAATGGCGATGGAGATCGCTCTGGAAGCCGGCGCCGATGATTTTCAGCATCTTGGCGATTCCTATGAAATTACCTGCTCGGTGGATAATTACGAAACGATCAAACAAACCCTGCAGGAACAGGGCCTTACTCCTGCCGTGGCTGAAATAGCCCAGGTACCCTCGAATACCATTGCTCTGGATGAAGCTGCTTCCCGCAAAATATTAAATCTGATGGAGGCGCTGGAAGACCATGACGATGTGCAGAATGTTTATGCTAATTTTGATATTCCCGATGACGTTTTAAAGAAGATGGAGGCGGAAGGGTAATTGAAGAATCAGATTTTTACCTGCTCATTGCAGAGCGGCTCAAACGGCAACTGTATTTATGTCGAGACACCGGACGTTCGATTATTATTTGACGCCGGTATAAGCGCCAAAGCGGCCCAGGCGCGTCTGGTTCGGCATCAGCGGGATATCGGCGACATCGATGCCGTTATTATCAGTCACGATCATAGTGACCATATCGGCAGTGCCGGTGTTTTTCAAAGAAGAATAAACTGCCCCTTGTATGTGACTGCCGGCGCCTGGAAGGCCCGACGAACCCGACTGGGATCAGTAACGAGCAAACACCATTTTGAACCGGGACAAGCAATTCGGTTCTCCGCTACGACCGTCCAGACAATTCCCACTGCTCATGACGGAATTGCAGGGGTCGCCTTTGTGATTTCCCATGCAGGTAAAAAACTTGGCATTTTTACCGACCTGGGCCATCGTTTCCAGGGTATTGAAAGCTGGATTTCCGATCTGGATGTTCTTTATCTGGAAAGCAACTATGATCCGGAAATGCTCATGAAAGGGCCTTATCCCCTCTGGCTGCAGAGACGAATTATGGGCCAGGGTGGACACTTATCTAATCAGGAAGCCGCCGAACTCGTTCGCGATTCGGCCTCTCGGCTCCGGTTACTGATACTAGCCCATATCAGCCAACACAATAATCATCCGGAGTTGGCTTTAGCAACGGTTCAAAACGTCGTAAAACCAAATCTGCCCATTGCCCTTTCTTCCCGCAGCCGGGAAACCGAAATGTTTGTCGTTTAACAAAACAATCTGTACACTGAAATCTTTACTCATCGCGCTGGCCAGAGCACTAGAAATTTTCATCTCCTTACGGCACAAAAAAACCCGCCTTATCATTTGAGCGATAACGCGGGTTTTGTTTAAAGAGAAAATGTCGTTTTAGTTTTCCAACAAATTTCCGAACCGTATTTCCTCTCTTTCGGCAGGGAGGATAATCGTTGGTTTAATCAAAATTATGAGAACGGTTTCATCCTTTACTTTGGACCGGTTCGAGAAAAGCCTGCTCAGGAAAGGAATTTTACTCAAAGCGGGAACACCACTTTCGGTTTCGATCTCGGCGACCAGTTTCTGGCCTCCCAGTAAAAGCGTGCCCCCATCGGGTACGGATACGTTGGTACGAATGTAATTAACATCCTTTTGGGGCTGCTGAATCGTCACTGTGGGCGTCGTAATTTCAGTGCCTTGTTCGTCCACACCCTGGGTACCCTGAGTGGAACTTTCCACATAGGTGTAATTAGCGAATTCCCGCGTGATTTGCTGGCTGAATTCGACCTGGAGCAGCACATGACGCTTATCTTCCGTGATGACCGGAGTAACATATAGCTGTATTCCAGATACGTCAACATCCACGATCGGATTATAAAGTCCGATACCGAATCCAACATCCGATTCCACGCTGGCTACATATGAAGTTTCCGTTTCAAAAGATATTTCAGCAAATTGGGCATTAAGGGTGGTAACGTGAGGCGAAACCAGGTTTCGGCTGCGATGATGAGCTTGTGTGGCTCGCACCAGAAAATCGACCTGTACGTTATCCAGGAACGATCCAGCCATGGAAAAGGCCGAAGGTGTAGCCCCACCACCAAGGGAACCAGGCAAAGCAGTCGCTTGCGGAATAGCTGCGTTGAAAGAATCCTGCTCAATTTGAATATCACTGAATTTGTCAAAGCCGGCATTATCCATATTGATCAGGAAATCCATGTCGAGACCGATATCTTCCAGAAAATTATTACTGACTACGAGCAGTCTCGATTCAATCTGGACTTCATAACCGAGCGTTAACCGCATACCGGCTAAAAGATCCCTAATTTGACGTTGTACTTCCGGAAGCTGAAATACAACCATGTAATCGCCCCCACTATATATAATCTCTCCCTGGCCTTCTTCCTCAATCGATTCTTCTTCCAAATCCTCGCGGAATCTACGTCGTAAACGACCGACCCAGGTGTCCGGAGCAATGGTAGTCTGAATTAGCCATTGCAATTCTTCGGCGAGGTAATAACTATCACCGCCACCTCCGTAACCGCCCCCCCCGCCATAGCCACCTCTGCCACCCCCGCCGCCGTAGCCGCCTCGGCTCCCGCCATAACCGCCCCCGCCGCCGTAGCCGCCTCGGCTTCCTCCATAACTGCCCCCGCCGCCGTAGCCACCTCGGCTGCTTCCTCCGTAACCGCCTCGGCTGCTCCCGTAGCCACCTCGGCTGCTCCCGTAGCCGCCCCGACTTCCGCCATAACCACCTCTGCTGCCCCCGTAGCCGCCCCGGCTCCCACCATAACCACCATACTGGATATTATGTATTGGAATATCATTTGAATTCGGGAGAAGATTTCGATGTGTCGGTTGCTCGGGAGAATTGGATATAAAATCGGCTCCGAGATCATTTTGATTTTTTAACGAATTCGATTTTTTATTCTGGTAAGAATCGAAGCGACGACCGCCGCCGCCGTATCCCCCGCCTCCATAACCGCCCCGGCTGCTTCCGCCATAACCGCCCCGGCTGCTTCCATAACTGCCACCACCGTAGCCCCCCCGACTGCTTCCTCCATAACCACCCCGGCTACTTCCCCCATAACCGCCGCCGCCATAGCCGCCTCGGCTGCTTCCTCCATAACCGCCACCCCCGCCATAGCCGCCCCGGCTGCTTCCGCCATAACCGCCGCCGCCGCCATAGCCGCCGCCACCGTAACCACCACCTTCATTACGGGCGGCAATCAAATCGGCAATATAATGACGCTTACTTACATAACCATAGGTTTCTCCCACCAGCTTGATTACGATTTCCCCCTCATCACCTACCGTGTAACCGGCTTTGGGCATTTTACCCGCCGATGCCTTGGCCAGGATGCGGTCCAGCGTTTTAGCTATGGATACATTATCCAATTGAATAGTAATTAATTCTCCCTCCGCGGAGATGTCAGCCAGTTCCAGATCCGGCCAATCCGGATCGATATTAAGCCCTGTTTTTTCCCTGAGACTATCTATTACATCCCCAAGCGGATCTTCATCGTGTCTGGTGGAAATTAATGTGTTTTTTATCTTGGCCAGACTCGCTTTTCTTTTGGCATCTTCCAGTTCATCTTTTTTTGCCCTGCGTTTGGTCTTATCCGGCCAATCGTCAGGAAGACGATAATTTTCCGAATAAGGAGTTGCCGCGCGACGAGCCTCGACCAGAATTTCCATTTCCTGCTTGTTGGCTTCCAGTTCGATTTGCTTTTCTTTTATGAATTGCAGATCATATTCCCAGTCATCTTTGAGAAAACGGGCTGTCTCATTTTTGGGATCAAGTTCCAGCAAACGGTTCAAAGTCGATATGGCTTGTTTATAATCACGGGCTTTACGGGCGTCACGGGCCTGCTGAAATAGTTCGTGGATTTTCTTTTGCCTTTTTGCGTTAGCTTCTTTTTGAGCGGCTTTTATCGTATTGCTGGCTGCCTGTCGTTTACGCTCGGCCGCTTCTCGGGAGGCTTGCTTTTGCGCCTCTTCGATTTGCTTTAAAAGTACCTTCGCTTCTTCTTTGACGACAACATATCGATCCGCTCTGATAATATTTTTCGCGCCTTCTATTTTGACCCGGACCAGATTGATTTCGGCGCGGGCCTCATCAAAGCGGTTTTGGTTTATCAGAGGCTCTACGTTTTGTTTGGCCAATTCCCACGAAGCGTTCAGTTCCTGTCTTTGGACATTACGCATCAGTTCTTCCCGTTCCAGAATAGAAAGTTCCTTTTCGGGCTTGGCCGTTTTGGGCAGGGCCATCTGCACGTCGGCGGCAGTCAAGAATTTTTGCGCGGCTTCACTTTCCGGATTTATAGACAGTGCTTCCGAGAAAAATAATTTTGCCCGAGCGTAGTTGTGTTCTAACAGCTCTTTTTCACCTTTAGCTATCAATCGATCGAATTTTTCCTGTTCCGATGCCGTCAGGGGGTGTTGACGGCGTTTGCGGGAGCTGGAAAACCAGCCGCCGGACGGCTTCTTTTTCGCTGTTTCTTTTTTTGTGGACCTGGTAAGAATAGACCTGTTTACGGATGGGTTCGCCGTTTCGGCCAGTTCCTCTTTTTGGACAGTACTCGATGAGTGGGTATCGGCAGCTTCGACCGGTGATAAGGAGGGCTTCTTCCGGAGGGTAGGTTCCGGAGTGGTTTTTTGGGAATTAGCGGCTGTTGCGTGGTTGATATTTTTGTTGCCGGAGATTTTTTTCAGATATCCTTCAACCGAAGTGAAGTCTCCACCCCGATCCAGGAATCCCAGGGATACCCCGCTGGCCTTGATCTTTGAAAATCCATCTTTTGCTTCCTGATATTTCCCCTGCCGATATAGTGCCCGGCTCTCTTTGAAAAGGCGTGCCATTTTTGTTTTCTGCTGAGAGGCCTGCTTTTTAATTTCTTTCAGTTTGGTCCGAATTTTCCCGTTCATGCCGTTGGGAAGATATTTTCGCAACTGATATGCCTTTTTCAGTTCCTTTTCCGCCGCGGCGACTCTGTTGGCTTTAAGGTGTTCGTCTCCTCGGGCAATTGCTTTTTCGGCATCGGCCTGGGCTTTGACACCGGTGACGGCTTCCTGGCGGTAATTGTTCAGGCGTTGTTTTTGTGAAGAAGATAGATTACTTTCCAGCTCGGAACATTTTTGCAGAGTTTTCTGGGCGGATTGATACCACTGGCGTTTTAATTCCGCACCGGCGGCATCGAGTAATTGTTCCGCTTTGCGCTGCTGGGCGGCCATTTCTCCGGATGACGATTCCGCCGCACAGCAATATTCGGGCGCGTTAATAACAAACAGTGTCACTACCAACAGAATAAAGGTAACCGCACTGCTATGTGTAATATTGCCACGGGAAATCCTTAGATAACTTGTGAGGTTTCGGTACCGCAAGGTATAACTCCTTCTGTGGTTTTTGCTTGTGGTTTTATGGTCGTCGAGCGCCCCAAACAACCTAATTAAAGGTTGAAATAACTCCAATAATCGCTATGGATGTTGCCCAACGCTATCTTGTGGTGACAACAAAGGTTGGCTTGTTCGCAGACTCCAGCTTCCACGCCAGTCGCTCCAGAACGACATTTTATGACAGAAAGTTTCATCTTGCAAACAAAAAATTTACAATCGTTTACCTCATGTTTATATCCAGTTCGGGAGCCGAATTTTTATGGATTATTTCATCCGGGCCACCCAGGAGAACGCCAGCCTGAATTATCTTGTAAATATCTGACACATAAGAACATATACTTACACGCGTGTTACATGAAAACTGGTGATTATACATATAAAATCATTGTGTTTATGTATTTACCGACAAATAGTACGGTGCCCGAAATTCATAGTAAATAAAAATATTTTATTATCACGGCAAAGGTTGGAGGGTGAAAAACTTAAATTTTTTAGTATCGTCCCAAAGTTTGTGGATTTCTTGAAAAAGGCTTGAGTTGTGATATTGTGTTTTCGACAAACAATACAGGTATCACAGGAGACTCAAGCCATGCAGAACATTATAGC
>Ga0180435_10002152_pt1 | contig 20221 bp, 14 predicted proteins | sample SS_ome_3_FD_132467 | JGI IMG/M metagenome (GOLD analysis project Ga0180435, IMG submission 132467) | Hypersaline lake sediment archaeal communities from the Salton Sea, California, USA - SS_3_S_1 metaG | ecosystem: Environmental > Aquatic > Non-marine Saline and Alkaline > Hypersaline >...
GTAACAGTGAGCTGGCGGCTGAAGGTGTACCGCAAGGAAAAGAGCTCGCCTTGCTCGAGCCATACCGTGACCAGTTGCCTGAAGCTCTGTTTACCAAGCCCTGGGAGCCGGCGACGACATTGCCACCGCACAGTTTACGCGGCAACCTGATACAGGCGCGTGACCTGCTGGCTGAAGCCGGCTGGACGATTCAGCACGGAGTACTGAAGAACCAGCAGGGTGAGGTGTTCATTCTTGATATCCTGCTGGTGCAGAAGGGGTTCGATCGAATCATTGCGCCGTTTGCACACAACCTGAAAAAACTGGGCATAGAAACCAACTATCGCACCGTAGACCCTTCCCTGTACAAACGCCGTCTCGATACCTTTGATTTTGACATGGTGGTGACCAGCTTCTCCTCATCGGTATCACCGGGTAATGAGATGATGAACATGTTTCATTCCAGTTCTGCCGAATTGAAAGGTTCGAATAACCTCCCGGGTATAAACAGCCCGGTGATTGATGCGCTTTTGCAGGCGGTGATTCAGGCAAAGGACAGAGAAGAGGTCGTCATTGCTTCGCGTGCGCTCGACCGCGTTCTGTTATATGGTGAATACCTGGTACCTAACTGGTATATCAATGTGCATCGCATCGCGTACTGGGATAAATTCGGTATACCTGGAACACAGCCACTGTATTACGATCCGATAAGCTGGTTGCTAAAGGCGTGGTGGATAAAAGACGGTGATGAGTAGTTGAAGTGAGTAGTCAAGTAAATCGATGTTTGTATATATATTAAAACGACTGTTGTTGATGATTCCGACACTGTTCGGTGTCATGCTGATCACTTTCGTGGTGACACAGTTTGTTCCCGGCGGCCCCGTCGAGCAACTGGTCAGTCAGCTGGAAGGAAAGGAGGAAATGGGGGAGGCCAGCAGCGGTACCCAGGGGTTGTATCGTGGTGCGACGGGACTGGATGAAGAGTACATCGAAGAGATCAGGGCTCTGTATGGTTTCGATAAGCCGGTGCATGAGCGTTTCTTCAGCATGTTGAAAAACTACCTTACGTTTAACTTCGGTGAAAGTTACTTTCATAATGAATCTGTTATCGATCTGGTGATCTCTAAACTGCCTGTTTCGATCAGCCTGGGAGTATGGAGTTTTCTCATCGTCTATTCGACCTGTATACCGCTCGGTATTGCCAAGGCGATCCGCGATGGCAGCACCTTCGACGTGGTGACCAGTTCACTCATCCTGATCGGTTACTCGATTCCAGGCTTCGTGCTCGGCATCACGCTGCTGGTATTCTTCGGTGGTGGCAGTTTCTTTGATATTTTCCCTTTACGAGGACTGGTATCAGATAACTGGGACACACTTCCCTGGTACAAACAGATACTCGATTATCTCTGGCACATGGTGTTGCCGATCACCGCTTCGGTCATCGGCAGTTTCGCGGTGATGACGATGCTGACCAAGAACAGTTTCATCGAAGAGATACGAAAACAATACGTACTCACGGCGAGAGCGAAAGGCTTATCTGACAACGCAATACTTTATCGTCACGTGTTTCGTAATGCGGTGATCCCACTGGTCACCGGTTTCCCAGCGGCCTTCATCGGCGCATTTTTTACCGGTAGCCTGCTGATCGAAACTATCTTTTCTCTGGACGGCCTCGGCTTGCTGTCATACGAGTCGGTACTGAAACGCGATTATCCGGTCGTGCTGGGTACGCTTTTTCTGTTCACCATGTTAGGGCTGATCGCAAAACTGCTGGCCGATCTGAGTTATGTGCTGATCGATCCGCGTATCCATTTCGATTCGGTCGATAACTGATGAATGAGAGATATTGAGATGACTCAGCTATCGAACAATCATGCTCCGAGAGGCCTCTCGCCTGGACATCGCGCGTGGCTTCGTTTCAGATCGAATCGTCGAGGTTACGTCAGCCTGTGGATCTTTGGCTTTCTGTTTTTCTTTACCATCTTTGCCGAAGTGATATCAAATGATAAGCCGCTCATCGTTAATTATGAAGGCGAATTATTCTTTCCTGTCATCAAGGCCTATCCGGAAACGACATTCGGCGGTGATTTCGAGACAGAAGCTGACTATACCGACAGCTTCGTACGTGAACAGCTGACCCGTGACGGTAACTGGATGATCGAGCCGTTTATTCCATATAGCTATAACACCATCAACTTCGTCAGTGATCTGCCAAATCCAGCGCCGCCTTCAAGCCAGAATTATCTGGGTACCGATGATCGGGGCCGCGACGTGCTTGCGCGCGTCATCTACGGCTTCAGGATTTCAGTCTGGTTTGCTTTTGCCTTGATGGTGATCGGTGTCGTCATCGGTATCATTGCCGGTGCAGTACAGGGATACTTCTCGGGTAGGACCGACCTGATCATGCAGCGTATCATCGAGGTCTGGTCATCGATGCCCGAGTTGTACCTGCTTATAATCTTCGCCTCCATATTCCAGCCAAGTATCTGGTTGTTGATCATCCTGCTCTCACTGTTCGGCTGGATGGGTTTGTCTGATTATGTTCGTGCTGAATTTCTGCGCGGCCGAAACCTCGACTATGTGCGATCCGCCCGAGCCATGGGACTGAGCAACTTCTCTATCATGAGCCGGCACCTGTTGCCGAATAGCCTGACGCCGGTTATCACCTTCCTGCCTTTCCGGATCAGTGGCGCCATCCTCGCGCTTACCAGTCTTGATTTCCTCGGATTGGGGGTGCCGCCGACGACACCGAGCCTGGGCGAGCTGCTGGCACAGGGTAAAGAGAATATCGAAGCATGGTGGTTATCGGTGAGTGCTTTCGTGGTGCTGGTGGGTACCCTGATGCTGCTTATCTTCATCGGTGAAGCCCTGCGTGAAGCGCTTGATACACGACGTATCAAATAGATGTAGCAACTAGAGCTGTCGATTAGAGACGGATAAGAATCTGAGAGTAACCGTGAATACACGAGATGAGCAACGAAATGTCAACATGAAAGAGACTGTCTTGAACGTCAAGGACCTCAGCGTGTCTTTTAACACGCAGAACGGGATGGTCGATATCATCAAAGATGTCAGTTTCGATATCTTCTCGGGTGAGAATATCGCCATCGTCGGTGAATCGGGTTCGGGTAAATCGGTCATTGCCTTATCTATATTGCGTCTGCATGATGAAGCTAATACCGTCTACACCGAAAATAGCAGCATCACTTTTGAAGACAAGAACCTGCTGTCGCTCAGCCAGCCAGAAATCCAGCAGGTACGTGGCCTGAATATCTCGATGATCTTCCAGGAACCGATGACTTCTTTGAACCCGGTGTTCACCATCGGTCAGCAGATCGAAGAAGTGCTGACCCTGCATCAGAACATGACCAGGATGGAGAAACAGGCTCGAGTCATCGAGCTGCTGGACCAGGTCGGTATCCGGGAGCCGGAAAAGAAAGTGAACGTATTCCCGCATGCGCTCTCCGGTGGGCAGCGTCAGCGTGTGATGATCGCGATGGCGCTGGCCTGTGATCCCGCCTTGCTGATCGCCGATGAGCCGACCACAGCGCTGGATGTGACCATCCAGCAGCAGATACTCGACCTGTTGAAAGAGATTAAGCAGAACACCGGCATGTCCGTTCTGTTGATCACCCATGACCTGAACCTGGTCAGGCGCTTTGCCAACAGGGTGTGTGTGATGCAGGAAGGCCGCATCGTCGAGAGCAATGAAACCGAAGCCCTGTTCGAATCACCTCAGCATGAATATACGCGTTTCCTGCTCGACAGCGAACCTGATCGCAAGATAGCTACCGTTCAGGCCAGTGATGATGTGGTGCTGTCAGCCGATAGCCTGCGCTGTTACTTCCCGATATACAAAGGTTTCTTCAAGCGTAAGGTCGATGAAGTGAAAGCGGTCGATGACATTAGTCTGTCACTGTTCTCAGGGGAAACGCTGGGTATCGTCGGTGAATCAGGTTCTGGTAAAACAACGCTCGGCCTGGCGATGTTCAGACTGCTGGCATCACAGGGAGATATCTTCTTCCGCCAGCAGAATGTTTCCGGGTTCGATGAAAACAGCATGCGCCCACTGAGGCGTCATTTTCAGATCGTCTTCCAAGATCCTTTCTCATCATTATCGCCCAGGATGACCGTACAGCAGATCATTGAGGAAGGATTGAAATTACATTTTGCTGAACTCGATGCGCGACAACGCCAGCAGAAGATTGTCGACATCCTGCAGGAAGTCGGATTGGAGCAGGATGTGTTGTGGCGTTATCCGCACGAATTCTCAGGCGGGCAGCGTCAGCGAATCGCAATCGCCAGAACGGTGGTACTCGAACCTGATGTGATCATGCTGGACGAGCCGACCAGTGCGCTGGATGTTTCGGTTCAGAAACAGGTGCTCGGCCTGCTGGCGCAGTTGCAGGAGAAGCACCGTCTCAGTTATCTGTTTATCAGCCATGACCTGCGGGTTATTCGCGCGATGTCTCACCGGGTCATTGTCATGCGCAACGGCCAGGTTGTCGAGCAGGGTGATGTTGAGTCAGTCTTCAACAATCCGCAGCAGGAATATACCCGTGAGCTGGCGGCAGCGTCCCTGTATTGAGTTTAAGTTATTGATATTTAACACGTATTATATTCGAAAATTTCTTCCCTCTTAATACTTGACTGTTTTACTAGGTATTAGTATTATTAACCTACTAAAACAGTCAGGAATTCTGAGGTTCCCATGCGTTTATCAACAAAAGGGCGTTATAGTGTAACCGCCATGCTTGACCTTGCCATACATGACAAGGCCGGTCCGGTGACACTCGCCGATATCTCACAATGTCAGGGTATATCTTTATCATACCTGGAACAGTTGTTTGCAAAACTACGTAAGAGTGGTCTCGTTAAAGGTGTGCGAGGCCCCGGCGGCGGTTATCGTCTTGCAAAGCCTGCATCTGAGATCAGCATTGCTGAAATCATCTGTGCAGTCGATGAAAATGTCGATGTCACCCGCTGCCGTGGTGAAGGTAACTGTCAGGACGGTGCGAAATGTCTGACCCATGAGCTCTGGAGCAAGCTAAGTAAACGTCTACACGGATTTTTAGAAGGTATCACCCTGGCACAGTTCGTTGAACGTCCCGGGATACCTGAACTGTCACTGCAACGTGATAAAATGATCGGCAGATTTATACTGGCGAAGAAACAGGCGGCGGCGATCAACCGCGGTGTGTTCGAGATCAGTCAGGATATGGCCAGTAAAGAGATAGCGAGGTAAAAAATGGCTTACGGAGAAAAAGTTCTGGATCATTACGAGAATCCAAGAAACGTCGGTAGTTTCGAAAATGACGATAACGTCGGTACAGGTATGGTCGGCGCACCAGCATGTGGCGATGTCATGAGGCTGCAGATAAAAGTCGACGATAGTGGTGTTATCGAAGATGCGGTATTTAAAACCTATGGTTGCGGCAGTGCGATCGCTTCAAGCTCACTGCTGACCGAGTGGGTAAAAGGTAAAACGCTGGATGAGGCAAAAGCGATCAAGAATACAGAGATTGCAGAAGAACTGGCATTACCGCCAGTGAAGATTCACTGTTCGGTTCTGGCTGAAGATGCGATCAATGCAGCGATTGAGGATTACAAGAAGAAAAACGATTAGTTTTTAATTGTAACCTGAATACAAAAGCCCGCTTGTGCGGGCTTTTTTATGGGCAGAATCATTTTACCGCAGAGGCGCGGAGACGCAGAGATTATTTGCTTTTGTAACTACTCCAGAAGGATTACCGTCATTTCGAACGGACGTGAGAAATCTATTACGCTTAAAATATCTCTCACTCTCGTTCGAGATAACAAAGTACTATTTAAGCAACAGTTACAACAATCTCTCTGCGTCTGCGCGCCTCTGCGGTGATGCTTTTCAGCGGCTAATCACACATTAATCTGACTGAAGTCGGTGGAGAAAACGCCGAGCTACTCAGGTATAATACGCGCCTTTATTGTTTTTTGAGGAATTCCTGTGCTTGAGTCATATCGCCAACATGCTGCTGAACGTGATGCTGAAGGTTTACCACCGCTCGCGCTTGATGCAAATCAGGTCGCCGAACTGGTCGAGTTAATAAAAAATCCGCCTGCAGGTGAAGAAGATTTCCTGATGGACCTGCTGGTCAATCGTGTACCACCTGGCGTCGACCAGGCAGCATATGTAAAAGCAGCATTCCTCGCTGATGTCGCAAAAGGTATCACCCCATGTGACCTCATCGATACAGTTCGTGCGACTGAGATCCTTGGTACCATGCTTGGCGGTTACAATATCCAGCCACTCATCGATCTTCTCGATATCGAAGCAACGGCGGATGCAGCGGCTACGGCGTTGTCTCATACCCTGCTTGTCTACGATGCATTCCATGATGTGGCTGAAAAATCTAAAAGTAATGAGGCTGCCGCTCGTGTGATCCGCTCCTGGGCTGATGCCGAGTGGTTTACTTCCAAGCAGGAACTGACCGAAGAGATTGTGGTTACCGTCTACAAGGTACCGGGTGAGACCAATACCGATGATCTGTCACCCGCAACCGAAGCCTGGAGCCGTCCGGATATCCCGTTGCACGCCAAGTCCATGCTGGTGAGCAAGATGGAGGAGCCTCTGGAGACGATCGCCAGTTTGAAAGAAAAAGGTCATGCCATCGCCTATGTCGGTGATGTCGTCGGTACCGGTTCTTCACGTAAGTCGGCAATCAACTCTGTGTTATGGCACATGGGTGAAGATATCCCTCACGTGCCGAACAAGCGTGAAGGCGGCGTTGTTCTCGGTGGCAAGATCGCGCCTATCTTCTTCAATACTGCGGAAGACTCAGGTGCGTTACCGATCGAATGTGATGTGTCTTCGATGGAGACAGGTGATGTTCTCCGCATCCGTCCTTACGAAGGCCTGATACTGAACGAAGCCGGCGAAGAGGTCTGCAAGTTCTGCCTGAGCCCATCGACCATGGCTGACGAAGTACGCGCCAACGGCCGCATCCCGTTGATCATCGGTCGTGGTCTGACTGACCGTGCCCGTACTTTCCTGGGTGAAGGTCCTTCCGATGTATTCCTGCGTCCACAGCAGGGCCAGGATACCGGAAAAGGTTATACGCTGGCACAGAAGATCGTTGGTCGTGCCTGTGGAGTAGAAGGTATCCGTCCGGGTACATACTGTGAGCCCAGGATGACTACCGTTGGTTCTCAGGATACTACCGGTGCGATGACGCGTGACGAGTTAAAAGAACTCGCCTGCCTCGGTTTTTCAGCTGACCTGGTGATGCAGAGCTTCTGTCACACGGCGGCTTATCCTAAACCGGTCGATATCAAACTGCAGCACGAGCTGCCTGATTTCATGCAGACACGTGCCGGTGTGGCGCTGCGCCCGGGTGACGGTATCATCCACTCCTGGTTGAATCGTATGATCCTGCCGGATACCGTTGGTACCGGTGGCGATTCACACACACGTTTCCCGATGGGGATCAGTTTCCCTGCAGGTTCCGGCCTGGTGGCATTTGGTGCAGCGCTGGGTGTGATGCCGCTGGATATGCCTGAATCGGTACTGGTGCGTTTCAAAGGCGAGATGCAGCCGGGTATCACGCTGCGTGACCTGGTCAATGCCATCCCTTACGTTGCTATCCAGAAAGGCCTGCTTACCGTCGAGAAGAAAGGCAAGAAGAACGTCTTCAATGGCCGCGTGCTGGAGATCGAGGGCCTGCCGGATCTGAAAGTAGAGCAGGCATTTGAGCTGTCAGATGCATCTGCGGAACGTTCGGCCAATGGTTGTACCGTACACCTCGGTAAAGAGCCGATCATCGAATACCTGAATTCGAACATCACCCTGTTGAAGTGGATGATCTCGAGTGGTTATGAAGACAAGCGCACGCTTGAGCGTCGTATCATCGCGATGGAAGAGTGGCTGAAGAACCCCGAACTGCTCTCACCCGATGCCGATGCAGAGTACGCGGAAGTTATCGAGATCGACCTCAACGAGATCAAGGAGCCGTTGCTCGCTTGTCCGAACGATCCAGATGATGTTAAACCCCTGTCGGAAGTTGCAGGTACCCATGTCGATGAAGTCTTCATCGGGTCATGTATGACCAATATCGGTCACTACCGTGCAGCAGGCAAGGTACTGGAAAGCGTCAGCAGTGTTCCGACACGCATGTGGATTGTACCACCGACCAGGATGGATGAACGTCAGCTGATGGAAGAGGGCTACTACAACATATTCGGCCGTGCAGGCGCGCGCACCGAAGTGCCGGGCTGTTCACTGTGCATGGGTAACCAGGCGCGCGTGGCAGACAATGCAACCGTGGTCTCCACCTCTACACGTAACTTCCCGAACCGTTTAGGCAATGGCGCGGATGTCTACCTTGCATCAGCTGAGTTGAGCGCAGTCGCCGCAGCGCTGGGTCATATACCGAGCGTGGAAGAGTATATGGAAGGAGTGAAGAATATCGATCCTTCTGCTGGCGATATCTACCGCTATCTCAACTTCCATATGTTACCTGAGTATCAGGATGTTGCTGACGGCATCAAGGTAACACTTGCTTAACGGATAGGACTTGATAGATACGTGCGCCGATAACAGCTCCCAAAGTAACGAATCGGCAGCAGATAGCTAACATGTTAAAGACCATATTACTTATCGCGGTCGGTGGAGCACTGGGTGCTGTTATGCGTTTCCTGTCGCAGGTGACGGTCTATGAACTGGTCGGGCGCAGCTTTCCTTACGGTACCCTGTTCGTCAACGTTACCGGTTCTTTCCTGATGGGGCTGCTGTCTATCTTCCTGGTCGAGAAGTTCAATCTCGGTGCGGAGTGGCATATGGCTATCCTCATTGGTGTACTGGGTTCGTTTACCACGTTCTCTACTTTCTCGATTGAGACACTGGTGCTGTTCGAGCAGGGTGATATGTTCAAAGCGCTGGCAAATATCATGCTGAGCGTGACTCTTTGTATCGGCGCGGTCTGGACCGGCGCCTATTTTGCTAAACAGATTATTTAACAGATGATATAAGCGACTGATATGCTAGATCCAAAACTAATACGTTCCGATTTAAACGCTGTCGCAGAGCAGCTAAAGAAAAGAAATTTTGAGCTGGATGTTGCGACCCTGGACGAGCTGGAGAGTAAGCGTAAAGCTTGCCAGGTAGAAACTGAAAAACTGCAGAGCGAGCGCAATACCAAGTCAAAATCGATCGGCAAAGCCAAAGCGGCTGGTGAAGACATTCAGCCCCTGCTCGATGAAGTCGCCGGCCTCGGTGACAAGCTGGATGCGGCGAAATCCGGGCTGGCTGAAATCCAGCAAGAAATCGATGACATCATCATGGGAATCCCGAACCTGCTACATGAGTCGGTGCCTGTTGGTAAAGATGAAGACGATAATGTCGAGATTCGTCGCTGGGGTGAACCGCGCAGTTATGATTTCGAAGTAAAAGATCATGTGGATATCGGTGCTGCCCCTGGTGGTGCATCCGGGGCATGGCTGGATTTTGAAACTGCCAGTAAGTTGACTGGTTCGCGCTACGTAGTGATGCGTGGTCCGATGGCCAGGCTGCATCGCGCGCTGATCCAGTTCATGCTCGATGTGCACACCACAGAACACGGTTACACCGAAGTCTATGTGCCTTACATCGTGAACAGTGACAGCCTCAGGGGGACCGGCCAGTTACCGAAGTTCGAAGAGGATCTTTTCTGTGTAGATAAAGAAGCAGGCCACTACCTCATTCCGACTGCCGAGGTGCCAGTAACCAACATCGCGCGTGATGAGATCATCGACGCCTCACAGATTCCATTGAAGATGACCAGTCATACACCATGCTTTCGTTCAGAAGCCGGTTCATACGGCAAGGATACGCGTGGCATGATCCGTCAGCACCAGTTTGAGAAGGTTGAGATGGTGCAACTGGTGCCTGCCGATCAGTCATGGGATGCCCTGGAAGAGCTGACATTGCATGCCGAGGCTATCCTGCAGAAACTTGAGCTGCCGTATCGAACCGTGGTGCTATGCAGCGGTGACGTTGGTTTCTCATCGACCAAGACCTACGACCTCGAAGTATGGCTGCCGGGGCAGCAGGCCTACCGTGAGATATCTTCCTGTAGCTGTTTTGGCGATTTCCAGGCGAGAAGGATGCAGGCGCGCTGGCGCAATCCTGAGAACGGCAAGCCTGAACTGCTGCATACCATCAATGGTTCCGGTCTTGCAATCGGTCGAACGCTGGTTGCCGTACTGGAGAACTACCAGCAGGCCGATGGCAGCGTTGCAATTCCTGATGCTCTGAAGCCGTACATGGGCGGTATAGAAGTTTTATCTGTCTGATTTAGTGTGTGATTATGCTGCATTCTTCGTTGATTATCTGATAGCTTATACTTGTCCGAATAATCACAGGTTCCCTCTATGCAAGATCTACGGCATGAGCTCTATACCATTAAGTCGGTTGTCGAACTTGAACAGATCGCCATCAAGCAGTTTGATATTCCTGCCTATGAGCTGATGCTGCGCGCAGGTCAGGCAGTATTTGATCTGCTATTACAGCGTTTTTCGACATCCAGAAATATTCTCGTGCTGAGTGGTGCCGGTAACAATGCGGGCGATGGTTATGTCGTCGCCAGGCTGGCAAGACAAGCTGGCCTTCAAGTCCGGGTTATCTCTCTTATCGATCCTGATTCACTTAAGAATGAAGCCGGACAGGCATATCGTGCATGGTTGGAATCCTGTGATGAATCTGATCGTGTCACTGAACATGATATTACTTCTGCGCCGGTTTTGGTCGAAGAGTGTGAGGTGATCATAGATGCATTGCTCGGTACCGGGCTGCAGCGCTCCGTCAGCGATCAGTGGTCAGATTTGATGGAGCTGGTTAATCGCTCGGCTAAGCCGGTTATCTCGGTCGATATACCATCGGGACTCTATGCCGACACAGGCTGTATCGCGGGAAATGCGATAAAGGCTGATATTACTGTCTGTTTTATCGGCCTAAAGCAGGGCATGTTCACTGCAGAAGCGAATGATGTGTGTGGTGAGATCATCCTGGATAACCTGGGCCTGCCCGAACAGGCTTATGAGAAAGTTGGCAGTGATGCCCGGCTGATCGATTCGCTGGGTTATGATGTGTTACCTGAGCGAAAAGCTTCATCTCATAAAGGCCGTTTCGGTCATGTGCTCATCGTTGGCGGCAACAAAGGCATGCCTGGAGCCGTTATCCTTGCATCACGTGCCGCATTACGTTGCGGTGCAGGTCTTATAACCATCATCACAGAGAAATCAAATCTACCAGCGATCGCTCAAGCGGTACCAGAAGCGATGGTAAAGACATATTCGCTGAGCGATGATGACGTGTTTACGAAAACATTATCCGATTCCGTTACGCATGTCGCTATCGGTATGGGGCTGGGGCAGGATGAGTGGTCTTCAGCCTTGCTGAAACACTGCATCAGTATGAATAAACCGCTGTTGGTCGATGCTGATGGGCTGAACCTGCTGGCATCTGGCTTGCAAGAAAAAGGAACGATTAGTGGTCCGCTGGTGATAACACCGCACCCGGGAGAAGCCGCACGCCTGTTATCAGGTAGTGGTGCTGATGCTAAGGATACTCTCACCAGTGCAGATATACAGATAGACAGGTTTGGGAATATCAAGAAATTACATGCCCTGTTTGATGAAGTCGAAACCTGTACCGTCGTGTTAAAAGGGGCGGGCAGCCTGATATATGATGGCCAGCTGCTGCGGGTGTGCAGCTTGGGGAATGCAGCGATGGCCGCGCCCGGGATGGGGGATGTGCTCAGTGGAATATGTATCGGGCTGATGGCGCAGTTGCTGCGTCCATCGCCAGATGAGGCAGAGGATGAAGCCAGTTTGTCCGAGATAACTGCACTTGCGGTATGTCTGCATGCGAGTGCCGCAGATCGCTACACCAAGGGTAAAACACGCGGTTTACTGGCTTCAGATGTGATCGATATGCTTGCAGAATTACTACGATAAAACGTAGCATGGCGATGAAGAGTTGTGAGATGAAAGGCGGGATAACAGCGAGATGGTAGATAAGATGACAGAAGCAGGCATTAAATCGATCTTTCTCCCTGATGAAGACGCGCAGATCTCACTGGCCGCGACTGTCGGCAAGCAACTCAAATCATCGTTCGTCATGTTACTGAAAGGTGATCTGGGTGCAGGCAAGACAACGTTCGCCAGGGGATTTATCCATGCCAGCGGTTTTGACGGCGTGGTGAAGAGCCCGACCTATACACTGGTCGAACCCTATCCGATCAGTCACGACCGTATGTGTTATCACTTTGATCTATACAGGCTGGCGGATGCTGAAGAGCTTGAGTTTACCGGCGCACGAGACTACTTCAATGATAACGATGTCTGTCTTGTCGAGTGGCCCGAACGTGCCGAGGGTTTTCTGCCGCCCGCTGACTGGATCTGTGAGTTCAGTCACCAGGAAAAGGGCAGAAATCTGACGGTGACGGCGCTAACTGAAGCTGGTAAAAAGCTGATGTTACAGGTCTTTTCTGATTATTGACTCTAGAAAGGTATCGTATGTACATAAAAAATATAAAAAAATACTTGCATAATCACTTGCATTGTTATATTTTTTTGCCACAATATCTTTACAACAAGCAAGCAGTACTATTATCAATCAGGGATCTGGTACGAGGATCCGATGATAGAATTTCCAAATTAGAGTCACTATGAAGGAAAACAATCGTCGCAACTTTCTGAAAAGCATCGCCGGACTCAGTGGTCTGGCTGTATCTGCTGTGCCTGGGATTTCTGCTGCCAAAGCATCAGGCTCAGCCTCGGTTAAAGACATCAGGCTATCGAAAAATAAAGGTTATGTCCGCCTGGTGTTCGATCTTGACAGCATCGCCGATCATTCAATCTTTGCACTGGAAGCCCCCGACCGCGTCGTTCTTGATATCAAGAAGGCCAATATGCCACATGGCCTGGTCGACCAGGTGCAGGCAAATTCCCTCATCAAGAGTATCCGTAGCGGGGTTAGAAACAAGAGTGATCTGCGCGTGGTATTCGACCTGAGTAAACAGGTAACACCGCGCAGTTTCTTGCTGGCGCCATCGGGTTCATCAGGCCATCGCCTGGTACTGGATCTACACGATAAAAATGCTTCCGCCAAGCTGAAAAAGGCCGAGAAGCGAGACGTTATCATCGCAATCGATGCAGGCCATGGCGGTAAAGATCCCGGCGCTACCGGGCGCTCCGGCACACACGAAAAAATTGTTACTCTGCAGATTGCCAAGCGTCTGGAAAAAGACATCAACAGACAGCGTGGTATGAAGGCTGTATTGATCCGCAAGAATGATCGCTTCATGCGTCTGCGAGACAGAATTCATAAGGCCAGAGACTATCATGCAGACATGATGATCTCTCTGCATGCCGATTCTTTCCCTGATCCACGTGCGCGTGGCTCTTCCATCTATGCATTGTCGGTCGATGGTGCAAGTTCCGAAACGGCGAGACTGTTGGCGGAAAAAGAGAATGCAGCTGACCTGCTTTTCGGCGATGTCGACCTTGCGGTAGAAGATCAGATGGTGAAGGAGGTTCTGTTCGACCTGTCTCTTACCGGTACCATAGAGTCGAGCCTCGATATCGGTAGTGAGATTCTCGGTCAGATCAAGACAGTCAACCGGGTACATAAAAAACAGGTGCAACAAGCGGGCTTTGCGGTGTTGAAAGCACCGAATATTCCGTCTGTATTACTGGAAACTGCCTTTATCTCGAATCCACGCGAAGAGAAAAATCTTCGTAGTGCAGCGCATCAGAAAAAAGTATCGAAAGCGATTACTCGTGGCGTGAACAAGTACTTTGCCCGTAAGGCGCCGCCGGGAACCTGGTTGGCATCACAGCAATGTGAGCATGAAGTTTGCGATGGTGAAAACGTCGCGAGTATCGCGCATGAACATAATGTTAAAGAAATCGATCTAAGGGCAAGAAATGCTCTGTACTCAGATAACCTGATGGCAGGTCAGGTGATAAAAATTCCAGTGAGTTAATCAATAACAATAATTATAAAACTCTTACGGAAATCTGCTAATGGCCCATTTATGGGTCATTTTTTTTTGCTTAAAATCAAAAGATTAGTTGTATGATTGAGGTTTTGTTGCGAGCGTATGTTAATAATTAAAATCTAGCGCATCTGCTAACAAAGGGTGGTTGCCTTTGTCAGTATAAGCTTCATTTTTTGCGACTTGCGGCACGAAAATACCATTTTTTTAAAAAAATATTTTCTCAGGTTGTCGAGAAGATGACAGCAGTCTTTTTTACTTTGTATCGATACGGCTTATTTCCGGGCGATAAAAGTTATATAAGTGTTTGATTTTTTTATCACGCCTGCCAGTTTTTCAGATAATTTCATTAGTCTCACTGTGATTTAAATGATAGCCGTTGAAAGCTGTCAATCAGCTGACATTTTTGTCATTTTCTGACATAAAAAAACATCGTTTTATTATTCGTTAATTCTTTGATTTTCACACACTTAGCGTCTATTTTTATATCTATTACAAAAAATTACAAAAAAAAGCTAAAGAAAAAATAATAATAAAAAATTCATGAATCTGATGTCCTCGTTTCACTGTTCAAAACAATCCTGAAACGTCACCTGAATTTTCAATTGAGACAAAATCCAGCGAAGCAAAAAAGCAAATCGGGTACGCAGCTTGATTGCGTTGTACTTTTTGCAATACGGCACAGTGAACTGAAAATATTTTGAGATAACCTTGAAACTTTTATCTAACAATTTTGTAAACAATCAGATCGTCAGGCAGATCGCCAGGCAGGATGACAACGACAGATCTTCTGTCACGTCTGTTTTGTTTTTTCTGGTTTTCGTTTCTGCGTTCATATTCTCATCGCTGTTTCCAGGTAATGCGCATTCCGCTGCGGGTGATCTGATCAGCAATACCGCAACCATCAGTTACGAGATCGGTGGCTTGCCAAATACTTCGAATGCATCGACTGCATTTACCGAAGACCGCAAGATCAATTTCATTGTCGCAGACTCAAACGGTGGGGCCGCGGTACCAGTGATCAGCGATATGGTCGATGCTGTGATGCAGTTCACCGTAACCAACACCGGTAATGACATAAACGATTTCCTGCTGACTGCCGTCAACACCAGCCCGAATCCATACGGTCTGCCGGCGGATAGTTTTGACCCGCTACCAGCAAGCATCCAGGTCTTCGTCGAAAGTGGTGTAACACCTGGCTACCAGGTGGCTGAAGACACAGCTGTTTTCGTCGATGAGCTTTTGCCTAATATCCCGCGTATCGTATACGTGGTCGCTGACATGCCAACAGTAGCCACCGATGCTGTTGCAGCAATCGCTCTGATCGCCCAGGTGGCAGAGGGTGGTGCAGCATCGATTGAAGGTGCTGCGATCAACGCTGATGACAACAGTCACATCAGTCCTGCAGGTGTCTTCAGCAACGGTGCGACTAACATGGCAGCAGGAGCAGCAGTCACTAACCCCGATACGCTGAGCATGGAAACCGTTTTCAACGATCCTGCCGGTGCAAACCCGGAGGATCTAAGCACGGACCTGGTACAGGATATAGCCAGTAACGGTCAGCACGCTGATGCCAGTGCATACCAGGTGGCACCGCCTGTCATCCTGACAAAAACAGTGACTGTCATCGATACGCTCGGTGCAACCGATCCGCACCCGGGTGCAACACTGCGATACCAGCTTGACGTGAGTGTGGCTGGTAACACATCGGTAAGTAACCTGGTGATTACAGATCCGATTCCGACTAACACAACTTATACCGACGGATCTATCTTGCTGAACGGCGTGGCACAGACCGATGCAGATGATGCGCCGGTCGATTTCTCACGTGCGGTAGATATCCTGAGTAAACCTGTAGTAAACATCGAAGTGGACCTGAGCCAGGGCGGTACCGTAGATGTAGTGCCTGGTGATCTAAACGTAATTATTTTTGAAGTAACAATCGACTAGAAACAATTGACTAGAAACAATCGACTGAGGTTAATGAAATGAAGACAACAAAACTGAACTTACTGAAAGCGGTGATTATGCCGATGGTATTAATTTTTACAGCAGCAATTGCCCATGCAGAAGACGGTGCTATCCGCTTCAGCAACAATGCATTCAAGCAGGTTATCTCCAAAGCGGCTGACGGCAGCATCCAGTACGACTACGTCGAGCCAAAGCTGGTTCTGCCTGATGATGTCATCCTGTACGAGATCAAGTTCGAAAACATCAGTGACCAGGCAGTGAGCAACATCGTGATCGATAACCCGATTGCAAACAACTCCAGCTACCGAGGTGGTTCGGTAACAGGTGATAGCACAGACATTACATTTTCTGTAGACGGTAAAAACTTTGCAGCAGCTGATGCATTAACCGTAAAGGATGCCAGTGGTAAGACCTGGCAGGCTAAACCAGAGGATTACAGAGCGATTCGCTGGGTATACAACAAGCCGCTCAAACCGGGTGAAACAGGCAAGGTGACCTATAAGACTACGATCAATAAACCTTAAGGCTCTTGGTACCTTAAGTGATCAAAACGCATCGAAATAGATAATGATTATGCGATATCAAACGCGACAATTTGAGAGTAAATCATGGCCCATTTCATCAGGGCCAGTTGTCGTTTTTGCGCAGCAGCATTTTTATAAAAAGGACATGATTACAAACCTTATCAGAAAGTCAGCGGGTAACAGAGACGGTCCGCTCATCTTCCATATGCGTGACGGGCCGCCTAAGGTTACCGGCCCGCCAGGCGGAACTGGACCGCCGCTGACTGCGACAGGTTCAGGACCGCCGAAAACAACAGGCCCGCCGATGGAGTGGCTGGTAAGAAAGAAAAGCCTGAAGAGGTCTTGAAAACATGAAACAAGAATCTTTAGACAACAGGAAAAACATAAACACAAATGACCTCATCGAGGTTTTATTTAAGAGGAATCAATAATGATGACTAGTAAACGAAACAAGCTCTTAGGCTTGGCGCTGACAGGCAGTTTCAGCCTGTTCGGTGCATCGGGTGTCTACGCTGCTGCGGGGGACACGATCTCTAACTTTGCGACCCTGCAATACAGTGTCGGTACTTCACCACAGGCTGTTATCGAGTCTGGCAGTGGTGCCGGTAACTCTGTTCCGGGTGCCGGTTATGCAGCTGCCAATGGCCTGACCACGGATTTCCTGGAAGACCGTGTGATCAACTTTACCGTGACACGTGAATCTGGCGCGGACGTTGTACCTGGTTCAACAGGTGAGGCAGCAGTGCCATACATCGTAGAAAACACGGGTAACGGTACACATGGCTTCCTGCTTGCCGGTGTGCATAACCTGGGTGCGCTTGACCCGCTCGGCAGTGGTAACAGCGATATCTACACACCGACCACGATTGAAACATGGGTGGATGTCGACGATGACGGTGTTTTCATTCCAGCGAATGACAATGTTGAATACATTGCTTCATTAGCACCGACAGCTACAGTCCGTGTGTTCGTCGTCTCTGATATCCCGTTAGCTGACCGTGCTGCGAATGCGCTGGTCAACGGCGATGTTGCTGTGGTATCGCTGGTGGCTCAGGCTGCTGTCGATGGTGCTACGGGTATTGTGGCGGATGCCATCACTGCTGATGATAACAGTAACGTCAGTCCTGGCGGTGTCTTCACCAATGGTGCGGCGACTGTGCCAGCGGGTACTGCAGCGACTAATCCGGATACACCAACCACGATGGAAACTGTATTTAACGATACAGCGGCCACTGATCCGGTGACCGGTGCTACGGTCGATGCGACTGGTGCGAATGATGCTGACCAGAATGCTCAGCAGTCTGCCTTCAGCACATATACCGTACAGTCTGCTGCACTAACTGTAGCTAAAGCAGCGACTACTCTATATGACCCGGTGAATGCTGCTGTTAGTCCTAAAGCAATACCTGGTGCGTATGTAACATACAGTATCTCTGTTGCAAATGCTGCAGGTGCTGCGGATGCAGCGCTGACAACTTTGTCTGATATTCTACCTGCAGAACTGGTGTTGGATCCTGATTATGTAACAAGTGATGGTTCTACGCCAACCAGCGCTGCTGGTGACAGCATCCAGGTTGTTAAAGGTGCTACTACCATCTATTGTACGGCTGCGGCTGACGGCGATGGTTGTGACTATGCTGCTAATACGGTAAGCGTAGATTTCACTAATGCTACATTTGCCGCAATAATGCCGCTGGCAGCAACAGAAACTGTTACTGTTAACTTTAACGGTATCGTTCAGTAATCACGGAAGATTAAACTGACTATGTTGCATATCGTTACACGTCTTGTACGCAGCAGTTCTGGCTTTATTGCCAGAGCTGCTGCTGCGTGTGCGGTATTCATCAATGATCAGATAAAACAAGAGATGAATTGTGCGCAGCCGTGTACAGTTCATCTTCCACAGGGTGCTCAACATCAAGCTGAAAGGCAGGTGTTGAGCACCCTGTGGAAGATTGCCTCTGTTAACACTGTAAATATAATTCTGTTTATATTGCTGTCTGCTGTTTCTATAAATGCGGCAGCAATAACACCTCCAGGTACTGCAATAGACAGTACGGCATCGGCCAGTTTTGATTTCTCTGGTACCAGCACTACAGCTGACAGTAATACGGTTACGGTGATCACGACGATCATCCAGACACCGTCATCGATCTCTGTATTCCAGTACGACCAGACGGGTACGAGTGCTTATAGCGCACCTGTTGTTACCCAGCATGCGACTAGTGGACCTCCAGGCAGTGGTTTTGTCACATCACCAGATCCTGTTATACCAGTTGTCGGAAGCACGCCAGTGACACTGGTTCCAACTGATCCACAGACATTGGTCCCTGCAAGCTTATTCTCAACCGGTCAGCCGGTCTTTATCCAGGTCGATGATCAGGATCAGAATCTTGATCCTTCTGTATCAGAAACTGTTCGCGTCATCGTTACCAGCTCGACGGGTGATGAAGAAGAGCTGATTTTGACAGAGACCGGTGCTGATACAGGTGTCTTCATCGGTTATGTACAGACGTCATCTGCTGCAGTGAACCAGTATGACGGCACCCTGAGTATGGACGTTGATACCATCATGAGTGTCTCGTACACTGACCAGTATGATCCAACAGATACGTCCAGCGGTGGTTCACTGGTCGATCCGTATGGTGTCGTGTTCAGCAGCCTCGATGGCACCTTGCTCGATGGCGCAACGGTATCTGTACTTGATAGCAGCGGTAACCTGGCGACAGTGTTTGGTGATGATGGTATCAGTACCTATGATAACCCTGTGGTGACCGGGGGAAGTGTGACAGACAGTAGTGGCACTGTTTACGACTTCCCGACCGGTTCGTACCGTTTCCCACTCATGCTCCCGGGTGATTACCAGATCGTAGTGGCTCCACCAGCCAGGTATCTGGCCCCATCGACAGCGAGGATCGCCGACCTTCAGGCGTTGCCAGGTGCCCCTTACGCGCTAGATACCAATGCGTCATTCGAAGCAACATTTACACTTATTCCCGGACCGCCACTGCATGCAGACATCCCGGTTGATGCACTGTCCTCATACCTGGTTATCGACAAATCTGTATCGCGTGAAACAGCTGCTATCGGTGACTTCGTTCAGTACAGCTTGTCATTGAGTAATACGGATACTCTTACTACTGCAAATAATGTCATCATCACAGACACCTTGCCGATTGGTCTGCGCTACCAGCGTTCATCTGTGCGTTACAATGGCGTCGCTGGAACAGAACCGCAGGTGTCCGAAGATGGCCGTACCCTGTCATTCCCGGTTGCAGCTGTTGCTCCTGGCGCAACAGTCGAGATCAAATATGTTACAGAACTGACTAGCGGTACACCTTTAGGTAAAGCGGTAAACAGCGTTATCGCGCAGGATGATCGCGGTACCCAGTCAAATACAGCCGTCGCTGCGATCACGGTGACCGAAGATCTGTTCGCCAGTAGAAGCTTTATCGCCGGTCGTGTCATCATCGGCGAGTGTGATGAAGATGGTCCATTGATTAATCCGGGACTGCCTTCTGTTCGTGTCTTCATGGAAGATGGTACCTATGCTGCGACAGATGAGTATGGACGTTTCCATTTCGAAGGGGTTAAACCGGGGACACATGTTGTTCAGGTCGATAAGTCCAGTATTCCGGACAACCTCGAGATAGCCGAGTGTGTGAAAAATACCCGTCATGCAGGCACGCCATATTCGCAGTTCGTCGACGTACAGGGTGGTACCTTATGGCGTAC
>Ga0180435_10002153_pt1 | contig 20216 bp, 21 predicted proteins | sample SS_ome_3_FD_132467 | JGI IMG/M metagenome (GOLD analysis project Ga0180435, IMG submission 132467) | Hypersaline lake sediment archaeal communities from the Salton Sea, California, USA - SS_3_S_1 metaG | ecosystem: Environmental > Aquatic > Non-marine Saline and Alkaline > Hypersaline >...
GTCAAGGTCCGCTTGGTCACCGGGAAGGCCGACGCGCTGCTTGCACGCTTGCGGCGCGAGGGACGCAATTCACCCGCCGATCTGCTGGTAACCACAGATGCGGGAAGATTATGGCGGGCCCAACAGGCCGGTGTGCTGCAACCGGTTGCAAGCGAACTTTTGAACCAGGCGATTCCCGCCCGGTATCGTGAGTCGGAAAATCACTGGTTTGGCTTGTCACTGCGGGCTCGTCCGATCGTTTATTCGTCGGAACGGGTCAAGCCGGAAGAGCTTTCCTCCTACGAGGATTTGGCGGAACCCAAGTGGAAGGGCCGGATCTGTGTGCGTTCCTCAGGCAATATCTACAATCAGTCTCTGCTTGCATCGATGATCGAGGCGCATGGTGAGGAGAAGGTCGAGGGATGGGCAAAAGGACTGGTCGGTAATTTTGCCCGCCCGCCGCAAGGGGGGGATAGGGACCAGATCAAGGCGGTTGCAGCCGGGCAGTGCGATGTGGCCCTGGTCAACAGCTATTACTACGGCAAGATGCTGACCAGCAAGGACGAGGCGCAGCGCCAGGCGGCCGCAAAGACCACCATTTTCTGGCCCAATCAGGAAGATCGTGGAGTACACGTGAATATCAGTGGAGCAGGCGTCACCGCTGCTTCCAAAAATCGGGAGAACGCGGTTCGATTGCTCGAATACCTCGTCAGTGACGAAGCACAAGCCTGGTACGCGGAAACCAACCAGGAATACCCGGTAAAAGCGGGCGTGCCGGCTTCCTCTCTGCTCGAGAGTTGGGGTGACTTCAAGGCTGATCCGGTCAAGCTCGACCTTCTGGGAATCAACAACCCGCTTGCGGTTCGGATTGCCGATCGGGCCGGCTGGAAATAGGTCCTGATGCATCTGCGTATCAACCCCTGGGCCACCGGCGCGGTGGTCGTGGGGCTGATGCTGGCGCTGCCAGTTGTCGTCGTGTTTGGCTCGCTCGCGGTACCCGCGGGGGATGTCTGGCAGCACCTGGCCGGGACGGTCCTGTCGGATTATCTGTTCAACAGTCTCGTTCTGGTGTTGGGCGTCGGTGCAGGCACGCTCCTTATCGGGGTCGGTACCGCCTGGTTGGTCACCTTGTGCCGTTTTCCGGGACGACGCTGGTTCGAATGGGCGCTGCTGCTCCCTTTGGCAATGCCCGCCTATATCATTGCCTATACCTACACGGGGCTTCTCGATTTCTCAGGCCCGCTGCAGTCGGGCCTCAGGGCCATGACGGGCTGGGGCTATGGCGACTATCTCTTTCCCGAGGTGCGCTCATTGGGCGGGGCGGTATTGATGCTGGCCCTGGTTCTCTATCCCTACGTTTACCTCCTGGCGCGAGCGGCCTTTCTGGAACAATCGGTTGCGGTCATGGAGGTGAGCCGTTCCCTTGGATGCGGATCCTGGTGCAGTTTCTTCCGGGTTGCCCTGCCCATGGCGCGTCCCAGTATCGTGGCCGGACTTTCATTGGCGCTGATGGAGACCCTGGCCGACTACGGAACGGTGCAGTATTTCGGGGTGCCGACCTTTACCACGGGAATCTTCCGTACCTGGTTCGGACTGGGAGAAGCCACGGCTGCGGCTCAGTTGTCCGCAATGCTGCTCGGACTGGTTTTTCTGTTGGTCGTCCTTGAAAGGATGTCCCGCAGGCGTGCTCGTTTCCATCACAGCGGCAATACCATGGCCCGTCCGCTGCCGGCCTACCGACTCTCCGGAAGCATGTCCTTGCTGGCATTCCTGGCATGCCTGCTGCCCTTGATGCTGGGCTTTCTGGTCCCGGCGGGTCAGTTGCTCGCCTGGGCCTGGCAGACGGCTGCCGAGATGATCGACGCTGATTTCTGGCGCCTGACCTGGCACAGCCTGGCGCTGGCAGGCGGGAGTGCATTGCTCGCCCTGTTGCTGGCGATCTTCCTGGGCTATGGACATCGGCTGGCGCCGAACTGGCTGGTGATCAGCGCGGTTCGCATGGCCGGGATGGGATATGCGGTCCCCGGTACCGTGATTGCTATAGGCATTCTGCTGCCCTTCGCCTGGTTCGATAACCTGGTGGACAGTTGGGCCCGTGATTATCTTGGTATATCGACCGGGCTGCTGCTCAGCGGGACTCTGTTGGCGCTGGTATCGGGCTATCTCGTGCGGTTTCTTGCCGTATCCCTGCAAACCGTCGAGGCCGGGCTCGGGCGGATACGTCCCAGCATGGATGATGCGGCCCGATCATTGGGGATGCGTCCCGGCGAGGTTTTACGCCGGGTTCATCTGCCAATAATGCGCAGCAGTCTGTTCACCGCTTTGTTGCTGGTTTTCGTGGATGTCATGAAGGAGCTGCCGGCAACCCTGGTGCTGCGTCCTTTCGATTTCAATACCCTCGCGGTCCGGGCCTTCGAGTTGGCCTCGGATGAGCGACTGGCGGATTCATCGACCGCGGCGCTTTCCATCGTACTGGCAGGGCTGCTGCCGGTCATCCTGTTGTCCCGCACCATCGCTTCCAGCCGGCGCTCGGGTGACGATGATTTCCGTACTTGCGTAGAAACGGCGAAGGACGACAACGAGGCGCCCGTTCTGCTCAGAGAATCGGTTGCAAAAGCCTGAGAATGACTAGCATTGGTATTGGGTTATGAGTGATTCGAGTGCATATCTTTCTCTGGAGTCCCTGTCCGTCAGTTACCCTGGTAAATTGGTGGTCAGACAGCTGGACATGTCTCTGAGTGAAGGGGAGATCGGGTGCCTGCTGGGACCCAGCGGGTGTGGCAAGACCACCGCACTGCGCGCTATCGCGGGATTCGAAAGACCCGCGCGCGGCGCCATCCGTCTGGATGGCCTGGCCCTGGCAGGTGGCCCGCGTTTTGTCGAGCCAGAGAAAAGGCGGATCGGGATGGTGTTCCAGGATTTTGCCCTGTTCCCCCATCTGGACGTGGTCTCGAATGTAACGTTTGGACTGCGCCATCTCGCTGCCGGAAAACGTCGAAAACGGGCGAACGAACTGCTCGAACTGGTGGGGCTTTCCGACAGGGGAGGGTGCTATCCACACCAGCTTTCCGGTGGCCAGCAGCAACGTGTGGCGTTGGCGCGGGCGCTGGCCCCCCGCCCGCAGTTGCTGCTGATGGATGAACCCTTTTCCAGCCTGGACACCGAGTTGCGCACCCAACTTGCAGCAGAGGTCAGGGACATTCTCAAGCGTGAGCAGATCACGGCGCTGCTGGTCACGCATGACCAGCAGGAGGCTTTTGCCGTCGCGGATCAGATCGGTGTCATGAACGAGGGGCAGCTGGATCAGTGGGCGGACGGCCACACGCTCTATCACCAGCCTGCAACACGGTTTGTTGCCGACTTCGTGGGCGAGGGTGTGTTGATCAGAGGCCAGTCCAATGGTGAAGGCTGCGTCGAGACCGGGGTTGGACCCGTGCGCACGGAGCATCGGCAGCAAGGACCCGTGCAGGTGTTGTTGCGTCCGGATGACCTGCGGCTGGGTGAGGCGGGCTCGATCAGGGGCGTCGTCGTTGGCAGGGATTTTCGCGGTGCCGAATATCTTTACCGTGTCGAGCTGGGCAACGGTGAGAAGGTGCTGGCCCTGATGCCAAGCCATTTCCGATTAGATGTGGGCGCTGAATGCGGCGTGCATTTTGCCGGTGAATGCATGCCCGTGTTTCCAATGGCGACCTGAACATCCTCAGCCGGGGTTGGGCCCGATATCCCGGGTATGGGGGGAGTGCGCGCCCAAATCAACGCAGCGCGTGTTGCGGTTCGATGATCGGTTGCAGCGCCGCCCAGACATTCTCCAGTATGCGGGGTTGGGCGGTAGCGGAGGGATGGATGCCGTCCGCCTGCATGAGGTCGAGATTTTCGGCCACGCCCTCCAGAAAGAAGTCCACCAGTGGCACATCTGCCTCGCGGGCAACCTCCTGGAACACGCGATGGAAGCGCTCGCCATAACGGGGACCGTAGTTTGCAGGAAGGCGTATCCCGAGCAGCAGCACGGAGGCCCCTTGTTCCTTGGCCATGCGCGCGATTTTCAGCAGGTTCCGGTGCATGACCTTCAGGCTGAGACCACGCAGCCCATCGTTCCCCCCCAATTCGATGAGAACGACCTCGGGTTGATGGCGTTTCAGGGCGGCTGGCATGCGCGTCAGTCCACCCCCGGTGGTGTCGCCGGAGATGCTTGCATTGATCACCTCCCACTTGTCCGGGTTGTCATCCAGGCGCTTTTGCAGCAGGCTGACCCAACCTTTTTCGACCGGGATGCCATACGCGGCGCTCAGGCTGTCGCCGAGCACCAGCAAGCGGGAAACCTGGGAGCCTTGGCCGATAGCGGGGAACAGGCAAGTCAGAATCAGGATGAAGATAGTGGACGAACGGGTCATACAAGCGCGCTCACTGGAAAAAAGGGTCAGGTCGCCGGAAGGGGGGCAGATCGATATCCTCCGTGGGGTGGACCTGGACGTCAACCGTGGTGAGGCTGTGGCCATATTGGGCGCATCCGGTTCGGGGAAGTCGACCCTTCTTGGACTGCTGGCGGGTCTGGACGACTCGACGGGGGGTGAGGTCAGCGTACTCGGTGAGTCGCTATCTGAGCTGAACGAAGACGCCAGGGCCCGGTTGCGTCTTGGTCGGGTGGGCTTTGTTTTCCAGTCATTCCAGTTGCTCCCCGGGCTCAGCGCGCTCGAGAACGTCTACCTGCCATTGAAGCTTGCCTCCCGTCGGGATGCTCGGCGCCAGGCGGAACAGCTGCTGGCGGAAGTGGGCCTCGCACATCGACTGGGGCATACGCCGACACAGTTGTCCGGTGGTGAGCAACAACGGGTCGCGATTGCGCGTGCTTTTGCCGGTCCGCCCGAAGTGCTGTTTGCAGATGAACCGACCGGCAATCTCGATCAGGCCACCGGCAAGCAGGTAGAGGACCTCTTGTTCGAACTGCGTAACCGACATGCGACCGCCCTGGTCATGGTTACCCACGAACAACGCCTGGCGGAGCGCTGTGACCGGATTCTGCGGCTCGAAAACGGGCGACTGGAGTGAAGTACCCGATGGGCAAATGGAAAGGCCTCGGGGTGTTGTTCCTCGCGGTCACACTCGCCATCACGGCGCTCTCCGCGGTGGGCTTCTTTGCCGAACGAGTGCACAAGGGGCTGTCATCGGAGAGTGCAGCGGCCATCGCCGCTGATATGGTCTTGGAGCAGGGTGTACCCATCCCTCAGGAATGGATCGACCAGGCCTTGTCTCAAGGGTTGTCGGCGACGCGGGTATTGGCGTTTCCAAGCGTGCTGTTTGTAGACGAGGAGCCGCAACTGGTGCGGATAAAGGCGGTGCAGCCGGGTTATCCGCTGCGCGGACGGCTGGTGATCGAGCAGCAGGGGAGGGAACGGATCAACCAGGCGCCACGGGCAGGCGAGGCGGTGGCCGAGCCGCGCCTGGCGCGATTGCTTGCCCAAGGCCAGGACGCTGTCGAGCTCGGGCACCGGGAGCTGAGCTTGTCAGGGCGCCTGATCGAGGAGCCGGATCTTGGGGTCAATCTGTTCCAGCTGGCCCCGCGCCTGTTGATCAACTGGGAGGATGCACAGCAGAGCGGGTTGCTGGGTCCCGCGAGCCGCGCGCGTTACCGTCTCCTCCTGGCGGGCTCGCCGGAGACGATTGCAAACTATCGTCAGTGGCTCGGGGTGCATCTGCCATCGGGCACGCGGATCCTGACGGCAGAGGATGGTCGCCCGGAAGTGAATACGGCGATCGAGCGGGCGCGACGTTTTCTTAGCCTGGCTGCCTTGTGTGCCAGTTTGCTCGCAGGTGTGGCCATCATGCTGGCTGCCCGCAGTTTTCTGGATGCGTCCCTGGATGAGGCGGCGATACTACGTACCCTGGGGATGACTTCACGGGCTCTGTTGCGGCGTCATGTCGGGCGGCTGTTGTGGCTCGGCTTCGTTTCGGCTTTGATTGGAGCGGCCCTGGGTTGGGGACTTCAGGAAGGGATGAGTCGATGGTTCGGCGGTGACCTTGTTGCTGATCTTCCTCCCGCCGGCTGGGGTCCTTTACCCATATCTTTCGGGCATGCCGCGCTGTTGCTGCTGGGGTTTGCCTTTCCCACGCTTTGGGCGATTCGTCGCGTGCCGCCTTTGCGGGTTTTACGGCGCGATCTCGATCCGCCGGGACTGTCCAGGGTGTTCCTGATATCGCTCGCGTTGGCGGCCTGGATTTTACTGGTTTACTGGCAGATCCAGGACCTGGAGCTTGCGCTGTACGTGAGTTCTGCGCTCATCGGAGTCTCGCTTTTGCTGGCGTCTTTCGGCTGGCTTTCGGTTCTGTTGCTGAACCGTTGGCGTACCCGGGCGGCACTTCCTGTCGGGATACTGGCCATCGTGCGCCAGCCGGGACTGGTCGCAATGCAGCTGACCGGGTTCGGCCTGGGCATGAGTCTGCTGTTTCTCCTGAGCTTTGTCCGGAGTGATCTCATCGAAGCCTGGCAGCGCAGTCTGCCGTCACAGGCGCCGAATCACTTTCTTTTGAATATCCAACCCGAAGAGGAGGCCGGTTTGGCAAGGCGACTCGAGCTGGCGGGTATCCGTCACAGTGGCCTGTTCCCGATGACCCGGGCGCGTCTGGTTGCGATCAACGGGCGAAAGGTGCGTCCCGAGGCCTATGCCGGGCTGCGCTCTCAACGGTTGGCTGGCCGTGAATATAACCTGGGCTTCGGCGACCGGATTCAGTCCGACAATCGTCTCGTGCAGGGTGGTTGGTGGTTGCCCGGGCAGGAGGGGTTTTCCGTGGAACTGGGGATGGCTCAGAGCCTGGGAATCGGCCCTGGTGACATTCTGCAATTCGAGGTGGCGGGCCAAACCCTCAGCGCACCGGTATTCAATCTGCGCCGCGTCGAATGGGATTCCTTCAACGTCAATTTCTTTGTGCAGGGCAGCGCCGGCCTGTTGAGTTCGCATTCACTGCCGTACGCGGCCATCACCAGTATTTTCCTGGCAGAGGATAGCGGGAGCTTTCTCCTGGATCTGAGTCGGGAGTTCCCGGGCGTATCCGCTATCAGTATCGCGCCCCTGCTGGAAAAGGTGCGATCGATTATCGACAAGGGTGGCAGGGCAGTGGAGGCAGTGTTCCTGTTCACCCTGGGTGCAGCGATACTCGTCAGTGTCGCGGCCCTGCAACTCACCCGGGTGCAACGTCAGCGCGAGATTGCGCTGCTGCGGACCCTGGGTGCGGCACGGGCCAAGGTGCGATCCGCCCTGATTCTGGAGTTCGGCAGCATGGGACTGGTTGCGGGGACCATCGCCATGCTGGTCGCCAATGGGATGGGTCTTTGGCTGGGAGCACGTTTCTTCGGGATCAGGCCGGCCCTTGGACCCGAGGCCTGGCTGTTAGGGCCGCTGGTCGGATTTCTCCTGCTGGTGGGTCTTGCCTGGCTCGCCAGCAGGCCGTTGCTTTCACGGCCACCGTTGCGGAGCCTCCGGTGAGTATTGGACATAGAATAATCTGAGAAGCCTGCTGAACAGGCCGCGATGGATGACCACGACTTTTTTCTTTTCCTGCCGCTGATCCTGTTGAGCGTACGTCTGTTTGCGGAGCTTGCCGTACGGATTCAGGTGCCGCCGGTGATTGGTGAAATGCTGGCCGGCGTGATCCTCGGACCCAGCCTTCTCGGCTGGGTCGAACCCGGTGACGCAATCAGGCATGGCCGAGATCGGTATCATCCTCCTGCTGTTCGGTGTGGGTCTCGAGACCGATGTGCGTCGCCTGCTCAATGCCGGCAGTAACGCCCTGTTGGTCGCGTTTGCCGGCTTTTTCTTTCCTCTGGTCGCGGGATATGGGCTGGCTTACTGGGTTTTCGGGTTTGACCTTCTGGTGTCGCTGTTCATCGGCGGGACCCTCACTGCCACCAGCATTGGTATTACCGTAAGGGTATTGGCGGATCTGGGCAGGCAGCATTCCAGGGAGGGGGCAGGTCGTCCTGGGAGCGGCGGTGATCGACGACGTGCTGGGTGTGATCCTGCTCGCCTTGCTGTACGAGTTCTCCCTCGGCGGACTCTCGCTGAATCTTCGCGAGATCGACTGGGGATCCCGATTCATCTGGTCGTTCTCGTTGTCGATGCTTGTGGTCGCGTTTGCGGGAAAGATGGTCGGCGCATTCCTGATCTTCGATAACTGGGCGCTGAAGGGTATCGTGGGGCTGGCGATGGTCCCCCGTGGCGAGGTGGGATTGATATTCGCGGAGTTGGGACGGGGTGAGTGGGATTTTCAGCAACGAGGTGTACGCGGGCTTGCCCATCGTGATCGCGATCACAACGCTGTTGCCGCCTTTGGCGATGAAACTTTTTTATGCCCGTTGGGGACATTTTCTGGCCAAAGCCTGAGGGGCTGTCGCGGTTCGATTGCGGTGGTCCATGTTAAAATTACGTTTTTGAATCAACTGTCCGGTTGCCTGAATGATCCACCTGCTGCTTGTCGATGACCATGCGCTTTTCCGCTCCGGCATGAAAAGCGTTTTGGCCGAGGCCGGTGATATCGAGGTGGTGGGCGAGGTGTCCGACGGCGAGGCGGCGGTGGCCTTCGTACGCGAGTCCCCGCCCGAGGTGGTGTTGATGGATATCAACATGCCCGGCATCGGCGGTATCGAGGCCACCCGCCGGATCCTGCATGTGGCTCCGGAAGTCCATGTGATCGCGGTCACTGCCTTGAGCGATTCGCCCTTTCCCAACCAGCTCCTGGATGCCGGGGCACAGGGATATATATCCAAGGGTTGTCCCGCGGACGAGCTGTTCGAGGCGGTGCGCTCGGTGACTCAGGGCCGGCATTATATCTGCAGCGATGTGGCCCAGAAACTGGCCCTCGAGAGTGTGGTCGGGCAGGCAAAGGATACCCCCCTGAACCAGCTCTCACCCCGGGAGATGCAGGTCATGTTGATGATCGTGCAGGGGCAGGGCAATCAGCAGATTTCCGATACTCTTTTTCTCAGCCCGAAGACGATTTCCACCTACCGGCATCGGCTGTTTGAAAAGCTGGGTGTCGCCAACGATGTGGAGTTGACTCACTTTGCTATTCGCCATCACCTGGTTGAGCCCGGATCATGAGCACTGTGGTTTTCGATATCGAGTGTCGGCGATGCCCGAGGCTCGCGGGTTTTCTGGATGAGGTTCAGTCGCAGTATCCGGATTACCATGCCCGCCCCGTTCCCGCTTTCGGGGACCCGGTGGCGCGCCTTCTGGTGGTCGGTCTGGCACCCGGTATGCATGGAGCCAATGCCACCGGTCGACCCTTTACCGGGGACCATGCCGGAATTCTGCTCTACCAGACCCTTTATCGGTACGGTTTTGCTTCACACCCCGAGTCAACCTCGGCGGACGATGATCTCGAATTGCCGGATTGCCGCATTACCAATGCGGTCAAGTGTCTTCCGCCGCAGAACAAACCGGTTGGTGCTGAAATCAATGCCTGCCGTGAATACCTTGCGCTGGAACTGGAGGAATTGCCACAAGGCGCGGTGATCGTGGCCCTGGGTTCCATTGCGCACAAGTCCATCGTGGCTGCGAAGGACTTACGGCAAAAGGACTTCGTCTTTGGACATGCAGCTGAGTTCACCCTGCCTGGAGGGGTGACGCTGATCGATTCCTATCACTGCAGCCGTTACAACACCCAGACCAGGCGTCTGACCGAACCCATGTTTGACCAGATTTTCAACCGGGCGCGTCAGCTTCTGGATGAACGATAAGTCCGGGTTCGATCACAAGTCGTTCCTCGCCACCCTGACGCATCGTCCCGGGGTCTACCGCATGCTTGCGCAGAGCGGCGAGGTGCTGTACGTCGGCAAGGCAAAGGATCTTGCGAAGCGCGTCAGCAGTTATTTCCGGCGTGCCAGCAATACGCGCATCGCCTCGATGGTTTCACAAATCGCCGATATCCAGATCACGGTGACCCACACCGAATCCGAGGCACTGATACTCGAGAATCACCTCATCAAGGAGCATCGCCCGCGCTACAACGTGCTCCTGCGGGACGACAAGAGTTATCCCTACATTTACATCTCGGACGGGGATTTTCCACGGATCAGTTTTCACCGCGGGTCACGAAAAAAACCGGGAAGATTCTTCGGCCCCTATCCCAGCAGTGGGGCGGTACGGGAAACGCTGAAACTGTTGCAGAAGCTGTTTCCGGTCCGTCAATGCGAGGACAGCTATTTCGCCAACCGCTCGCGTCCCTGTCTGCAGTATCAGATCGAACGCTGCACCGCGCCCTGCGTTGGGTTCGTCTCGCCTGAGCGTTACGCACGCGATGTGCGTGAAACGATCCTCTTCCTCGAAGGCAAGGCCTCGGACGTCGTGGATCGCTGGGTACATCGTATGGAGACCGCGTCTGAGGCGCTCGAGTTTGAAGAAGCGGCCAAACTCAGGGACCAGATCGCGGCCCTCAAGACGGTTCAGGAAAAGCAGTATGTTGCCGGCGAACGGGGAGACCTGGATATCGTGGCGGCTGCGTACAAAGGGGGCGTTGCCTGTATTCAGCTTTTCCTGGTCAGGCGGGGGCACAACCTCGGCAACCGTACGCTGTATCCAAAGAATACCGAAGGTGCATCCGAGGCGGAGTTGATTTCCGCTTTTATCGCCCAGCACTACCTGGACAGGGCGGTTCCTCACGAGATCCTGGTCAGCAACATGCCGGCCGATCGTGAGGTGCTGGAGCAGGCACTGAGCACGCAGGCGGATCGCAAAGTGCAAATCATCGATGCACCGCGTGGCGATCGCGCCCGCTGGCTGGATATGGCACGAACCAATGCGGCCATGGCCGTCGAGGCCCGTATGGCCACCTCGGGAGCAACCCAGCAACGGGTCGAAAGCCTGCAACAGGCGTTGGAACTGGATGAGCCACCCCGGCGCATGGAGTGTTTCGATATCAGTCATACCCAGGGGGAGAGGACCGTGGCGTCCTGCGCGGTGTTTCAGGACGGTGCGCCCTTGAGCAGCGATTACCGCCGTTTCAATATCAAAGGAATCCAACCAGGAGACGATTACGGGGCCATGCGCCAGGCTTTGAATCGGCGATACACACGAATCCAGTCAGGCGAAGGCCAGATGCCTGACGTGCTGTTGATCGATGGCGGCAAGGGGCAGCTGTCTGCGGTTGCTGATGTGCTGGAGGAGGTCGGTGTGCACGGGCTGTTGTTACTCGGCGTGGCCAAAGGGCCGGATCGCAAGCCCGGGTTGGAGACCCTGTTCTTGTTGGGGCGGGACCGGCCTCTTATACTGCCGTCTAATTCGCCCGCATTGCACCTGGTACAACATATCCGGGACGAGGCTCACCGCTTTGCCATCACCGGGCACCGTCAACGTCGGGCCAAGGCGCGACGGGTGTCGACTCTGGAAGAGATTCCGGGCGTGGGGGCCAAGCGTCGCCAGCGACTGTTGAAACATTTCGGCGGACTGCAGGGAATATCCAGGGCTGGAGTCGAGGACATTGCACAGGTCGAGGGGATAAGCCGCAAACTGGCTCAGGCGGTGTATGTCGCCTTCCATGGTGAAGAATGAACAAGCTGTATAACCTACCCAACCTCCTGACTGTTGCACGCATTTTACTGATCCCGGTTTTTGTCGTGGTCTACTACCTGCCCGTTGACTGGTCAGCCACGCTCGCGACCGCGATTTTCGTGGCAGCCGCGGTCACCGACTGGCTGGACGGTTACCTCGCCCGCCGCATGAACCTCACCACGGCCGTGGGGGCTTTTCTGGACCCGGTGGCAGACAAGCTGATGGTCGCAACCGCATTGGTGGTGGTACTGCAGGCTGATCCACAGTTGTGGCTGGCCTTCGCGGTTATGGTCATCATCGGACGCGAGATCACCATCTCCGCGCTTCGGGAATGGATGGCCGAACTGGGACGGCGGGCCCAGGTGGCGGTTTCCGAGGTAGGGAAGTTCAAGACCGCAACCCAGATGGTGGCGATAACCCTGCTCATTTATCAGGACGATATTTGGGGTGTGCCGCTCTACCTGATTGGACAGATATTGCTGTATATCGCGGTGATCCTGACGCTCTGGTCCATGGCGGTTTATCTGCGGGCGGCGTGGCCGATCTTGAAGGAAGAGCCGGGGGGCGATTGAGACGCGGAAAAAGGCGTGAAACGGACTTGACACAAAGCCCGTATTCCCTAGAATAGCGTCCTCGTTCGGCGGGAATAGCTCAGCTGGTAGAGCACAACCTTGCCAAGGTTGGGGTCGCGAGTTCGAATCTCGTTTCCCGCTCCAAATTATTGTAGGCGATTGATTTCACTCCGGTTGTACGCCGCCACGGCGGGCCATAACCCAAATTTAGGGTTGTGTTCCGTAATGTACTCGGAGGCACGATATGTCTACGCTCAAAGAGACCGTCGCCGCGTTTATCGCGGCACGGGACTTCGACCGGGCCACCCTTTCCCGGCTCGCGTTCTGGGTCGACCAGCTCGGCGACAAGCCGCTGGTCGATATCTCCCCGGATGATGTCGACCTGGCGTTGGTCCGACTGGCCGAACGGGGCCGGCTCAAGCCCAGACGCAACCAGGACACCACCCAGGCCGGTAAACCGCTGGGCCCGGCGACCATCAACCGCTACATCTCCCAGCTCGGCAGCGTTTACAAGTTTGCCCGGCGTCTGCGCCTGCTCCCGCGCACCTTTGTCTTCCCGACAGCCAATATTGAGAAACTGCCCGAGCCGGTGGATCCTGAGCGCTACCTGCGCCTGGAGGACGTCGAGCGCATCCTGGCGGTCGCCAAGGTGCTCGACACGCGCTGGGGGCGGCTCTGTGCCCTGATCGTGCTGGCCTATCACACCGGCCTGCGGGTCGGAAACCTGATGCGGCTGAAATGGTCCGATGTCGACCTTGCTGGGGGCACCGCGTCGGTGGTGCGCACCAAGAACGGGGAGCCGATCGTCGCGGCGCTGAGTCAGCGCGCCATCGCCGAGTTGAAGAAACTGCCGAACCAGCAGCCGGACGCCTATATCTTTGCCGGCCGTACCGGGCAGCCATACCAGTTCCGCAAGCTGTGGCAGCGCGTGACCAACGAGGCCGGACTGGAAGGGCGCAACTTTCACCAACTGCGCCACGGCTGCGGACACGCGCTGGCAAAGGCCGGCGTGAACCAGGCACAGATCATGTCGCTGATGGGGCACAAAACCCTGACCGCGTCCGCGCGCTACATGCACCACAACGTGAGCGACAAACAGCAGATCGTCGCGCAGGTTTTCGACCATGAGTAGCAAGGCGAACCTGTGACGGTTTTTCAGTATCCCGCAATGGGGACTCACTTCGAGGTCGGCCTGAATGCAGCACAGGCTGAACACTTGCGTGCCAGCGGCATCGATGAGCGCACTCCCATCGATGCCGTGACACTCGACCAGAACGGAATAAGACTCGACTTCTCCGCGGGTAAGTTTCTGCTGTTATGCCCGACCGATTGGGCGGCGTGGTGGGGTGGACGTGACCCTTTATCAGGCGAGGCCGCCTGCTTGGCAGGGTCTGAATGGTTGGCGAAGGTGCGTGAACATAACGCGCAAGTGCTGCTGGCCAAGATCAAAGCCGGGGAGATCACCTTCCTGGACGCACGCGAGCAATGGCCGGAACTGTTTGATCATCCGCGTGTGCAGGGCGCGCTGGCGGCGGCGTTCGTCGCCGATAGACACCATCAACGCAAGCGGGGGAAGCGCGCCAAGATCCCGGAATCGACCTGGCGGCTCTATGCCTGGGCCAGCCTGTACTATGCGCGCCGCATGGAAGATAGCTGGGAGATGGCCTGTGAGCGGGCCTGCGAGAAACATCCCGACCTGGTGCCGCCAGGTTGGGGCGCCGATCCTGGCGGCAACCTCAAGCGCTTGGCAACCCGTGAGCTCGATCGCGATTACAAGCGAAGCCAGGCGCGTTACCGGCGGGACAGATAATCGGGATTATCTGTCCCTGACACCCGAGCAACTCCTACTTACTCTCCGACTCACGCCGTGGCGGCGCACATCCAGGAGAGATTAACGATGAATCAAGCACAGTACAGTGCCGCAGACTTCCGCAAGGCCCGCGAGTGGGTCGCAGACTGCGGCGGCGACTTGTTCCCTACCTTTGGCAGCTTCGAATGGTTCGTTCGTTTGCACCGCGATGAGCTGTTGCGATCGGGTGAGCTTATCGTTCGCCGTGGCTCTGCCGGCTCCCTGGTCGGGCCGAATTTTGACAAGGTGGCGATCGGCATCCTCCAGCGTGAGACGGCACAACAGCTGACCGAGCCAGGCGCTTGAGTCGCGCCCCAGGGAATACACGGGTGTTCGACCCGATGCACGGTCATGACGTCAAACTCGCAGAGCGCCCGCCTTACGCTCGCATACTCAAAGAGCGGGGGCGGTCAACCGCCAATACGTGGTGGATCCTGGTGGGCCTGTCGGCTTGGTCTCTGGCCGAATCCTGGATCCAGCCCTCAGTTAACCATCGGCCTTTCACGATCTGCCCACCCGGTGCGGATCCCCGATTGTTCGATTGGTCCGTGTATCGCGAAGCACCGGTACCGATAGGCCTGGTTCGCTGCGGTGACGTCGATGGCCAGCAGCTACAAAGCCTGGTGCGCACCCTGATCGAGACGGGCGCACCGCGGGTATTCGACTTGTTCGCTGGCGTGTCCTTTCCGTATCACGAACAGGCGACTGCAGCATCACAAGCATGGGTGTCGATGGAACGGCATTGGCGCTTCCGAGGACGTTCCGGATATGAATCAAAAGGTCAGTAAGTTCCGTATCAATGAACCGCCTTGGTATCCCATCGAGGAATACCTTCCAAACGACTATGAGATTTGCAAAGACGGGGTGATTCTGATCCGGGAAACGCAACGTACTTCCACAAGGGAATTTATATCGGGGCCGTGCTGGATATCCGCTTTAACGCGCTCGAGCAAAGGAAGAGAGTGGGGGGTCGTCGTCCATTGGATAGACCAAGATGAAAATGAGCAAACTATGGCGTTTCCGGCACGAAAGCTGACGGATCCCCGCTCGCCACTCGCCGGCGACCTTGCGTCTTTAGGGCTGAAAATTGTCCCGGGAAAAGAGCGAAAGTTGATGACCTTCCTGGGGAGTATGAATTTACCTCCTGGGCTCCGGCGACGCTCTGCCTCCCAACTGGGTTGGTCTGACGCCGACGATGGCGGTCATGTCTTTGTGCTGCCCAATCGGACGGTCGGCCTGGCTGCGGAGGACAAGGTGGTCTTTCAACCAGAAGAGCACAGTCCAACAACAAGAACCATGTACCCGAGCGGCAGTTTGGAGCAGTGGAAGCGCGCGGTCGGGAAACTGTGTGTAGGAAACCCAATTTTGACTTTCAGTCTGTGTTCGGCCTTTGCGGGCGCAATTCTGAAATTTTCCGGCTTGGATAGCGGCGGATTTCACTTCTACGGGTTGAGCAGCAAAGGCAAGACAACAGCATTGCAGGTTGCGGCAAGCGTATGGGGCTGCGGTGGGGATCCGGCGGTTTCGGAAGATTCTTATATTGGGCGTTGGAACACCACGGGCAACGCCTTAGAAGCTACCGCATGTGCACACAACGACGGACTGCTGGTGTTGGATGAAATGGGAACCTGCGACGCCAAAGATTTCGGCAAGGTCGTCTACGATCTTTTTGGCGGGAAAGGGAAAAGTCGCCTCAGCAAGAACAGCACCCTGCAAGCACAAAGAGCGTGGAGAATCCTTGGCTTGTCCAGCGGGGAGATATCGGTAAGACAAAAAATCGAGGAAGAGTCCGGGCGCCGGGCTATGACCGGCCACCTGGTGCGGTTGATCGACATACCGATCACGCACGGGGTGATCGTCGATACCAAAGGGTATTCGCCAAGCGAGTTTGTTGGAAGAATCAAGAAAGCCTGCACGCATTACTTTGGTAGTGCCGGGCCCGAATTCCTCGACCGCTTGGTCGACCACGAGCCGGAGATCTCCGGGCTGAAGGAGAAAGTGCAAAGGGATGTTGATGCCTTCGAAGAGAAGTTGGCTGCTGGGCGAGAACTGGAAGCACATCAACGGCGCGTAGTGCGACGATTCGCAGCTGTAGCGGTAGCCGGCTCACTGGCGGTCCGCTTCTCCATCTTGCCTTTCTCTGAATCTGAGGTGGCCAACGCCACCCAGTCAGCGCTCAGCGCGTGGTCTGGCGATGAGAGCAACAAGTCTGTCGGGCTTCGCGGTATCGAGGCAATACGCGAGTTCATACGCTGCAATCCCGGGAGGATCCGCGACGCTGTGATCTCGGACAACAGGGAGTTGGCCAAGTGGAGCCGCGACCTGGCTGGATATTACGATAGCGGGAATCAGTTTTATCTCTTCACGAAAAAAGGGTTTGCGGAAGCGACCGGCGGGATGCCCATGGATGCCGTCCTGAACGAATTGGAAAGGCTTGGGCTTCTGTATACGAATGAAAGCGGCAGAAAGACCAGCAAACATACTGTAGACGGTCAGCGACCGCGGCTTTACGCAATCAATGAAAGCATCATGAATGAGTGGGAGAAGGATTGAGGCTGCGCAATCGAGATCTTGCCAGGAACGCACGTTGACGCAACCGCTTCGCCTGCCCGAAGGGCCAACTTGATTGACTGTTACGCGCGGAGGCGAGCAAGTGAGCAACGTGATTTATATAGGCGCAGTAGCCGTAGAAACCGACAGCGTTTTGACCGCCGCAAAAGTAGCTGCCAAAGCGACTGAAACAGACACAGTGCGCGGAACGATTACGGTCGCTGGTAAAAAACATCGCTGGTCAACAATCCAGCAATATGAGCAGCACGGCGGCTTCACGCGCAAGCGCGGATATCCCGAGCTGGACGCTGGTAACGCCCGGCCGATCGCTTAGAGCACGTTATTCTTATTGCCCCGATTTGTACCGGGGCAATCGGGGCACCGGGGCAGTGCTAATAAAATCAAAGGGATACGGCTGATTTACTGCCCCGATGGTGCCCCGGAGGACAATTCAGCGGGGCACTCTGCCCCGGTGTGCCCCGCTCATGCCCCGGCGTTGCCCCGGTAAATCGCAAGCTAACTTATTGATAAACCTACATGCGCCCCGGTTGCCCCGGTTGCCCCGGGGCGATTTCTATTTTCATCTGCGTGAACAACAACACCTGGCAACCGGGAAGAGTTATTGCACCGATGCCGCATGCAGATGGTCTCTTGCCTGGTCCAAGTTAAATCGCGCCAAGAGCGCGCCAAAGCCTTCCGCCGAGAGTTCTTCTGTCACCACTTCATGGGTCGACTTGGCCGCTTCAACCCGGGCCAATAGCTCGGGACCGATGGAGCCGGCAATCACTTCAATTGCTCTATGGCGTACCAGCTGATTACGTACCGGCGTTTCGCAAGGGGATGTACAGACGATCAAGCGATGGGAGGCAGACGTAAAGAGGTTGATCCGAATCCCATCCTCCCAGAGAAGTTCGTCAAGATGGTCGGCAGCCTCTTCATCATGTTTGGCGATGAATGGCGGGTGATGGGGTGATCCGCGGCCGTGAAGGAGCCACTCCGTCGATACCGAGGTAACGGTGAGTTTGCCCAAGAATTCGTCTGTCGGGCGTCTGCCGTAGCAGGATATCTCAACAAGGCTTTCCTCGATCAGGCCGGTACCAGCGAGCGGCGCGAGTTCGCCTTCAGCAAGGAGGTGGCAGAATCGATCCCAGACCGTGCTCTGGGTGGGGGTGATTTCCAACATGTTCCTGGTCCTCTTCGTGGACCGTCACCACCCGAGGTGCAGCTGCTGCCTTGACCATGTTGGAACCTGCAAACTATGCTTGTGCCAGCATTCATGAGTGGAGACGAGCCATTTCCTGGATGCGTTATGCCGATGATTGGGGCCGCTGTTTGCCGCAGCGGCCCCAATTTTTAATAGCCCCGCCGCATCAATCACGAAGCTACCACTCTGTAGTTTCGGAGATTTTCCCCAAAAATCAATAAGCTTTTGTTTTTGTTGGTTAATATGTGGCGCTTGAAACTTTCAAAATAGTTTCCGGCGTCAAATATCAAGCAACGAATCAATGAGTTGCGAGAGTCTGAGGCCCGGTTTTCGGAGGGGAAGCGCTATGCAGCCAGAAGAAGACACACGCTATGTCGATCCAACGGCAGGCGAATTTTCGGTGATCGTTGTGGGACGCTTTCACGGCCATCGGTGTTTCGTCATACACATCGATGGTGAGCTGGTGGTGTACAAGCTGCAGGCCTGGCCGATCCTTTTTCCAGATACAAGGCCGGTTGGAAAATCTGATGCAGGCCACGCCGGCACCTATCGTGGCCTTCATTGCGAGGTCGGCAAAACGCCGCACGGTGATCTCGATATTCGTGAAGTCCGGCTGCATTGAACGATGGCGACGGAGAAAGGCATGAATCAAGACGCCTTGCTGATTCGATATCTGGACCACCTGGAGATAAATCGAGGGCGCTCGCCAGGTACCGTGAATAGTTACCGGCTGCATATCCAGCGCCTAGCGGAATACTTGGCGGGCATCGGCAAGACACTGACCGCGGCCTCCTCGGAAGATCTGGAGGCCTTCGCAGGCCTGCATCTTCATCAGAAGGGCGTAATGGCCAGATCGCGGCGCCCAGCCATCGCTGCAATTCGGGGGTTCTACCAGTGGTTGTCAAGGGCAGGGATCATTGCAGCCAATCCGGCGGCACACTTGGTTTATCCCTCGATGGGCAGGAAGATTCCGGAGGCGATGCCACTGAAATCTGTCGAGAAAATGCTAATGCAGACGGACTTGGAAACCTTCATCGGGGTGCGTGATGCTGCGATTATCGTCTTGCTGGCCGGCTGCGGGCTTCGGGTATCAGGCCTGGTTGCAATCAATGAAGGGCATTTCTTCACTGAGCACGTTCAGGACGGCATGGAGTCGGCTTTTCTGCGCGTGACGGAGAAGGGGGGCCATGACAGGATTCTCCCCGTGCCGCCGGAGGCCTGGCTGATGGTGCGGGCCTATCTGGGGCACGAGGACATGCAGGCCATCGACAGGGCGCTGCCCAACGGTGACCGGGTGCTGTTCTGCAACACGCGGCACCCCGGGAAAAAGGGATTTGACAACTGCGGCGAGAGCCGCCGGCTGTCAGCCTGGGGGGTCCGCCGGCTACTGGTGAAATATGGACGCCTGGCCGGCGTGCCTGCGCAGTATTGTCACCCGCATGCCTTCCGGCATCTTTATGCAACGGAGTTGGTTGAGGCAGATACCGCCTTGGTGGCAGTGCAGCAACTCATGGGCCATCGCTCGCTTGAGTCGTCGAAAGTCTATATCCACCTGGCTGTGCGTCGCTTGCGTGATGCTGTCGATAAGGGCAACCCGTTGGCGAAGATCCGGACTCCAACCAGTGATCTGGTCCCAGTTCTGCGGCGTCCAACGCCCTGAAACTTATATTGCCTTGCTAAAGCCTTTGGTGCTGATATAGCAATGTCCGATGTTCCGGGGCGGGCGCAGAGTATTAGCAAACTCTGCTATAGATCGGGTAAAAACAAATTAGGTGGTTTTAGTGCATTCAAATCGGAACAGGGACGCAAAGCATCGACAGTGGCAGAACTTGAATGAGGCCATAGCGGCTTACGTCGAGAAATTCGGGGTAGGGCCCCCTGTCTTCGGGATGGAAGAAGCTGAGGCTCTTGAAGCGATCAACCAGTCATTTGCCAGTGGCAAGCAAATCAACCGCGGTGCGGAACGGAATATCCCAAAGGGGGCTTTGCTGTAGATGTGAGACGGGGCTCAATCTCACGTGGCGTTATTCCGATTCATACCGGATCCCGTGGTCGCCTGGGTAGGGTTTCGAGTGGTCAAAATCCCCAGTGATGATCGCTTCTGGAATCCCGTCTGGAAAGGCAGCGCAGCATAGGGTTTCTGCGGTCAGAAACAAGTGGATACACGTGAAGCATTGCCTCGAGACATTGCTATCCGGCCTGACGCTCTGTACTCGGGGCGTCCTAGTCATTCCAGAATCCTTTGAAGCGATCCGGGATCATTTCCGTGTAGCGGACAGTGTGCTGAATATTCTTGTGCCCCAGGTAGTGCTGCAAGGCTCGAGTATCGTGGCCATCGTTGGCCAGCTTGTAGCCGCATGCATGCCGCAGCATGTGGGGATGTACAGGGAAGGTGAGGCCGGCTGTTTCCCCGGCACGGGCAACCATTTTCCGGATGGTCGAATCCGTGAGGGGACCACCACGCTCAGTAGTGAATAGATAGGGAGACGGATCCTGCTCGCGCTTCAGTCTACGAAGAGCAC
>Ga0180435_10002154_pt1 | contig 20204 bp, 16 predicted proteins | sample SS_ome_3_FD_132467 | JGI IMG/M metagenome (GOLD analysis project Ga0180435, IMG submission 132467) | Hypersaline lake sediment archaeal communities from the Salton Sea, California, USA - SS_3_S_1 metaG | ecosystem: Environmental > Aquatic > Non-marine Saline and Alkaline > Hypersaline >...
TCAATGAGTGGCTGGGAATTATCGCCTACCGGATTATGGGAAGGCTTTAGCGCCTTCGGCGCTAACGTTGAAAAATAAGGACGTTGAAGATAAAAAACGTTAAAGATCGTTGAAGGCCGGTGAAAGACAATATAATTAATCCCTCTATCAGCGCTAAAGTAAGATTTTACTTAAATTGTGTTAGTAGCAATTATTCGATATTGCTGTAATGCCGTTAATGACAGTTGTTGTTCAAAACTAAATTAACGACTGAAAGGAGTTAATTTAATGAAAAAGATAATTGAGATGGGGATTAAGGCCGGGGATGTTGATATGTACGATGAAGACGCGATCTGGTCGGAGAACAGCAGCGACAAGATCGATATCGGTGACGTCCTGATGGAGGTGGTCAGAAATCTCCAGAAAGAGCTTCCCCTCTCCCGTGAACTGCGCGCTATCTCCATCGGCTCCGGTTCGGAACCCCAGTTCAAGATCCTGGAATCAGCGTTCCAGGGTGGCCTTTACCTTCTTGATATCGACCCGGTCCCGCTCAATATCTTAAAAGACCGCATCCGCCGCCAGTGGATAAAGCACGTCAAAACGATTACCGCGGATTATAATAAAGTTCTGATGGCCCCAGAAAAAGCCCAGCGTTTTTTAAAAAGTAGACTGGGTGGAAAAAAGCTGGATCTGGTTACACTGGATCACTCCCTCTATTACTGTGAGGAGTCAGCCTGGGAAGGGTTATTTGAAAATCTCTGCCGGATTATTCTAGCCCGGCGCGGCGCGATTCATGCCGTCATGATGGCATCGAAGAGTGATGATCAATATTCAACCACCTGGCTTTATAATCATTTTGCCGGGAAGTATTTCGGCTGCAAGAACGATCAGGACCTGGCCGCGTTCAGCAGGTCACTCAAAAAAAATAAACTTTTCGCCAGAACCCGTATCGCCTGCCGGAAGCACCGGGTAAAGTTCTTTATCGATGACTTCGGGAAATTCATGGCGGTAATCTGGATGATCCTTCTCTATCCCAATGTTCATGACTATACCCCGGAACAGAAAGAAGAGATTACCGAGTATATTTATAAAAAATTCTGGCTCAAGAAAAAGCCCCTAATTCAATTGCAGGATCACTTGATACTCTATAAATAAGGCTGCGAAAACCAAATATTTTTATAGACATAAGATTAAGATATAGCATACTATATATGCATTATTGTTAATATTTAAGCATATGGAGGTTTTTATGAGAACAACGTTAGATCTACCCGCATCACTTATTGATGAAGCTATAAGGCTTTCCCATCAAAGGACTAAAACAGCGGTAATTATAACCGCTCTTGAAGATTTTGTCCGGAAGAATAGAATTCAGGAGTTAAAGAAGTTCCGGGGAAAAGTCGATCTTGATATCGATCTGGATAAATTGCGAGACCGAAAATGAGCATTCTTGTAGATACTTCGGTATGGGTTAATTACTTCCGCGGCACAAAACATTCGCAAGTTGTTGACCTGTTGATCGAAGAAAATCTGGTAGTTACAAATGATCTTATTCTGACAGAGCTCATTCCTTACCTTCATCTCCATAAACAAAAACATCTCATAAGGCTGCTTCAAGAAATCAAGAGGAAACCTGTATTAATCGATTGGGAGAGTATTAGTCAGATGCAGATTATCTGTTTGCAGAACGGAATAAATGGAATTGGCATTCCCGATCTCATTATCACACAGAATGCCATCCAATATCGTTTGAGTCTCCTCACCTCTGATAAGCACTTCACATTAATAAGCAAACTTATACCTCTGTCTATATATGAACCGGTTTAAAACCGGATCATGCAATAAGAACTCGTGATATACGGATTTTTGGCAGGTGGATAATGCTATAGCCGTGGTCGGTGACCGCGGTTGGCGGGGGATAGGGCCAACGGCATCGGCTACAGAAATCGCGGAACTATCAATAGTCAGGCAAAATACAGATCCGGAGCGGGGCGGGCGGAGAAAGCTCGATTGATCGCTCAGTAACCGGGCATCCTTCCCCAGGGAAGAGATAGGTATTGATGATCCGGACTTTCTTCTCAGAGTAACTTCTTCCCGGCGGCCGTCTTTGATCCAGGTAATCATAGAGATAGAATATACCGAAGCCTTTGGCACGGGTCAGGTCTGCGTCAATCCGATCGAGGCGGATTCCCTCCTCAACCAATCTCTCTGCCGCAGTGAGCTGTGCCCGGTAAGTCAAACCATACATCCCCCCCGTTCCGCCGCTATCTCTTATGTAAGAGAGAAAAGTGATCCAAGTTATCCCGCCGGAGATACAGATGAATATCCCCAGTAATATCGGGATATAGGCCGAAGCCGGACCTTTCAGTTTCTTTTTGATCATCCCGGCAGCATAATCCATCCCAAGACCGGCCAAGATCAATACGGCGGGGAGGCTGACCAGAAAATACCAGGGAGGAGTTTTGACTCCTTTTAATAGATACAGGAATAGCGGTAGGATTGCCAGTAATCTTATCCAGGGAATAAAAGATGCATCCTTCTCCCTTCTTGCGAAGAACCCGGCAATGACCAGCAATATAAAAATCAATGTTCCGGCCAGGGCCAGCGGAGCGAGCCAGGGATGAGCGGCACCCAGCGGAGTTCCAGCCAAAGATTTGGTAACAAATTGCGATCCCTGAAAGAAGAATCCCAGCCCACCGGCAAAAGATATCTCTCCGAAGATAGTAATCAGGGTTAACGCGTTCCGGATCAGAGGGACCTGCTCTCCTACTCCACCGCCAAATGCCTGCCGGATTGACTGAAAGTTTGAGTGGATAAGAAAATAGAGGTGGGGGAAGAAGAGCATGAAGCCAGCCAAAAATCCCCCCAGGGCCCATAACCATCGAATCTTTCTCTTATAAGCGGAGATGGCGAACCAGATCAGAAAGAAGACCAGGATGCAGTACGCGGAATAGTGAATCTGCCAGATCAGACTGACCAGAGGCCCACACCAAAATACAATCCTGCTCTCGGGATGCCGGGTACAGTGGGCTAGCACAATCATAAGGAGGATAATAAAGAAAATAAGCATACACTGGGGCCAGATCATCCGGGAGTAGACAATCAGCCAGGGATGGACCGCCATAAAAGCCGAGGCCCAGAGGCCGGCCCGGGGGCGCCCGATCTCCACTCCTAGCCGGAAGATAAGCGGGATCGCGGCGATATTGAAGGCAGTAATATACAAGCAGATCAGCAGCGGCGCGGAAGTTACCCTGACCAGGGGATAGAGGATGAAGATAAAACCCGGTGGCATCATCACGTTTGCCCCACTCATCTGGCCATAGAGCGGCACTCCATGTGTCAGCCAAAACCGGGTAGTCAGGATAGCGGTTACTCCGTCCATCCCGAATTCTATCTGATCGAAATAGATAAGCCGGAGGATCGCGCCCACAATTACCGCGATCAAAACCAGCAACGTCAGGAGGACCGCCAGGTCCGGGTTTCGCGGGGAATCTGAGTTTAAGTTCTCCATTATTATAACTTTGCGATTCGCTCCAACTTCTGGTATCCGGACCCTTTAGGGCGCGTGATGTGGCGCCCCGCCGATGGCGGGGCGGCTACCTTCTTTAAACATTTATTGTCCCGGTAATATCAATTAAGACAACCGGGATCCCGAAGGATTTTGGGACCCGAGACTTAATATAAAACAACCCGGGATCCCGATGGATATCGGGGCCTTTCTGTTCATCTTGTCCAGGCGTTGGGGGAGTTCTCCAGCCTTGGCGATAATATAATGGAATAAAATTCCACTCATCATAATAAGGTACTTCAACCATGTATTTGTTTACCCAATGGATTAAATATCCGAGGAGGATTGAAGATAGCATCCGGGGGGAAGCCTTTCGGATAAATACAATGAACCATTTTAATGGACGCTCCCTTCTCATAATCATCGTAGATATCCCTTTTCTTTATACCATTTAATCGTTTCGCTTATTCCTTCACCAAGACTGTAGGAAGGTCGATAACCAAGTTCTCGTTTCGCCTTGGAAATATCGCAGTACAATCTACTCTCCGACGTCCACGCCACGGTTTTTCGTGAGAAGGGGGGGCGGCCGGTTTGGGGTATCAGGAACGGATAGAAGCGGAAGATTTTACTGAGAAGTTCAAATGTAAAACCAAATGCATACGCCAATGGGATGGGCAGGTGTGGTGTTATTACTCGTCTGTCAAGTTCCACCGCGATAGCCTCAACTATCTCTTCGATGGTATACGAACATTCATCGGAGATAAAGTATAGTTCTCCCGATTTTCCCCTTTCCGCCGCGAGACGGATTCCATGGACAAGATTTTTGACGTAACAAAACTCGGTCAAAGTCCGCCCGCTCCCAATGAGTGGATAAAATCCTCGCTGAATGATTCGAAAGAGCCGGCGACAGAGGATAAGTTCACGGGGGCCATAAGTCATGGGAGGACGGACAACAACGGTCTCCAGACCATGCTGAAAATTATAGTCACGGACCAGATTCTCTGCTTCCAGCTTGGTTCTCCCATATATGTTTCTGGGGAATTGAGGTGTTTCTTCGGTTAAGGGCTTTCTGTCCTTCGACAGACCTACCGCTTCTATCGTACCTGTAAAAAGAACCCGTTTGACCCCTCCGAGTTCGGCGGCTTCAAGTACATTCTTAGTACCATGTACATTGGTATAGTAATACTCAGCTTCAGGGACGTTCAGATCATAGCGAGAGATGGCGGCAAGATGGTATACTATATCTATACCCTGAGTAATCTGGCGCAATTTCGGCAGATCTTTGATATCGCCATAAATGATTTCAGAAGAGGTCTCTCGAAGATTGGACAAATCATTCCCCGGCTTTACAAGTGATATAACATGAATTCCATCTTCCAGGAGAGATTCAACCAGATGACTGCCGATAAAACCACTCGCACCGGTAACCAGGCATTTCATAGTTTTTAGATCAGCACAAAATTATTGGAATCGATTAGCATTTAATATATTATTCACAAAAAACGAATCAGATGAAAGTACTTTTTCTAAATCCACCTTATCTTAAGCATTACTCCCGCTCACAGCGCAGTCCAGCCGTGACCAGAAGCGGCACAATCTATTACCCAATGTATCTTGCTTACGCGGCCGCCCTACTGGACCAGCACAATTTCGAAATAGATTTTATTGACGCGCCGGCTGATGGCTCTACCCGAGACGCGGTTCTAAAAAGAATCCATTCATTCAATCCATCTTTAGTGGTAGTAGACACCTCGACCCCGAGTATAGACAATGACGTGGAGATAGCGGCTGCGATAAAGGATCTTTTACCCGAATCGATGATAGTATTAGTCGGGCCCCATGTATCCGCCCTCCCCGAAAAAACGCTTCGCCTGAACCAAAAAATTGACGCAATTGCTCGCCGTGAGTATGAATATACCATCCTGGAACTGGCTGAGACATTAAAAATCGATAACAAATGGGAATCAATATCGGGAATAAGCTATCAAGCCCACGGTAAAATAATCCATACTGCCGAAAGACTTCTTTCAGTTGATCTGGATAATATTCCTTTTGTCAGCACCATTTATAAAAGATTTTTAAACCCCGGAAATTATTTCAACCCCAATGCTCTCTATCCCATGGTGATGATTCTTTCCGGTCGAGGTTGTCCCTTCGGCTGCTCCTTCTGTGTATACCCCCAGACTTTCTCCGGGAAGAAATACCGGCTGCGCAGCCCGGAGAATGTAGTAGCAGAACTGGAATATATTAAAAATAACTTGCCGAATGTTAAAGCCATCTTTTTTGAAGACGATACGCTAACTGCCAACCGGGAAAGGTGCCGGGAACTAATGGATCTCATCCGGGAAAGAAAGATCAATCTCAGTTTGACCGCCAACTCCCGGGCTGATGTTGATTATGAAACTCTCAAGACCATGAAAGCGGCCGGGCTTCGCCTTCTCTGCGCCGGCTTTGAATCCGGAGAACAGGGTCTGTTGGACAAAATGCAGAAAGGAATCACTCTTGAGAAAACCCGGCAATTCAGACAGAACTGCCGGCGCCTAGGTATCCTGGTCCACGGTTGTTTCATCTTCGGCAATCCGGGGGAGACCAGGGAAAGCATGAAAAATACACTTCAACTGGCCTTAGAACTCAATCCTGACACAGCTCAATTTTATCCGATGATGGTCTACCCCGGTACCAGAGCTTACAGTTGGGCTAAAGAGAATGACTATTTAATTACCGAGGATTATTCCCGGTGGCTCAGCCCCGAGGGCTTCCACGAATGTGTTATTTCCACCCCGGAAATTTCAAACCGTGAACTGGTAGATTTCTGCCGGAGGGCGAGAAAAGAATTTTATCTAAGACCCTCCTACGTCCTCGGCAAACTCACGCAGATGGTCCGCCAGCCCCGGGAAATCAGAAGAATCCTCAAGGCAGCCGGAACATTCTGGAAGCATCTCGCCAGAGATATTACCCATAATTAATACGGTCAGCTATGATGATTATTCACATGCTCAATGATATAGAGTTTATGAGCAGTGTAGAAAAATGGTAAAGCAGGTATCAGCATAAAAGAATAATGACAATTAAGAGAAATCTATCTCGTCACCGGGATATCACCGGGTCCTCCATAATAAACCCGGGTGACTCCCTTTATAGCCCACAACCCTGAGGAACCCCTGAATATCCCGGTATCGTCTGAGCCGGTTCCATTATAGTCACCCGGTACGGGAGAATCGGAGGAGGAGCCGAAATAACTCCTGGTTACCCCCCGGAGCGCCCACAATCCCAAACTGCCGCGGAAGATCCCGTAATCCCAGGCGCCATCACTGTCATAATCCCCGGGTACGATCTCATCTCCGCTTGCTCCAAAATAAATCCGGCTGATGCCTTTGATAGCCCAGAGACCCGAACTACCGCGGAAAATACCAATATCTTTGGAAGAGTCACTATCATAGTAACCGGGAGCCGGGGAGTCTGATGAACCGCCAAAGTATACCCGAGTGATCCCCCTGATTGCCCATAGCCCGGAAGCTGCTCGGAAGATACCCAGGTCATCAGTTCCATCTCCATCATAATCACCCGGTTCCGGGAGATCGCTGCCGCTACCAAAATAGACCCGGGTGATACCTCGGATTGCCCATAGCCCGGATGCCCCACGGAAAATACCGATCTCAGTTGTCCCGTCACCATTATAGTCTCCGGGAACTGTCTTATCGGTTGCTCCCCCGAAGTACACCCTTGTTACTCCCCGGACGGCCCAGAGACCGGAACCCGATCGAAAGATGGCGATATCAGAGCTTCCGTCTCCGTCTTATGGCTCTCTTTTGAATTAGAGGAATAGAGCGGCCTGTTGAGGAGGTTTTGATAGATGCGAAAGATATTTAATTTCTCTCCATCAAAGATCGAATTATATCATTGCCTCCTTCGACTCCTTTCAGTTCAGGAAATCTCGATTGTCACCGCTTTTCGAGATCGGGATCTTCCCCCGGGCTTTCAGGTAAGCTTTTTCTGTATTCGTATTTTTCATAATGTTATCTTTTTAGAAGTTCCATCGCATCCCGAACGGTGACGTTCTCATGCACAATCGCTGAAATCGCTTTTATCATTTTAGTGGAATTGGGTGATTGAAATACATTCCGTCCTATTGAAACTCCGGCGCTGCCAACTTCTAAAGATTCCTTTACTGCGGTTAAAACCTCTTCCGGCCTGGTAGCTTTTCCTCCCGCGATAACTACCGGAATAGAACAGCTTTCAACCACCCGACGAAAAGTATCAATCGATCCGGTATAATTAACTTTAACAATATCCGCTCCTGCTTCCGCGCCAATACATACTGACCGCGTAATCCATTCTTCATCATACTCACTTTTAACCCTGTTTCCCCGCGGGTATATCATCGCCAAAAGCGGCATCCCCCACTTCGAACATTGAGAACTAACTTTATGCAGGTCATCTATCATCTGCTCTTCATGTTCATTGCCTATATTTATATGAACAGACACACCATCAGCTCCCATCTTGACTGCCATTTCAACGGAATTCACTAAAACTTTAATATTCGGATGGCGGCTCCAGATCGTGCCGGCAGATAGATGCAGGATTAAACCCAGATCGTTAAAACCATCTATGAATCCGTGAAGAGGAAGAATCATATGACCAAGTACAGCATTTACGCCATTATATGATACTTTATCTATTAATTCCGCTAAACTCTCCAATCCCTTAATTGGCCCCAGAGTAACACCATGATCCATAGGGATAATCACCGTTCTTCCGGTTTTTCGGTTAATGATTCTTTCCAGCCGGACTCTCTTCCCTATATTCAAAATTTTTTCTCTTTTAATCCGGTTTATGTGATTGAAAGCGGCAATCTTTGTTTATAAGACCATCCCATCCAAAAATTCTCATATCCATAAAAGGCCTATAACTATAAATTAGTTTCGCAACTGTGGGAAGGGCTTCCATAGACAATTATTGAAATTCCGAATCAATCCGTTAAATCCGCTTAATCCGCGGTTTATTGAAATTACGAAACAGGACTTTGTCAAAAAATTTAACTAACAAAAGTGAATAATACCAGAACAATAGCATAAAAAGAAAAGGAAAGAGAAAGGTACAATTATTTAATAATTCAGGTACAATTATTCTTGACATATCTATTATCTTCTATGTAATAGAAATATATCATTGAAATAGTCTCTTCCGCTTTTCGTGCGATGATTACCCTGACTAACCAATAACCATGAACCAGGATAATATATTGTTAATATCTATTGTTATTCCGACTTATAATAATATAGAATTGCTTAACAATTGTCTCTCTTCACTTCTCAATCAATCATTCCCCACAGATAAATATGAAATAATAGTGGTTGATGATGGGTCGACCGATTCCACCGCCGACATGGTCAAATCCATCCGGGCGGAAAATCGAATCAAGTACTTCTACCAACCGAATCAGGGACCGGCTCTAGCCCGTAATCAGGGTGCTGAAATCGCCCGGGGCGATATTATTGTCTTCACCGATTCCGATTGCGTCGCCCGGAAGGATTTCATCGAGCAAATATACAAATCATTTGCTGACAACCCCGAGATCGCGGGGGTCATGGGAGCATATAGAACCCGGCAGCGGAATATGGTCAGCCGGTTCGCCCAGGCTGAGTTTGAGAACCGCTACCGCAAACTGGCCCGGCCCCGTTATATCGATTTTGTCGCAACTTATGCCGCCGCCTTCAGACGAAATATTTTTTTAGAGTTGAAAGGTTTTGATCCCGGTTTCCCGGTAGCCAGCAACGAGGACGTAGAATTTTCTTACCGGCTCGCCGAGCGGGGTTATAAAATGGTTTTTAATCCCGGGGCTATAGTCTATCACCGCCACCCGGAGACGGTTTATGATTACCTCAAATCCAAATTCGGGCGGGCTTTCTGGCGGATGCAGGTCTATAAACTCCATCCCGAGAAAATCCAAAAAGACTCCTATACCCCTCAGCCCCTTAAATTCCAGATTCTCTTATCAATCCTGCTCCTCATAACTCTATCGTATTACTTACTCACCGCTCACGGCCTTCCCCTCCTCTTTATACTCATCGGCCTTTTCCTGCTATCAACTCTACCTTTCCTTTTCTCTTTAATAAATCCTCCGTGGGAAGGCAAACTCCAGCCCCTCTTAGCAATCATTACACGGGGAAAAAAAGGTTTTAGATGCCTCATCCATCCTTCTCCCCCCACAAACCCCACTAATCTTCCTTCAATTCAGGATTATTTATGGTGCATACTCCGGCAACTTATAAGAAAGGGGATTGCCATCACCCGGATGATCTTGTCCTCACCGCTTCTTATCTCTCTATGGAAAAATTTTCGCGTGCTCGGGAAGAAGATTCTCGGTTTTTTGCTCTGGTCGGTAAGGCTGCTGGCCAGCGGTATAATATTCGTAAAATCAGTAATCATAAAAATCTTTCGGGACAAGAGACAATTTATCCCCCCAAAAACACTCCAAAAACTAGGAAGGTATTATAACCGGTGTACCGCCGGAAAAACGATATTGGCGTTTTTTTCGCTGGCAATGATATTCTTAAGAAGTCTATCGATGGGATGCGGCATCTTGTTCGGCTTATCCCCTGGAAAAGATAAACGGGGAAGGTTTCGACATTTTGTTCTCCTGACAAGCGCCAATGGCATCGCCACCTTCTTCGCCATCTTGATCACCTATTGTTTCCGGAACATCGCTCTACCTCATTCAGCAGGAGTGATTCGTTATACTTTTTCAGATTACCTCATTCTCTACCCCTTCCTGTTCGCTTTTATCTTTGCCTTCTCCTGGTTTAACGGACTTTACAACCCATCATCAGGATTTTCCTGCGCGAACAGATTTGTTCTGAGAAACAAAATAATATTAGTGACAGTGATTATCCTCTCAATCTTTCTCCGTTCGTTCAGGGTTCAATATATCTGGATCACTGTCGGCTTTTTCTGGATAATCACCGTTATATTGAGTTGTTTCTTCAATGCTCTGACAAATAAAATCATTAAAAGCAGCAAGACTTTTCATGTCCAGGAATCGAGAATACTCATCGTAGGAACGGGAGAAGTTGGAAAATTCATCTGGCAAAAATTATCTTCCCATCCGTTTTCAAACTATATCGTGGTAGGCTTTTGCTCCCAGAATCAAGCTCAAGCGAATAGCTTCAATTCCATTTTTCCCGATAATCCGCCGCTATTAGGAACGGTTGAAAAACTATCCGAACTGATTAAACGATTCGCTATCTCAGATGTTTATTTCGCGGTCACTACAGAATCTCAAGAATACATTATGGAAATTATCAACAACAATAGCGTTGCGGGAGTACGATTTCATATTATATCCAGTCTCTTTGACCTGGTGGACGCAGAAGTTAGACCATTTCGGTACTCCAACCTTCCGATCTCCGAGATTAATAACGTAGAACCCGGGATTGTTCAGGCGATCATGAAACGGATCCTAGATCTTGTCTTTTCGATCTTTCTCACAATCGCCACCTTCCCACTCTGGCTCGGTATCATGATAGCCATTAAAATAGAAACTGACGGGCCGGCAACCTTTAAACAGGAACGAGTGGGACTGAACGGACAAATTTTTCAGATTATTAAATTCCGCACAATGTACGATCATGTAAATAAATATGAATATTCTCCCAGTAATCCGGATGACCAAAGGATAACCAGAGTGGGACAATTCCTCCGAAGGACGAGCCTGGACGAACTTCCTCAACTGATTAATATCATCAAAGGTGAGATGAGCCTGGTAGGGCCTCGGCCCGAGATGGTTTTCCTGGTAGAAAAATACCGGGATTGGGAGAAGTTGCGTCTGACAGTTAAGCCCGGACTGACCGGCCTGTGGCAGATACTGGGGAGGAAAGATCTTCCGCTTCATGAAAATCTGGAGTACGATTTTTATTACATTAAAAACCATTCCCTCACGATGGACTTAACCATCCTTTTAAAAACAATACCCGTAATATTTGCCAGGAACGGGGCTTTTTAGCCCGTGAAGAATCAAATTCCATTAAACTTAATCGTTAATAGCAGAAAATATCAGGTTACCGTAAGCCCTGATACGAGGTTGGTGGATGTGCTCCGTGATCACCTGGGCTTCACCGGCACAAAAGTTGGCTGTGGTATCGGCCGATGCGGAAGTTGCACGGTCCTGGTTGACGATAAACCCCTTCGTTCATGCCAGATCCCGGTTGGTCGCGTTGTCGGGAAGAATATACTTACCATTGAAAGCCTGAACCGGGGGGGAACTTTACATCCCCTGCAAGAGGCATTCATTAATACTAATGCCGTTCAGTGCGGTTTCTGTACACCCGGAATTATCATGGAATTCATAGGTCTCTTCCGGCGTGTTCCGGGACCTTCGGAAGACGATATCAAAAATGCCCTATCGGGACATCTTTGCCGCTGTACCGGCTATCTGCAGATTATGGAAGCCATCCGCCTTTTCCTGGGCAGGATCGGTCTTCCTGATAAGAAAGGAGTTGGAGTCGGATTCAGTCCGCCCCGGGAAGATGTTATTTCGAAAGTAACCGGTCGGGCCGGATACTCAGCTGACATCTCATTATCCAATCAACTATACGGGAAGATACTTCGAAGTACAATAGCGCATGGCGCGGTCAAACGCATTTTAATCAACAAGGCCCTCAATATACCCGGTGTGGTCCGGGTTATAACTCAGGCCGACATACCGGGTGAAAAAAATTACGGCAAAGCACGTAGAGACCAACCGGTACTCGCCCATGATCGGGTCCGTTTTATCGGAGATCCGGTCGCCCTGGTCTTAGCCGAAACCGTGAAGGAGGCGGAAAGAGCCGCGGAGGCCATTGAAATTGAGTATGAAAAATATACTCCTGTCTACACCGCGGAGGAAGCCATTCAAGATTCCGCGGCTTTTGTGCATGATGGCGGTAATATTGCCTCCGAGTTCGCCTTCCAACTTGGTTCCCCGGATGATGCTCTCCAAAACTGCGATGTTATTATAGAGGAGAACTATGAAACCCCCCGGGTTGAACACGCTTGCCTGGAACCGGAGGCAGCCGTCTCTTATTACGACGAGCACGGTCTCCTGACCGTAATCGCTCCCACTCAGAATGTTTATTTTGATCGCCGGGAAATCGCTAATGTTCTCGGATTAAAACGGGACCTGGTACGGGTGAGCCAACCTGCCGTGGGAGGAGCCTTTGGAAAAAGAGAAGATCTTTACGCTCAGATCCTCTGCGCACTCGGCACATTTCTCACCCGGCAGCCGGTAAAAATAGTCTTCTCCCGGGAAGAGACATTTCAGGTAACGACCAAGCGTCATCCTTTTCGGATGAGATACCGCACCGGGGTGAGCGAAGACGGCAAAATACTTGTACAGGATATTGACATCCTCGCCGATACCGGTGCCTATGCTTCCTGGGCTCCCAACATTATGAGAAAAGCCGCCGCCCATGCCTGCGGCCCCTACCGTATCCCCAATGTCCGGGTTCGGGCACGCTCATGTTATACCAATAACCCACCTTCCGGGGCGATGCGGGGTTTTGGTGTTCCCCAGGTTGCATTTGCCTGCGAATCGCAGATGGATACCCTGGCCGATCACCTGGGGATGAATCCGGTTACTCTTCGGCGTCTGAACTTGCTGACCGATGGAGCAAGTACGGCAACCGGCCAGACGTTATACCATTGTTCTGGATTAACCAAGACCCTGGAACGGGCCCTGACCGTAGCAAAAAATGAACCCCTGAAGCCGACTGCGGGAACCGGAGAGCTGGATCCATCTTCACCATTTTTGCGGAGAGGCCGGGGCTGCGCTACCATTATCTATGGGATCGGATATGGTTATGGTATCCCGGATATCGGCAGCGCGATAGTGGAACTGACTTCTTCCGGCCTGATCAAAGTCCGAGCCGGAGCAGTTGAGTATGGTCAGGGGATTGCCACCGTTTTGCGGCAGATAGTGGTTACCGAACTGAGCATATCTTCCGATCGAGTGACTATTGTCACACCGGATACGCAAACCACGCCTGATTCGGGCTCTACTGTGGCTTCCCGCCAGACTTATATTACCGGTAACGCCGTTAGACGGGCGGTCCAGGGTCTCCGCGAAATAATCACTGCCGCTTTAAGCGAAAAATGGAATTGTCCCTCCGGCCAGGTCGCACTTACCGAAGAAGGAGGCTTATTAAAGGAGAGCAGCCGGAAGATGTCCTGGGATGAGATAGCGGCCTATTTGGACGCGATGAAACGGCCCCGGAAACGGCAGGCGCGTTTCCGGGCTAAAACCGGACCGATAGATAATGTCGAGGGGGGAAATCCATACGCCATATACGCGTTTGCTACCCAGGTCGCTGATGTGGAGGTAAACATTGCTACCGGTGATATCCGGGTACTTCGGATTGTCGCTGCCCATGACATGGGAAAGGCTTTGAATCCCGGCCTGGCCCGCGGGCAGATATACGGCGGAGTGATGATGGGACTCGGCTACGCCTTATTTGAAGAATTTCGTGTGAAGGACGGTATCATGCAGACCTCGAACTTTAATTCATACCGCATCCCCGGAATAAAAGACGTTCCGGAGATAGTTCCCGTTCTGATTGAAGAACCGGAAGAAACCGGACCTTACGGCGCTCGAGGACTGGGGGAACCTCCTGTTATACCGACAGCTCCCGCCATCGCCAATGCCATCTTTAATGCCACCGGTATCCGGATCCGATCATTACCAATATCCCCATCAAAAATAAAAATGGCCATTGGAAAGATAAACGTTAATCACCGCATAAATTCAGAGTAAGTTTTCCTTAAACCACGTTAGCGACTGGCTCGCAGCGGCGACCTTCAGAGGCTGTCCGATAAACCCGATTTTGTGGGTTTATTGTGGTAGCCGCGCCTTTTCAGGTGCGTAATTATTTGATTTCCAATAAATTGTTTTTCAATAAACGCAGGTTAAAACCTGCGGCTACCAAAATCGGGTTTATCGGACAGCCTCTTCAGGTCGCGATCGTCTGGCCCCCCCTTTATCGGCGGGGCTGCTACGAGAAAACGGGGTGCATTGAAAACTTACGATTCAGGAAAACCATGGATGAATAATAGATAGAATGATGACTTTAAACGAAATGCTGAATAATGGGGCTATTGAGCATCCGGGAAAAATAGCCATTATTTACAAAGACAGGAAGAACACATATCGAGAACTGGATGAGATCACGAATCGGATCGCCAACAGTTTTATTCAGCTCGGACTGAAAAAGGGCGATCGCGTCGCTATCATGCTCCCGAAGATTCCGGAACTGGTCTTCTCATACCTCGGCCTGAGTAAGTGCGGAGGGATAGGTTTCCCCCTCAGCCATGAATCGACAGAGAAAACAATAAGAATCACTCTTTCTGAAACCAAACCATTTTCTCTGATCACTACCCACTCATTATTACCTTTATTCTCAAATATACCGAATAAATTTAAGATATCACCTATCATTGTGAATAGCCGAGTTGAAGATAAATACCATCCTTTCTCGGAATTACTTAAAAGCACAGACTCAAAAGATCCCAATATTCAAATCGTGCCAGAGGATGTTTTTTACCTCAATTATACTTCAGGGACTACCGGTCACCCCAGAGGCGCCATCACCACTCACGCCAATATATTTTTCAATACCATCGCGGCCGTCGAGCATCTGGACTTAACCGGAGACGATATCCATCTTTGCCTCTTCGCTCCCTTCAGTCATCCTCATGAGATATTCGCCCGCCCTCTTTATCTGACCGGAACAATGGTTCTCCTGGATACCATCTCACCCCGTATTCTGGCTGAGACGATCCGCCGCCATCAAGTTACCTTCATGATGGGCCTGGCCCCTTTCTACGAGCTGCTCTGGAAGGTGGCGGGAACGAGTGATATTGATCTGAGTTCATTGAGGATAGCCGAGAGTGGAGGCATGCTCACATCAGAAGATTTGCAACGGCGGTTCCAGAAGCGGTTTGGAATTCCCATCCTCCCGGTCTGGGGAAGTACTGAGACCAGTGGAATAGCTATCGCCAATTTCCCCCACCAATCGCGAAAAGCAGGTTCCATCGGACAGGTTTGTAAGTATTATCAGGTACGGGTACTTGATACGACCGGGAGAGAAGTCCCGGAGGGGGAGGTCGGCAACCTGGTATTCAGTGGCCCCGCAGTCGTCCGGGGTTACTATACCCCGACCGGCAATCAACCATTGCATCAAGGATGTTTTTTTAGTGGCGACCTGGCCCGAAAAGATGAAGATGGCTGCTTCTATTTCCTGGGGAGAAAAATGTCGATGATCAAAGTCGGCGGCTGGAAAGTCTATCCACATGAGATAGAAATCGTTTTAGCCTCCCATCCGGGGATTAAGGAGGTGGCGGTATTGGAGTAAAAGACAGTCTCCGGGAAGCTGTTCCCCGGGCCTACATAGTCCCCAATCCAGAATGGGACATAAATCGACAGGTAATATCCGACTATTGCCAGAGCCGTCTTGAACGATATAAATTTCCCCGGGAAATCAAAATTCTGGAAGTGCTTCCTAAATTACCCAATGGAAAAATCGACCGAAGAACCCTTCGGAGTTATGGTTAAATAATCGATGAAAAGACTTGGATTTTTCAGTCTCATTGATTAATATTAATTAAGTCTGGAGAATTTATAAATGGCGCTAAAAACCAAAGCTCTGGTTATCAAAGCAGAAGATGAACCGAAAGCCGGGATCTTTCAACCCGGTACCCATCAGCGCTACCGCCATCCCCAGCTCGAAATAGTTACCCGCTCTCTTGAGAAAGTAAGCCTGGGAAAAGTCAGGTTGAAGATTATCATGGCCGGTATCTGTGGCACTGATGTTCACCTTCTCAAAACCGATAAAGAAACCGGGTACGTCTTAACCTCCGCCCCTGCTTACATACCACCGGAAGGGCGGGTCCTGGGTCATGAATGTGTCGCTGAGGTTGTGGAATGCGGAGCAGGTGTCCGCGGGATTCAACCTGGAGACATTGTCTCCTGCGAAAGCGTGATCAGTTGCGGCACCTGTTTTCCCTGTCGAAGGGGTGAATTCAACCAATGTTCGAGAGCAGAGCTGATGGGTTTAGAGACTGATGGAGTCTTCTCCCATTACGCTGATCTTCCCCAGAGGATCTGCCACCCCATCGGTAATCTCGCCGATAAGCCCAATGGGCTGAGGCAGGCCGCGTGCCTGGAGCCGGCCGCGGTAGCTCATGTAGCTTTTGAAGCCGCCCGGTTCCGGGCCGCGGACCGGGTTATTATCTTCGGTGCAGGGCCTATCGGTTTGTTTTTGGCAATGCTGGGGAAATATATTTTTGGAGCTTCACAGATAGATATCGTCGAACCCCTGGAACTCCGGCGAAATTTAGCGCATAAGTGGGCAGACCGAGTTTACACACCCGAAGATTTTTGGCTTACTCAACCCGATCCCGAAGAAGAATACGATGTCGTCTTCGAGGCCAGTGGGGAACTGACTAACGTTACCCGGATAATCCCCCGCTGCGGCGCCAATTCCCGTATTGTACTATTGGCCCGCAGTGGGACCCCTCTAGAGCTGAACCTGATCGACAGGGTTATTACCAACGCTATAATCATCCGCGGTTCCCGGGGACATTTAGGAGGAGCTTTCGGCAAACTCATACGTTTGTGCGAGGCCGGTCGCCTCCCCCTTCATGAGGTAGTCACTAATGAAATCACAGGATTGGAAAGTTTAAAGAAGATATTGCTTGAACCCGAACAATTGACTGCTGATAATGCCAAGATTTTGGTTTTGCTCGATCAAATAAAATGACTTTAATTCTGGGAGACTGGATGAAAAAGAATTATAAAATAATGTGGTTGCTGCCACTGATGTTGGTAATTTCCTGCTCAACGTCTAAAAACATCAATCATGAAGAAGCCGGCCCAAAATACTTTGATAAAAAAGAAACACTCTCTTCCCTCTCTCCATTTACCCTTGGCCCGGGGGACGAAATCAAGATTCAGGTATGGAGGAACGATGACTTAAATAGAACCGTACAGATAGATCCTTCGGGAAATATTTCGCTACCCTTAGCGGGTAAAATCCATGCAGCCGGTTTAAGTATCCCTCAGTTAAGTGAAGAGATAACCGTACGGCTATCCAAATACATTGTAAATCCTCAGATAGATATCAGTATATCCGACTTACATAGCCAGAAGGTTCATATCCTGGGTGAGGTCAATAATCCCGGGACCTTTCCTCTGAATCAAAGCATGTTGATATATGAAGCCATTGCTAGAGCGGGGGGATTTACCTCTGACGCAAATGAAGATAATGTTCTCCTGGTCAAAACTGACGACGGCATTGCCCGGGTAACGGCTCTGGATATTAGCGGCTTTTATGAAGAGGGCCAAATTACTCAAAATATATACCTGAAAAACGGTGATATTATCTATGTCCCCTCTACCTCTATTGCCGACGTTGAAAGATTTATGATTCGCCTCACCCATATTATTCAGCCAGTCACTGAAGCGTTAAGAGGTGTAGTCCTTGGGGCTGATGCAGTTCAAGTAATAGAGGGGGAATATAGGGCAGTCGTTACACCATGAAACTGAGTGACAAAGGAAGATAGGGATGGAACTTCAAAAAATTTGGGAGATATTACGTAGAAGAAGATGGCTTTTCGGCGGAGTCTTTCTCATCGTTTTTTGTACCTTTATAATCGGAACATATCTGCTTCCCTCCACCTATAAGGCCACGGCCCTGGTTCTTATTGAAGACTCTGAAGCGATCACCATTCTCATGTCGACCTTGAATCTTCTGCAAGAAAATGCAGTCGTTTCAGATTCTACGGAAGAGTATGAAACTGATATCGCCCTGGCTACAACCCGTCCCCTATTAAAAAAATTGATTTCCTCCCTCCAATTAAAGGACAGACACGGGAAAGAGATGACTCCCGAAAAGCTCACCAAATCCAGCTTCGTTGTAAACAAAATTTTTCCGCAACCATATGTTAGCGTGAACCAATATGAAGATTCTGCAATGTTAGAGATTTTGGCGACCTTCTCCGATCAAACCGAGGTGGTCAAAATCGCCAATACCCTTGCTGAACTTTACATCAAAGAGCGGATAGGAATTAACAAGAAAGAATTCAAAGCCATCCAGGAATTTTTAGAAACCACGATTATCAAGACCCGGGAAGTCTACTGGCAGACCCTCTCGGAGATTAAGGACCTACGGATACGGGAGAGAAGTCTTGATGGCGAAGTCGAAACAGAATATATGGCCGAGTATATAAACAGTTTAAAAACTAAAATCGCTGATCTTGTGATTGATGTTGCCGCCAGCAGTGTTGATTATACTGAAGAACACCCCGATTTTCAAGAATTGGAAAAAAAATTAGAATCAACCCGGGAGTTGTTGCAGATCCAACAGGAAACGTCACGGTTACCCCAGATCCTATTCGAGGATACCAAACTCCAAAACAAACTGGAATTATATGAAGGGGTTTACCAGAATCTCCTCAACTTCCTCATCAATGTCGGCATGGTCGAATCAATGGATCTGTCCAATATCAGATTGATAGACCCGGCTACAATTCCGGTAAAGCCTCACTTCCCCAAAAAGATATTGAATTATGCTCTGGGTGTTATCCTCGGCTTGTTCGGTGGACTTGCCCTGGTCCTCTTCGTTGATTACATCGATACAACTATTCATTCGCTCGGCCAGTTAAAGCTTTTGTACCCGGCTTTGAATATTATGGGAATAGTTCCCAAAACCAGACGACTCGCACACGCAAAAACGATTTGTCACTTATCACCCGTCTCTCCCGCCGTCGAGATCTACCGAACGATAAGAAACAATATCAGATATCTAACTCAAGGAAAGGCGCTCAAAACCTTAGCAATCATCAGCTATCTCCCAGGCGAAGGGAAGAGCAGCTTTGCGTCTAATATTGCCATATCATTTAGCCGGGGAGGCAGCAGGGTTATAGCAGTAGACTTAAATTTAAGAAGGCCGAGCATCCATAAATTCTTTGACCTGTCCAATGACAAAGGTATCACCAGCGTGCTTGCTTCCGAACTGTCCCTCAAAGATGCAATCATCCGTTCTGAGATTAAGGGATTGGATATACTACCCAGTGGTCCTCCTCCACCTGATCCCGGCAATCTGATTGAATCGCAAGGGATAAAGGATATAGTCAAAACCCTTAAAGAGAGATATGACCTGATTATCATTGACACACCACCGATCATATCAGGGGATGATCCAATTTCCCTGGGGAAATACGCACAAGGCGTCGTCCTTGTCACAAGATCATCAAAAATTAGTGCATCCATGATTGAAGACGCCATTAACATTATGTCAAATGCGGGCTTGAATCTTTTAGGAATAATATTAAACCAGTTCGAGGGAAAGTCCCCCGGTTCCTGAAACTATCATTACAAGCATCCCGATTGTTATCGAGGAACTTATCCCAATGGTTCATCTTCTGAAAAAGCTAATTTAAAAATATGACCGCAATCAAAAAAGTGGCTCACAAACTTAGTGATGCCCACCTAAAAGAAATGTTTAAAGGCAGTGCGATTGCCTTTACCTTCAAGATATGCGGCTCTTTATGCGGATATATCTTCACCTTGTTGATTGCCAGACGGCTGGGTGTAGATGCAATGGGGAGATTCGCCCTCTTTTACACCACACTTACTTTGTTTTCGGTCTTGGGCCGGATGGGACTGGATGTGGCATTGCTCCGA
>Ga0180435_10002155_pt1 | contig 20203 bp, 11 predicted proteins | sample SS_ome_3_FD_132467 | JGI IMG/M metagenome (GOLD analysis project Ga0180435, IMG submission 132467) | Hypersaline lake sediment archaeal communities from the Salton Sea, California, USA - SS_3_S_1 metaG | ecosystem: Environmental > Aquatic > Non-marine Saline and Alkaline > Hypersaline >...
AAAAACTTTATATCATCATCTCAATGCGTCAATCAATTTCACATTGGATAGATTAGGCCCACACGGATTGCCTCTAATAGGCAGAGCAGATTGGAATGATTGCCTGAATTTGAACTGCTACTCAACAGAACCGGGACAATCCTTCCAAACCACAACCAACAAAGAAGGAAAAACGGCAGAATCTGTTTTTATTGCCGGATTATTTGTTTTGGCTGTTGATGAGATGATAAAGATCGCTGATATCAGGAAGGATGAAGAAGGTGCTGAATTATTTGAGGAATCATCACAAAAAATAGAATCTGCTGTTTGGGATCATGGCTGGGATGGAGATTGGTTCAGAAGGGCGTATGACGCAGCTGGGGACTTGATTGGATCAAAAACTTGTTCAGAAGGGCAAATATTCATTGAGCCTCAGGGTATTTGTGTTATGGCGGGCCTGGGCCTGAATGATGGAAAAGCCAGAAAGGCAATGGACACCGTGAAGGCATCCCTGGCAACAGATCATGGGATCGTTTTGCAGCAGCCAGCATATACCCAATACTATTTGAATCTGGGTGAGATCTCATCTTACCCTCCGGGTTATAAAGAAAACGCGGGTATCTTCTGCCATACCAATCCCTGGATAATGATTGCTGAAGCTATGCTGGGTGACGGCAGGAATGCTCTGGATTATTATCACCGTATCAATCCATCAGTTCGGGAAGAACTCAGCGAGCAGCACAAATGTGAGCCATATGTATATGCCCAGATGATCGCCGGAAAAGACGCCCCAACGCATGGTGAGGCAAAAAATTCCTGGCTGACTGGTACAGCTGCCTGGAATTTTGTGGCCATCTCTCAATGGATCCTGGGTATTCGACCAGATTATGATGGTTTGATTGTGGATCCAGTTGTTCCTCAAGATTGGGATAATTACCAGGTTGTTAGAAAGTTCCGGGGCATAACATACAGGATCGAAATTTCCAGAATTGGAAAAGGGGATAGGTTGGAAATATCAATTGATGGAGTACCTATCAAGGGTAATATCATCAAAGACATTCCCGATGGGGTTTCAGAAATTGAGGTTAGTGTAAGGATTGGATAATCAGTTCTGGAAGAAAATGAGATGGGATGGAATTGTGACTAGAATCCTAAAAAGAATTCTTGGTGAACGGTTGAATATTGATTGGAAGATTGCTGTAGTCACGATAATCAGCACTCTCCTGATCATGGTCGATTATTACTACAGCCCAACATCGAAGAATTATTATGACAGCCCATTGCTCTATGTTGTAATCCCACTCTTGATCACTTTATTGGTTTTTCGGGAAGATCCAAGAACGTTCGGTTTTACTTTTGGAGATTGGAAAACAGGCTTGTTGTTAACCTTGCTTGGGGTTGTTTTGATGACACCCATTATTTGGTATTTGGGTGCCAAGAATCCGGGTATGATGGCTTATTATAGCCGCTCAGCGGATGGAATTATCTGGAAGAAAGCCCTGGAGATCTTCGGCTGGGAATATCTTTTTAGGGGCTGGATATTATTCAGTTACGCAAAAAAATATGGCTCTGACGCACTATGGATCCAGGCTGTTCCGTTTGCGATTGCGCATTTGGGCAAACCAGATGTGGAAACTCTATCAACGATATTTGGGGGATTTGCTTTTGGATGGATAGCCTGGAGAACAGGTTCTTTCTTCTATTCGTTCTTGATACATTGGTTCATAGCTGCTTTGATAGTTGTGATCTCTTCTGGCATTATTGGATAGGTCTCAAGAATTTCATCGCAGGTAGTTATTGCTAGCTGGCTTTAACGGAGAGTAAATGGGAATCAAGGTTCTGAATGCAGTTGCCAGTGGGGGGAAAACGGAATGGACTGTATACAAATCCCGGGAAATAGCTGCAGGTTTATTACAAACGCCTTATGTGCTGCTTCCATCCAGAGCACAAGTCGAAGATTTTAGACGAAGGTTAGCTAAGCTGGGGGGAACTATGGGCGTGTACCTGGGAACATTCCAGGACATATCCAGAGAGATCCTGGACCGATCTAAAATCAATTCGATTGTACTATCCGAAACAGCACAGCTCAAATTAGTACAATCTATTCTTGATCACCTAACCCTCGTTCATTATCAAAGGATCAAGGGAAAACCTGGCTTTGCCCAAACTCTGCTGGCTATCATCAAGGAACTAGAAGCAGGAAAGATAAAGCCTGATATTTTCTTGAAAGCAGTCCAAAAGATCGATCAAGAAGGCCGCTTGAAGGAATTGGGTCTAGTCTATCAAAATTATCGCAAGCTGATTCAGGATAATAAATGGGTTGACCCTACAGGATTGGTTTGGGCAGCCGTAGAAAATTTGGACAATAAACCGGTATTTGCTCCGAATTGGGACATATTATTCGTGGATGGATTTGATGATCTGTCTCCTGTTCAAATGGAATTAGTAATAAAACTGTCCCAGATTCTGCCTGACGTAGTTATTTCGATAACTGCAACCAATGATGGGTCTGTAAGGCCTCTTGTGCATAAACGGTTTAATCATTTGAAAGCAGAATTAGCAAAGTATGGCCAGCTTGAATATATTGAACCCGAAAAGAAAGATCCTGAGGCCAAGGATGGCTTATTTCAAAAATTAGAAGACATCCTTTTTACTGGAGAAGTAGAAAAACCCCTGGAAGCTGGGAACAGGATTGAGATGGTCGCAGTTCCTGATCGAGAAGGAGAAGTTAGGGCTGCCTTGAGATGGATCAAAAGCCTGAAAACCAATGGGATTGCTGAGCTTGGCCAGTCGGCCCTGATCATGCGCACTCTCGAGCCATACCGAGGAATTATTTATAAAGTAGCCCGGGAATATCAACTACCCGTTTTTATTCGAGGCGGTTTGCCCCTTGAAGAAAATCCTGCTGTTGCGGCCATCCTGAGTTTACTTGAATTGTCAAATCGTGGAAAAAATGGGTTGGCCTGGCGGGATGTGATTTCTCTCTGGCAATCACCTTACTTTGATTGGAGTGCGATCTCCTCTGAAAGACAACAAGCTGATCATCGGGTAGGTCACATGGTCGATGCGGCGCATCTCTCGGAGATCGCCAGATGGGGGAGCGTTATCCAGGGTTTTGAACAATGGCAGGAAGCTTTTATGCGATTAATGGCAATTCCCGCTGATGAGGAAAAGAGTAGCGAAAACAGATCGGTTCCGATCAGTGTTCCAATAGGGGAGGATGCCGGAAGGTTATGGCAGAAATTCGTAACTTTCACAGAATTGATATTTCCACCTGATGATGGTTTATCTGTAGAAGAGTATGTGTTGTGGGTCGAAAATTTGCTTGGGGATTTGAACTTAGATGACGGTCGCAGCAAAGGCTTAAATCTATTCAGTATGATGTATGATGGCGGACCGGAATTATTCCAGCGGGATTGTCAGGCGATAAAGGTGTTAACAGAAGTGTTTCGTGAACATATCTGGTCAGATTTAATGCTCGGCTCCGAGCCAACAACTTTCAATGCACTTCTTAGAAACCTGGCTGCTGAAATTAAGAGCAAATCCTATCAGCCAGTTGTGGATGACGGAAATCATATTATTTGTGCAGATTGCAACGAGGTTAGGGGGATTTATTATAAAGCGGCTGCCTTGATTGGCCTTGCGGAAGGAGAATTCCCAGGAAGAATTACAGAAGATCCTTTCTTGCGAAATGAAGACCGCGTAATACTTATGAATGAATTTGGTTTCCCTCTGCGCTTATCTACAGAGAGCGCGGAAGCCGAGTTATTTTATGAAGCTGCCATCAGGGCTTCAGATTGGCTGCTATTGACAAGGCCAAGGATTGCAGATAATGGAGCTCCCTGGCAGCCATCTCCTTATTGGGAAGAAATGCTGCGGGTATCGAATATAATTCCAGATTTACGGACCAGCCGAAGTGTCCCGCCGCTGGAAAAGTCTTCCTCAAGGTCAGAGCTATTTGAAGTAATTGCCGCGGCGGTTTCAGAGAACAGAAAGGAGATATTACGCGAGGCTAAAGTACGCTATCCGGAATATTTCAGGCAAGTGGTCACTGCTCAGAAAGTGATCTCTACACGGAGTGGCCGTCATGGCCAACGCGACATGAAGTATGACGGAAGCCTGGAACATTTGAGCAAAAACTTGCACAAACGTTACCCTGAAGAGCAGGTTTGGAGCGCCAGTAGATTAGAGAATTACCAGACATGTCCACTGAATTTCTTTTTTAATAATTTATTGGGATTAGAAAAACCTGAGCCTCCTCAGGAAGGCTTAGATGCTCGTCAACTGGGGAATATATATCACCATATCATGGAAGATTTGTACCTTGATATTGGCAATGATTACGATATTCAGGATCTATTGTCATCCGTACCAGACATTGCCCGCAAAGTATTTGATGAAGCTCCAGATCGGGAAGGATTTCGCGAAACAGCTTGGTGGCATCATACCCAGAGTGAGATATTAACGAATATCAGGCACTCTTTAATTGTCCTGGAAGGAATGGACGAGTCTTACAGATTTTTTCAGGCTGAACAAAGATTTGGTATCAGGCATGATTCGGCTCCCCAGCTGGATATTGAAGTGGAAAGCCAGGGCGTTTATCATCTGAGAGGTTTGATAGACCGGGTGGATATCAATGATCAGGGGAATTTGCGAATTATTGACTACAAAACAAGCAGTCCTTTTGGTTTTGATAATGCATCTGTCAGAGAAGGCATGAAGCTGCAGCTGCCTCTTTATGCGCTGGCTGCCCAGGAGGGATTGCAGCTAGGCAACGTGCAGGAAGGATTTTATTTTCATGTAAGATCTGCTCAGGCGAGTAGTTTTAAGATGTCAGCTTTTTGGAATGATGGAGAAAGAGGATCACGCGCTGCGATGAAAAACGCGATTTTAAAGGGGTGGGAGGCTGTGTCTTCAATAAGGAATGGGAAGTTCTCTCCTCGTTCTCCGAAAAATGGCTGTCCTGAATATTGTCCAGCTGTGGATTTCTGCTGGAGTTATCGACGGAAGAATTGGTGAATGTAGGTGAATAGTGTTATGGTGACTAAATCAATCCTTGATCAACTCAATCCAAGTCCAGATCAGAATAAACCCATCTTGGAGAGAGGTCAAAACATAGTTGTTACTGCTGGCGCAGGCACTGGAAAAACACGTACTCTTGTTGCCCGATATCTATCTTTGCTGGAAGAAAAAGTTCCGATAAGGCAGATCGTTGCCATAACGTTTACAAAAAAGGCAGCCAGGGAGATGAGAAATAGGATCCGTGAAGAAGTCAGAGCCTTTATGCTTGGAGCGGATTTAGATGAAGGTCATCAGATTTATTGGCGAAATATCTATGAGAGCCTTGACTCTGCCAGGATCAGTACAATACATAGTTTAGCTGCTGATATCCTTCGTCAGCATCCTGCAGAACTAGGACTGGATCCTAAATTTGAACTCCTCGATGATGGGCAGGCTGCTCGCCTAAAATCGCGGGCAATTGATGCTTCCATGAAGTGGGGGTCTGAGGATCCTGCGGCTGCAGTGATCTTTCCAATTTTCGGGGATTGGAAGCTGCGTCGCGTGATAGGAGAATTACTCTCAAAACGCCTGGAAATTGCTGAAGCGCTGGATCGAAATTCTGATGATATCTGGCAAGCCTGGCTTCCGATCCTGATTGAACCGCTCAAAACATTCATTGATGATAAAGATGTGATCTCCGCTCTTGATGAGTTCCAGGAATATGAGGTAAATGGAATTTTGAAGCAGGCCCAGGAGCGGGGAGATTTGTACGCGAATGATTTGCGTATAGTGGTCGAACACTGGAAAATGATCAAGAAGGCGCGAAAATCCGAGGATTGGGCTGAAATTTCCCGCCATCTAGCTTCTCTCCGCTCACACTTAAAACAAAAAGGCAAGAAAGAAAATTGGGCGCCTGGTAATCCACGCGAATTGGTTAAAGTACTCCAGCCGATATTTGATAATAATATCGGATTTGAAAAACTAGATCTTGCAGTTGATCAGAAGGTAGCGCAGGAAGTCATCCCGGGGATCAGGGCTGTGTTCTATTTTGCCAATGATTGGTATGATACTGCCAAAGACCACCTGAATGGATTGGATTTTGACGATCTGGAAAGTAATGTGCTCAGGTTAATGAGAGATTACGCGTCGGTAAAAGAATATTGGCAGAACCAGATCTGTGCTTTACTGGTGGATGAGTACCAGGATACGAATGATCGCCAGCGGGAGCTTATCAATTTGCTCAATGGGGACATGAAAAGACTGTTTATTGTTGGGGATGGAAAGCAGTCGATTTATCGGTTCCGGGGCGCAGATGTGGCTGTATTTCGCCAGGAGCAGGAGGTTATTAGCAGAGAAGGGAGCAGTTTCAAATTATCCACTTCGTATCGAGCACATCCTGAATTACTCCATAATCTGAATATTTTGCTTGAGCCTGTGCTTGGATTGGATTCATCCCTTCCCTATATAGAACCTTTTTCACCGTTGATGCCTGGACGGGATGAAGATCCACGTTATGAAGGAGAGGCATATATAGAGCTTCACCTCGCGGCAGGAACAAAGGCCGATGGTGCCGGCAGTACAGCTGCTGAAGCGGTAGCGTCCAGGATCATAGCCATTGTCGAAGAATCCAGGGTGACAGATAACAAAGAGTCTGGAAGATCGCTGAAATTTGGAGATATTGCTATTTTGTGCCGGGCTTCCAGCTCTTTCGCTGATTTTGAATCTGCGTTCGAAAAAGCGGGTATTCCGTATCAAACGATTGCAGGCCAGGGATTCTACGATCGACCAGAAGTGAGAGAGTTGCTGAATGCGCTGGCTTCATTTGCGGATCCACATAATGATCTTGCAATGGCAGGCTTGATGCGCTCTCCGGTTATCGGATTGCCTGATGACATGCTTCTTTATTATAGGGATCTGCAGAAGAATGAAGGAATCCTATCTTTGTTTGCGACATTAAAAACCAGCGAAAATTTGGATGATGATGGATCAAACGCAAGGGTACAATACCTGGTTGGAATCGTTGAAAAATATACAAACCTGGTGGGAAGGATTTCAACTGCTGATATTTTAAGTCAATACATTGATGAAACTGGATACATAGCCGCTATGGCAATGACTGGCTATCATAGAAGTATCCAAAATATTAAAAAACTAATGTCAGATGCCCAGAATAGCGGCCTTGTAAGCGTTCCGGATTTTTTGAATAACATCACAGAATTGAAGAACGTTGCAGCAAGAGAGGGTGAAGCTGCCTCAGTTGCTGAGGGATCGGTTCAGATCATGACTGTTCACCAGGCGAAAGGCCTTGAATTTCCAATCGTTGTCCTGGGTGATGCATCAAAGAAGAATAGCTCTGGGCGGGATATTCTGATCGATCCCGAACTAGGAATTGTTCCACCTTTAAGTGATACCAGGATAATCGATGATGATCCGAAGCACCCAGAACTAAAAACTTCCTCGTCTTTTGCATATCAGATTGCTTTGGATGCTGAAAGAGCGATGGATGAAGCTGAATCGAACCGCTTGTTTTATGTAGCTGCGACCAGGGCTCAAGAATTATTAATCATTAATGGAAATATTGGGCGATTGAATAAAGATAAATCTTTAGGAAAAATGGGAGGATGGCTTGAGAAGATATCCCAGGTTCTTGGATTGCAGGAAATGGCTCTCGATTTCCGCGTAGATGGAAATTCAACATATCCATTCAAAATAAATAAGAATGGGATTAATGCAACAATCACGATTTATGAGAATAAAGTAGATTTTGGATTTCAGAATTATCAGAAAGAAATAGAACATGGGGGATTAATCAAATTAGGACAATTTCCGATAATTGACCCTGTTCAACCCTTTCGTTCTTTTGATAATGATGATTATGTCCCCGGTCTGATCAGGGCCACTTCTGCGAGCGATAGGACGGCTGTACCAGCGAGAATTGTTGGAGATGTCGTTCACAGAGCTTTGCAGCTCTGGAAGTTCCCGGATCAAGGCGAGGATGACTTCATAGACTGGGCCGCTGCTGAATATAAGAGCCGAAATGTTGTCAATGATGGATTAATAAAAAATGGTTATCGGAGAGCTAGGAATATCCTTGAACGATTTCAAGATCATGATTTATTCATTCGAATGAATACAGCGGAAAAGCTGCTCCATGAGATTCCATACAGTTTTGGCGGTGTGAATGAGCCATTCCAATCCGGGATAATTGATGCCTTATTCAAAGAAAATGGGCGGTGGTTCATTGTTGAGTTCAAGACCGATGAGATTCGAGATAAGATCAGATTTGACTGGATTTGGAAACATAAAGATTATCAGCAGCAAGTCGAGAGATATATCCAGGCAACCGAAGTGGCATTAGGAGAAAAGCCAAGTGCTATTTTATGTTTTCTGAACTATGAAAAACGCATCCAATTAATTACGGACCGCTGGTAAACTGTTTGCTTGGATTTGAACTTTTCTTAGAAAATTCCTATAGGGTGAATAACTTAAATTCTTTTTTCAAACTGGCTTTTCCCGCCTTTAGGTAGAGATCCCGAATATGGTCATCCATAGTGAGATAAATTACCTGCCAACCGCTCTTCGCTAAATTTACAGTTTCTTCTACTAAGGATTCTCTCCGTTTCCAATCGGAGTGTTGGAAAGCGTCATCAAGGATGAGGAAGAGGGGTTCGCCTCCGCTGACGCTTGAGGCAATGCCAAGGCGTAGTGCAAGCTGGATCTGCTCCCTGGCGCCAGTGCTCAGGTCTCGGAGAGGATATTCCTGGTAGGGGTCGCTGGCATAAACCTGGTCATTTATTAGATTCAATTTTTGATATTTTCCGGTAATTTTTTCCATCAGGTTGGATACGGCTGGTGCGTTTATATTCTCAAGTATCTTTTGATCCTCTTCATCTTCAATCTTTCCAATGATCTCAGATAATCCGATCTTCGCAACAAGTTCTGCGGTGAGATCGATATGCGATTGGCTGATCTCGTTTCTTATCAAACGAAGATGATGCAGAACCTCACTCCAGGGTGTTGAGATATCGTCCCGGGTCCATTCTGAGGCCCTTGCCTTTAGAGTGTCCAGTTCCTTTTGATGTGAAGAAAGCTCATCTGTTAGGCTTGATAATTGCTTTTCTAAATCTGTTAAAAGTTGAGAACTGAAATCAATATCCTGGGGTTCACTGATATATTCATCTTCTGGTATATCGAATCTGGCTAGCTGTAGCGCAAGTTCAGAGATCCTGGAATCAAAGGCAGCGGTATTTTCCTTGATGGTTTCAAGCTCTGCTTCCCAGGATTTTTCAGGAACTACTTCCCCGGTTAATTCCCGGAAGGCTTCCTTGATCCAATGCTGATCTGTTTCTAATTGGATCTCGAATTTTCTAGATTCCTTTTGATCAGAGTTAGCTAGAAGGAATTTATCCTTGAGTTGATTTAGTCTCATTCTCAAATCAGTAATGCCATTTAGAGTCTGGTTGAACTTCTCTTGAAACGATGACTCGATGGATTGTCTTTCCTCTGTTTCGGAAACGAATTCTGTTCCCTTTAGAATTCGAATGCCGAAGTAAATCAGAACTAACCCTCCTAATGCAGCTGTTATTAGGCCGGCAAGATCAAGGTAGCGCCATGTGAAGCTGTGCTGGATAGCTAAGAAAGTCAAGCCAACAGCGAGCAGTCCTCCACCGGCCACAAGTAGAAGAATATCTGGCAGTTTCTTTTTCTCTAATTCCTTTTCTTCCCAAATTTCTATGGCCGATTCCAACCAATGATAGTTGTCAACACCAGACTGAGAGGTTTTTATCTTGCTGATTAGTTTAGTTAAGTCAGATTTTAGCTTTCTATGATCCCTCACTCGATCTCTAAGAGATAAATAGCGCTCATCAGATATTTTTTCTCTCTCAATAATTAATTCTTTATGGGCCATGGAGAGTAAATATGCCTGGTGTTTTTGGGCCATGAGCAGTTGATCGTATTGCATCCGAACAGCTTCGATTTCTTCCTCAATTTGACGGGCGGGACCCCCGGAATATTTCTCTTCAATCAATTCAAGCAAACTCTCAATATCATTTAGTTCCTTTTCAAGAGCGTTCAAATCACTGATCTGACCCTGGTTCTTCCCCGTGACCTTTTGACCGATGATTTGTGCCTTTTGGACTGTGGATTGAATGCTGTCGCGAATCTGATCTAATAGAACCTGGCTTGTCAATGTGTTCTTTAGAGTCTCACGATCCACTCCGCCTGGACTGCTGCTTGCCATGGCCAGTTCCCCACCTTTTACGACAAGCAGCCTGGCCATATTCATTGGTAATCCTCGATCGCTTTCGTTCCAATAGTCCTCGATCTTTCTGGGACTGGCAGGTGAAAAAGTGGTTGCTTGATTCTCTATTCCTTGAAGTTGAAGAGTACCTTCAGGATTAAACTCTCTTAAATTCCATCTCTTGGCATGGCGGAAAATGGATTGAAGTATGAACTCTGCCAGATATGTCTTTCCGCTTTCATTGCGGCCGTAGATCAAGTTAAGCATACCCAGCTCAAGCTTGAGAGAATCGAGTGGGCCAAGTTTCTTGATCTGTATGCTCTCAATTCTTACAGCCATTATTTTATCCCGTGAATGATCTTCAAAGCTTGATCAAGGATGTCCTGTTTTGTTGGTGAACCTGGAACATCTAGCCAGTCAAGCCTGTCAATCCAGGCTTTGACTTTATTTGAGATCTCTATCCGATCTGGATCAATGTTGTGTATCAGATCAGTCAACTGCGGTCCTTGGTCTTTGTAGAATGAATATTCAGAAAAAGCATTTATCACATCGTCAAGGATCTTCTGTCGATTCAGGCTGGAAGAGCCTGATATCTTTACTCGGAGTTGAGCTTTACTTTCCCAGCCCGCTGGCAGGTTCCAGCTATCGATTCGGTGATCGATGTCCTTGAGAAGCTGTTCAAGGCCGTTTTCCGAAGGGAGCATAACAAAATGTTCGTCAAAGTACAGCAGTGGCGAATCAATCACCTGCGAGTTGACCTCACCCCGCTCAGTGTCCAGGATCAAGAATTGGCGAAGCCCGGTCTCGGAGATATTCAGCGGGCAAGGAGATCCGGGGTAATAAAGATTTTGATCTTTCTGTGCCAGGTGGATATGCCCCAAGAATACCAATTCGGGCTGATAGGTTCCAAGATCAGTGCGGGTTAGGGGCAGATAAAGGCCTTTTTCATAAGGATCGGGTGTGTTTATCCCCGCGGTCCAGTCTCCGTGACTGACAAGGATCCAGCGCTGGCCTTTGAGTTCTTCTGCAAAAGGAGAAATGAGCTCTCCCATTGTCTTGTTTTCCTGGTAAGGCAGGAAGAGGATCTTTCGGGAGTTATTAAAGGCTTGGATAGTTGGTTTGGAATAGACTTGAAGTTCTTCTCCCAGGAAAGCTCTCTGGCTCAGATGCCGGTCATGATTGCCGGGGATGATGACAGTCGCTAACTCTCTCGTTCTGTTAGATTGATAAAGATCCTCAAACTCAGCATAGTTAGGCAGATCTTTGTCGAACAGATCGCCCGCAATTATTAAAAGCTGTACATCTTTTTCCTGGCACTGTTTGAAAATATCTCCAAGCGCCTGAAATCGCTCAGGGTTCTTTGCTTGAGTGGTGAGATGGATATCTGCGGTAAAGGCAATCTTCAAAGGTTTCTCTCCCGGATGGTAATCCGATACCATTGTAAATCATTCTTACAGAATAGGAAAAAATATCCACCAGGGGTGGATATGGAAATAATGAAAAAAGTATCACGGAGATTGAAAATTGGATTCTTTATTTCTTACTTTCAGCAGGGGATCTTTTTCCTGTTATAGTCCTGAGCTCCACGTTCCAGGCATTCGTTCCTGCAATCGACTTTTCTGGCATTTCCCATTCCTTACCTGAATAATGGCGCATGATGTGATTTAGAGCTGTTTTCTTTAGATCTGGATCGTTGATCTCGTTGATTTCGCCTTCGGCAATCACACTTTGGAAATTAAAACTCCAACCGCAAGCGCGCTCCTGATTGACAATTAACTCGATATCTTTATTAAAAGCAAGACATACCCTGGAATTTTGTTTGAATATCTCGTTTTTTTTGCCTGCACGAGCTGTATGGATGTAGACTTTTGTGCCGTCGTAGCCAAAAGATACTGGAATCACGTACGGCTGATCATTCAGGCTGCAGGCTAGATGGCAGATCTGCGCTCCGTGAATGATGTTGTCGATAATTTCGCGTTCGGTTATGGCTTTATCTTTTCTTCGCATTGGTTGCTTATGGGCTTGATTGATTCCGGAAAAATTTTGGCAAGAGCCAGGCAGTTAGAATGACTACACTCAAGAAGGCTATGGTTGGAATGATGATACTGACCAATGTGCCCCCAATCGATGCTGCCAGCTCTCCAGTAGAAACAAGAGGATTCGCCAGACCGCCGGTTGAAGCGGTTGAGGTGCCTCGCACTAACACGCTTGATCCTTGAACCAATCCAGCTACACCACCACCTGCAATAATTGCCAGAGACCAGCGCAGGAAAGGTTCAACGTCTCCCACCATTGAAGCTGTTGCGATAGTACCTGCAACAATAGCAGCGGGGGTAGCTATTGTGTCCAGAAGATTATCCAGCCATGGCACATAATAGGCTGCAATCTCGATCACCATGGCGATGCCGAAAGCGATGGTCGCAGGCCAGGAACCGATCCAGTCAAATCCTGGAGCAAAAGAAAGTGCGCCAGCATGATGAGCAATGCTCATGCCCAGAAGGGGGACGAAGATCCGAAATCCGCAGGTGGCGCTCAATCCTATACCGATAAAAACCCCAAGCAGCTGTTCCATAATTATCTCCAGTAATCAGACTAAAATGGCCAAAACAAAGGCATGATGAATAATACTACCAACCAGACGATTAATGTCAGAGGAAGGCCAACCTTAATATAATCGGAAAAACGATAACCTCCTGGTCCCATTACCAGAAGATTCGCTGGATGGCCAACAGGGCTGAGAAAAGCTGCAGACGCAGAGACTGCAACGGCCATCATGAGAGGGTAAGGAGATAGCCCCAAATCAGCCGCAGCGCTTAAAGCAATGGGTGCCAATAGAACCGCCACGGCAGGGTTGGGCATGATCTGGGAACCGAGCGTAGCCAACAAAAAGAGCGCGCTGGTGATGACTAGTGGGCCAGTATTGCCAACAAGATTTAACAGACTGGTGCTAATAAGCTGTGCTGCACCTGTTTGTTCAAGAGCTATTCCGAGGGGGAGCATGCCTGCAATTAAGAAAACCGCTTTCCATTCTATCAATTGATAGGCCTCATCCATCCTTAAACAACCAGTAAGGACCATTAGAGTCACTCCTGCGACGGCGGATATTGAAATTGGCAGCCAATTGAAAATAACTGGCAGAAGTACAAGAAACATAATGGCAATAGCAAGAGGGGCTTTATTAATTCGGGGAGCAGGGAGGGCTTCTTCGCTGAGAACGAGGAATTCTGGTTCGGTACCAAATTGGCGCAATTTTCGGCGGGGGCCAAACAGTAATAAGGCATCACCCAGGCGAAGTTTCATATCACGAAGATGGGATCGATAAGCGCGGCCATCGCGCCAGACAGCCAGAATAGTAAGGCCGTATCTTGACCTGAATTCCAATTCTCGGATTGCTTTGCCTACCAGGGTGGATCGAGGTGACAGGACAGCCTCGATCAGGCCGGTCTCGTCGGTTTCAAGTTCGGAAAGATCGGGTTGAGTATCCGCTTCAATGAGTAAATCCTGCAATCCTTGAATAGTGTGGAGATCCTCTATCTTTCCTTTGACGATCAGAGTGTCTCCTGCCTGAAGGATTTCCTCCGGGGCAGGCATTAATTCGGTTTTATCCTCCCGGATGATGCCTTGGACGCTCAGTCCGAATGCATCTCCTAGCCGGCTTGAGATAAGGGAGCTACCATCCAGCGCTGAACCTTGGGGGACACGGACCATCATTAAATGGTCTTCGAGTTCGTAATCCTGGAATGAGTCCGGGATTGAAATAATAAAATCTTTGTCTTGCTGCAGAGCATCCAGATCAGTTTGTCTACCCTTGACCAATAGGACATCACCATCTTTGAGAGACAGGTCCTCTATCTCGGTATAATAGGAAATATCATTTCTGCGTATAGCCAGTACAATCAATTTATAAGCATGACGGAAAGCAGCTTGAGGTAGGGTTAAGCCTATTAGGGAAGACCCAGGCGATATGGTTGCTTCAGCAAGTTTAATTTCTGCTGAGTAGATCTTCTCTATGGGAAGGGATTCTTGATCCAATAAATGATGGTTAGAGCTATAGATCTCGAATAAACGATCCAATTGCCCTTCTACTAACAGTCGGTCCCCAGATCTGAGGAGAAAATCCGGGGCGGGTGCCAGGATCGTTTGTTGATCCCGAAGAATAGTGACAACATTCAGCTCAAGGGCTGATCCAAAATGGCTTTCTTGAAGAGATTTTCCGTTCAAAGATGAATTCGCTGGCAGATGGATGAACACCATCCTTTCCTGGAAATCATACAGATCGGTTACATCAGGGAAGCCGCTGGAAAGTTCCCGGGAGGGATCTTTATTAGGAAGTAAATGCCTTCCAATCAAGACCATATATAGTGTTCCGCTGACAAGAATAGCTAATCCAACAGGAGTGAAATCAAACATCTGGAACGGTTTCAAACCAGCTTCAAACAGCGCTTCACTGATCAAAATATTGGGAGGGGTGCCTATTAAGGTATTCAGGCCTCCGAGCAACGCGGAAAAAGCCAGCGGAATTAAAAGCTTGGAAGGTGGGCGTTTTGTCCGGCGGGATATATCAATCAGGACGGGCAAGAATAGAGAAGCAACCCCAATACTGTTCATAAATCCTGAAAGAATACCACTTGTGAGCATTATGATCGTAAGCAGTTTGACTTCGCTATCTCCGGCTAATTGCAGGAAGAATTTGCCAAGCTTGCTAGCAACGCCAGTTCGTGCCAAACCGCCGCTTAATATCAATACAGCCCAAACCGTAATGACAGCAGGATTACTGAAACCTGCCAGGGCATCTGTGGGCGTTATTAGCCCGCTTATTGCCAGGCTGCCCATAACGAGCAAGCCAACCAGATCCATCCTGACCTTATTGGAAATAAAGAGCAGGATTGCAAACATTAATATTGCGAGGACCAGGATGATGTCAGGAGTCATTGAAAAAACCGTGATTAAAAATCTGGCATGAAATCAGGCAGTGAAATCCTAGCTATTTATTATAGCTTAATTGAATTTATCTTTATCAGGGGGTGATTTGATGGTAGATTATGGTCTCCAGGCCGGCCACCAATTATCAAAATTATCATTTGTAATAGCGTGCAATGTTTTGCTCTCAAAATGATAAATGTAGATATCGTTGAGCGCATTGTCAAAATTGAAACAAGAAAAGACTATTTGATTGCTGGCTGGAGACCAGCTTGCCATCCATTCATCGGCCGTGCTGTCTTGGATTGTTTGAATTGATCCACTCTCCAACTCGATAATTGAAATATTTTTGTCCCCATTTTGAGTTGTTGTAAATAGGATCTGACCGCTATCGGGAGACCATGATGGAAATAGATCATCCCCTTCTCCGGAAGTCAATTGTATAGGTATTTGAAGTTGAATATCTGATAGGTTAAAACCGTCAATTAGATAAAGATCAAAAGATCCTGATTTATCGGAGCTGAATACTAGTTTTGTTCCATCCGGAGATAAAGATGGATGTTTTTCGTTGTATTCATTATCTGTAATTTGGAACTTGTTCATGCCGTCACTGTCAATTTTGAAGAGATTCACGATTCCCTCTTCCTCGGCTGCATAAAATATCATTGAACCGTCAGGAGACCACGAGGGAGGTGATTCTTCGACGGGATCTTCAACCAAGCTAATCGAGTGATCAGTCAGAGGGTTGGCAAGAGCAGAATCCAGGGAAAGGATAGATAAGCTCAGCTGACCTGATCTTGAAACCAGGAAAGCGAGATTTGAACCGTCAGGCGACCAGGACGGTGAAATGATATCGTCTTTCGTATGGGTGATTTGAGCTAATTCGGAACCATCTGCATTGATCAGGTATAGATCCATGCGCCCACTGTTTCGGTCAGATGCGAAAGCAATTATCCCTCCACCATTCCCGGATGGCAAAGTTAATGGGGTTGGTGAAGGAAATTCGATAGGAGTTGAGATTGGTAGTTGGGTGCTGGTTTCCGAACAGCTGGAAATGAGAGTTATCAGGCCAATATAGATCAAAAGATGGATTAAGTTTTTTTTGTGGAAAACCATGGCTTCTCCTCTCCCAGGCATAATCTAATCTTATTGTAGTTCAACGGTTTTCGTGATTGCTAATTCAGGAGGAGGGTATTTTGGGATTATTTAGGACGGTTTTCATATCAAGGACTATATAAAGCTTCATATCATTGAGAGTACCCCATAGGCCCTGATCGTAACCCATTTACTTGCTTTCTTTTTTTCTCCAAAATTAAGCCAGGTTTTGTCTTTGTAATCATATTCAAGCAACCATTTCCCTTCTGTTGTTCTTTTATCTCTGATAAGTGAAAGAGCATTCATCAGGCGAGGATCTTCTCCATATCCAAGACGGGTTAACACTTCGCAGATTTGAAGGAGATCGGTCACATAAAAGATGGGAAAACCAAATTTCCACCAGTTGCCGCTGGGTTTGTCAGCCCATCCAGTAGGGTAATTTGCTGTTGCTGGATCGCAGCTGAACAAAAAATCTACTCCTTGTTCGATTGCTTTTTTGATGAGAGGAGTAATATCTTTTTCTGGAAGTTTGCTAAAGGCGAGCATTACTTTGCTGGCGCCCCATGCGCAGGGTAACTTGTTGTTTGCTCCACATTTGAATCCTGGTCCGATTTTCCCGGAGTAATACCTCAAAGATGCTTTTTTATCACGCATAGGCGCTACACCTGTACCCGTGAGACTTTTTGCCATCCAGTCAAAACCAGTTTCGATCCGGGTATCAGAATACTCCAGGTCGAGCATAGCTGAGAGGATGTTCCCCTGCAAACAGTCTATAGTTCCTGAAGGAGGTCCCGTAGCTGATATCTGGCCATTTAAAGACATGGCATTATCCAGATAATGCTGGCATGCTGTTGAAATTCTTGGATCCATTTCAGTTTTTGCCCCGAGCTGAGAAAGAAGAATCAATGACCAGGCGGAACTTCGATATTTTGGCAAATAACCATGATCGTCATTTTCCCAATAACCTTCTGGATGCATTTGCTCTAGAACTCTTGCGATTGGCCCATTTCTGTGGGCTATATCTTTTGCTGAGTCAATATCACCATCAAGGCAAGCTGATAATGTAGATAATGCAAGATATCTTGCTCCGGGGTCTTTGGGATCCAGCAGCCATTCACGGGTTTCATCAGGTATATTAATTTGGGATTTTTTCATATTAGCCGTCTTTTTTAGATTAGCAGACCTAAAGGATTGAATTAAGACCAGGCAGTCTCCTTAACAGGCTGGCCGTAAAAAAGCATACTACTAGCGTAGGGAAGGCGAGGTAAGTTATCTTTAGTAAAGGAGGAATTTGAAATTCTTGAAGCAAAGCAGTAAAAATTACCAGGATCAGGGGGTGGAAAATGTAGGTTGCATAAGAACTGGATGCAAGCTCCCTAGTAATCTTATTGCCTTTGTCAAAGAATTTGGAGAAAAAACCCAACAATGTAGCAGTCATGCTAACACAGAAGACCATTTCCCAGAGCGAAAAGACCAATGATTGCCAGGTGAAGCCTCCCAAAGCAGAAGTCACATTTCCACTGGCTCCGCCAACAAGATAAAAAATTATTGGCATGGTGATTATCAGGCCAATCGTGAATGGAAACCAAAATTTTAGTGAAATAGAAGTTGTGTTTTTCTCCCAACCCGCGGAGTAGCTAAGTGCTCCAATAAAGAACATGAAAATGTATTGAACGAGGTGAGGTATCTGGAGATTAAGTGGTTTGTATACAGTGCCAACAGGCAATTGAACACGAACCAGGAAAGTCAGAAAACCGACGATAAAGGCTGCGAGGAGTGTTATGTATCTGTAGGGGATTTTAATCCGACTTGAGAATTTGATGAGATTATTTTGAAAAACGATCAAAAGGATCGAGAAGATCAATAGAAGCATAATAAACCACATTGGACCAAGGTCTCTCCCGAACTCGATCTGTTTATAGGTGTACACAACGCTCTCAAAGCCAGGGAGGATATCATAAATTACCCATCGGAATGATAGCTGCAAGATGGGGGATATCACATAAACAAATAGGAGGATAGGAATACCTAGTCGGACCAAGCGTTGTGAGAGGAAGGTTTGAGAATTCCTATGTGAAATTGACCTTGCTGAAAAATAGCCGCTAATGAAGAAAAAGAAGCCCATCGAATAGGCCTGATTGGCAGCGGCAAACATCACCAGAACCGCCATTGGAATTATGCTGAGCTGAGTGGTCTCGAATTCGGTGTAGTACCATCCTCCCGGGGCGCCATAGGTGATTGACAGGTGGTTCATCAGCACTACCGCTGTGAGAAGAATGCGTATATTATCAATGTAATCCAGATGTCTCTCAGTCATAAAGTAATGGCTGCGTGAGTCTGAAATTTGGATATAAATCGTTAAGAATGGTTAGCTTTCAGAGGATACGATTATTTCTTTCAAATCTTTTAGAGAGTCAATTACTAAGGCAGACGATTTTTCCAAGCGCTGCTTGCTGTGATGTCCGTTAGGTATTACACAACACCGCAAACCCAGTTCGTCTGCTAGCTCAGCGTCGTGGAGTGTGTCCCCTATGAGGAGGACTGTATCTGGTGAGAAATTGAGATTCTTGAGGTGTTTCCGTGCCAGTGTGAGCTTACCAGCAGCGTGATGGTTGCTCAGCCCATCCACCAATAAGAACTTATCTTGAATTTGATAATGGATCATTGCTTGATCCAAATAGGCCTTTTTGCTTGCGGACAGAATTGATTGAGTCAGTTCCTTTTTTTGAATGAGATCTAGTATATCCTGGGCGCCATCCATAAGAAGGCAATCTGACCTGCCCGCTTCGTAGGCGGTGATGAATTCTGTGCTGATATCCTCGAATGGTTCCTTGGAAAAATCAAAACCGAGTTTTAGATAATACTCCCTGACTGGAAAGCCAAAAATATCCAGATAGGTATTGCGTGAAACAGAATTGAGCCTCCGCTCAATCAGCATTTCATTGATGGTCATCAGGCAGAGATCAAGATCGTCCAATAAGGTTCCGTTCCAGTCCCAAATAATGTGTTTGATCCCCATGAATATTTCACTGGAGGGGCTCTCGTTTTTGCGTTTTGAGGGACGATCTGTATTCATCAGAGAAGGAGCAAGACTGATGCTTGTTTGTAATTTGATCTTTCCTGTCCTTTTCTTCACCCAAAGAGAGATCAGAAAAATGCCAAGCAGGTTTGATGCAATTCCTAAGAATCCACCTTCAGGACCGAATGAGCCTCCGGTTAACCATTTAGGTCCGGATTGTTGGATTTGGATAAGCGTAGCTAAGCTGAAAGCCGCACCGCTGACAGGGAAGCCATAAATATTACCTTGAAAGAAATTCCAGCTGATATGTAAGCCGATCGGAATAGCTAACTCCCCAGTTAGAATATAGCCTGAGGCCAGGAATAGACCGGCGAAGCAAATATTCAGCGTGCTGCCCAGGGTAGCGTTGGGATTTGCGGCATGGAATATTCCAAATATAGCTGAACTAAGGACGCTGGCTAGAATAATAGCGATCCGAGGTTTGATGAATTTGCCTGAAAAACCTTCAGCAAGATTTGTTAATTGATAACCCCTGCTAAGAAGCTCTTCATAAAAACCGACCATGATAAATAGCATTAATGGCACGAAGATGGCCGGAATGAATGGCAAACTAGTTTCGTTTGTTACCAGGTATCCAACAGGAACGACCCAACCTGCAGCTAGCTCGAACAAAAATATTGCCGTAATCAGGAAACCGCCCAGAAATAACCCGAACCCGAAATCTTTCCACCAGGCAGGTGTGAATCTGACTCCAAAATCTGAAAACGGCCGTCGATCAATGAGTCTACCGGCTAGCCAAATACTAAGAGATATGAAAGTTCCCCTAGCCAAGAAAGCGAACATTAATGTCAAAGAAGGTGTAGCTGCGAACTCTGAAAGAGGGTTAAAAAGACCGGGTTTATTGAAAAAGATTGAACCAATCAAGGATAGGAATAATTCACTGATCG
>Ga0180435_10002156_pt1 | contig 20196 bp, 20 predicted proteins | sample SS_ome_3_FD_132467 | JGI IMG/M metagenome (GOLD analysis project Ga0180435, IMG submission 132467) | Hypersaline lake sediment archaeal communities from the Salton Sea, California, USA - SS_3_S_1 metaG | ecosystem: Environmental > Aquatic > Non-marine Saline and Alkaline > Hypersaline >...
CTCAGACAGTTAGGTGCCTTGAAATTTGAAGTGGCCCCAACGCTTGTAGGTCAGGTTAGGCCACCAGGCGGGACCTGACAAATCGGTGATGAAGTTCGTTACCGACAACATTTCGCGGTGCGGCTGAAACCGGCTTTTTACCGGGCCACGACGATGGCTTGGGGGAAGCCGTCCGCTTCCAGCATCTTTTCATAGCGCCGGGCGTCGGCCAAGGTACGACACCGGGCCACACGGACCCGGTAAAATGTTCCCTTTATGCCTTCATAGACGGCGATGTATGCATCGTCGTATTTTTCGGCCAACCGGTTCTTGAGGGCGACGGCGTTGTCCCGTTGTTGGAATGCCCCCACTTGAACCACGAAATCACCGACATAGTAATTCGCCGGCACGAAAGTCCGTTTGGGGGTCCCTTTGCCTATGGTTTCCCGGGGAACGCCCAGGGCAACCAGTGTCACCGGCGCGGTGCCCGGACCCACCAAGCCGATTTTCTTGGCGGCGGTGTAGGACAGATCCACGATACGACCGTCGACAAACGGTCCCCGATCATTGATTCGCACCACCACGTCTTTGCCGTTATTCAGATTGCGCACCCGAACATAGGTGCCCAACGGGAGCGTTTTGTGGGCTCCCGTCATGGCATACATGTTGTAGATTTCTCCGTTGGAGGTCTTTCGGCCGTGAAATTTCTTTCCGTACCAGGAGGCGATGCCCTTTTGTTGAAAGCCGTGGGCATGCTTCATGGGTTGATACCATTTGCGGCCGATCTTGTACGGGCGGGCATGCCCGGGGCGTTGGGGCGGCTTCGGTTCCGGCCCGGCACAGTTGGCGAGAAAGGCGAGCAGACCGCAGAGTAGGGCCAAAACGGGGAAGGTAGATGCTATTTTGGTCACGCTATTATCTCAAAGAGATCGTGTCTGGCTTCAGGTCTATGCAGCGACATTTTCTTGGATAAACCGAACCGTTTCGCTCGTTGGGGTGCCGGGTCCGAATATGGCCTTGATTCCCGCCTCTTTTAGCATCGGTATGTCCGATTGGGGAATGATTCCCCCGCCGATGACCAGGATATCCGAGGCCTGCGCCTGTTTCAAGAGTTCCATTACCCGGGGGAAGAGGTGATCATGGGCACCGGACAAAACGCTCAAGGCGATGACGTCCACATCTTCCTGAAGGGCGGCCTGGACGATCTGTTCCGGGGTCTGGCGCAACCCTGTGTAGATAACTTCCATCCCTGCATCCCGCAAAGCGTGACAGATGACCTTTATGCCTCGGTCATGTCCATCGAGCCCCGGCTTGGCGGCCAGCACACGAATCTTTCTTTCGCTCATGATTGTGAAGTTCCCTTCTTGGTTGCCGACTACAAGTAACCGTTGGGCAGGCAAATCCCACCGCTCCTAGGGCCTATCGGAGAACTCGCATTTTCGCTCTGGGTGAGCGTTTTTGGAGCATTTCTAAGTTCGCTTCGCTGAAACGCCAAAACTTGGCTAAAGGCCTCAAACAGTTGGCGTTTCTTGACGGCTCCGCTTCACTAAGAACTGCTATCAAAAACGCTCAAAGTCGCTCTAATGCGAGTTCTCCGACAGGCTGCTAGAGCGTGGACGCCGCCCGATATTCCCCAAACACCTCGCGCAAGGTGTCACAGATTTCCCCCAAGGTGGCATAGCACTGGACGGCTTTCATGATGGGAGGCATGAGATTGTCTGACCCCTGGGCACAGGTCCTGAGGGCGGCAAGGGCACCTTTTACCGCGGTACCATCTCTGTCCGCCTTCAATGTCTGAAGGTCTTTCACCTGGGCATCCCGGACGCCGGGATCCACCCGCAACAGGTCGGTGGGGGGCGCCTCCTCTTGCTGAAACTTGTTCAACCCGACCACGATCTGGTCTCCGGTCTCCACGGATCGCTGGTAGTCGTATGCGCTTTCCTGAATTTCTTTTTGAATAAAGCCCCGTTCGATAGCGGCGACCGCACCGCCGCTGTCATCGATACGGTCCAGATAGGCCTGGGCACGTTGTTCGATTTCATCGGTGAGGTGTTCCAGGAAAAACGACCCCCCCAGCGGATCGACCGTGTCCCCCACCCCCGATTCATAAGCGATGACCTGCTGCGTCCGAAGTGCCGTTTGTACGGCCCCTTCGGAGGGCAACGAAAATGCTTCGTCCATCGAATTGGTATGTAACGACTGCGTGCCGCCCAGGATGGCGGACAGGGCCTGTAATGTCACCCGCATGACGTTGTTCTGCGGTTGCTGGGCGGTCAGCGTACAGCCGGCCGTTTGCGTGTGGAAGCGCAGCATAAGCGACTTGGGTGACCGGGCACCAAACCGACTCTTCATTATCCGAGCCCAAAGCCTGCGGGCCGCACGAAATTTGGCGACTTCCTCAAAGAAGTCCATGTGGGCGTTGAAGAAGAAGGAAAGTCGGGGGGCAAAGGCATCCACCTCCAGGCCGGCATTGATGGCGGCTTCCACATAGGCGATACCGTTGGCAAGCGTGAACGCCACCTCTTGTACCGCCGTGGAACCGGCTTCCCGGATATGGTAGCCGCTTATGCTGATGGTGTTCCAGGAGGGTACATGCTGAGAACAAAAGGCAAAAATGTCCGTAATGATGCGCATCGATGGGGCGGGGGGAAAGATATACGTCCCGCGAGCGGTGTATTCCTTCAGAATATCATTTTGGATCGTTCCTCGCAGTTTGTCCGCGGCGATTCCCTGCTTGGCGGCGGTTTCTACATACATGGCCAAGACAATGGCCGCCGGGGCGTTGATGGTCATGGATGTACTGACCTTGTCCAGCGGGATACCTTCGAACAGGGTTTCCACATCCCGTAGGGAGTCGATCGGGACACCGACCTTACCGACCTCTCCTTCGGCCAGCGGATGATCCGAATCATAGCCGATCTGGGTGGGCAGGTCGAAGGCGACACTGAGACCGGTCTGTCCTTGCTCCAGAAGGTATTTGTATCGCCGGTTTGACTCGGCGGCGCTGGCGAATCCGGCATATTGGCGCATGGTCCACAACCGGCCGCGATACATGGTGGGTTGAACCCCTCGGGTGTAGGGGTAATCTCCGGGAAACGCCAGGTCCTGCAGGTAGTCCCGTTCGGATCCGTCGAGTGGCGTATAAACGCGCTCCAGGGGAATATCGGAAAGGCTGTGAAATCGGTCCTTACGTTCCGGACGCTTGGCAACCAGTTTTGCCGTTCGTTCGGCCCAATCCGCGTGGGCTGTTTCAAGTGCCTTCGGTTCCTTTGGGTCATTCATGGTTAAATATCCCGGGCCTGTGATGCGGCCTTTGTTTAGAGGGGAAGGTTGTCGTGCTTTTTCTTGGGCATCCGGTCCTTTTTATGCTTCAGTGATTCGAGGGCCTTAATCAGCTTAGGCCGGGTTTCCTCGGGCAGGATGATCTCGTCAATGAATCCCCGCTCCGCAGCCCGATAGGGGCTGGCAAAGGTCTGACGATACTCCTCGATCATCTCCGCTTCTTTCTTTTCGGGATCTTCCGAGGCCTTGATTTCTTTCTTGAATACGACATTCACCGCGCCTTCAGGCCCCATCACGGCTATTTCCGCGGACGGATAGGCGAAGTTCAGATCTCCCCACAAGTGCTTACTGGACATCACGATATAGGCGCCCCCGTAAGCCTTTCGGGTAATCACCGTAATCTTGGGTACCACGGCCTCGCAGTATGCGTAAATGAGCTTGGCCCCATGTTTGATAATTCCCCCGTACTCTTGGGCGGTGCCCGGCAAAAAGCCCGGCACATCACAAAACGTGACCAAGGGAATATTGTAAGCATCACAAAACCGGACAAACCGGGCGCCTTTTATGGACGCATTGATGTCCAAACACCCGGCGTAAAAGGCCGGCTGATTCGCCACGATCCCTACAGTCTTTCCGTTGAGTCTACCAAAGCCGATCATGATGTTGGGTGCGTACCGGCCTTGAACTTCAAAGAAATACCCGTTGTCTACAACCGAGGAGACGATCTGTCGCATGTCGTAGGGTTGTCTGGGGCTTTCCGGTATGATGTCACGCAATGACATGTCGATGCGATGGGGGTCATCCGTGGGGGGTACTTCCGGGGGCATCTCTCCACAGTTTTGAGGCAGAAAGGTCAGCAGCTCCCGGATCATGGCCAAAACTTGTTCGTCGTTTTCTCCGGAGAAATGGGCTACCCCGCTGGTGGTGTTGTGGGTGGTGGCACCGCCAAGCTTTTCGGCGGTTACTTCTTCATGGGTGACCGTCTTGATAACTTGAGGTCCCGTGATAAACATATAACTCGTATGTTCCACCATGAAAATGAAGTCCGTAAGGGCCGGTGAGTAAACGGCGCCGCCTGCGCAAGGGCCCATGATCACCGAAATCTGAGGGATCAATCCACTGGCCAGCACATTTCGCATGAATATATTGCCGTATCCGGCGAGGCTGGACACCCCCTCTTGAATGCGGGCGCCTCCGGAATCATTAATGCCGATAAACGGCGCCCCGTTTTTTCTGGCCATATCCATTACTTTGCAGATTTTATCACTCACCGCCAGGCTTAGGGATCCACCCAGAACGGTGAAATCCTGGGCATAGACGTAGACGGGCCTGTCATTGATGCGACCATACCCGGTGACCACACCGTCCCCGGGAAACCGTTTCTTGTCCAAACCGAAATCGGTGGCCTGGTGTAGGACAAACTTATCGAGTTCTTCGAAAGTGCCCTCGTCGAGCAAACTCTGAATCCGCTCACGGGCCGTCCATTTGCCCTTCTGGTGCTGGGTGTCGATTCTGTCCTGACCGCCACCCAATTCGGCCTCGGCATTTCTGTCGATCAACGCTTGGATCTTTTCATCATTTGACATAGTCTCATCTCTCCAAGAGCAAATGTACAGGGAGCAAATGTACAGGTTGCTGAAAATGTTGGGACCCCTTCCCGCCATCGGCATCCGGGTCGGAACTTTGGAAAAGTGTTCCCTATCCCTCATCTACGATCAGCAGGACATCGTCCGTGGCAACGGTATCGCCTTTCTTGACCCGTATTTCTTTCACCACCCCATTGCAGGGGGCGGGGATGATATTCTCCATCTTCATCGCCTCGATCTTCATTATGGGCAATCCCGCAGTGACCTGATCTCCAGGGGAGACCATGATCTCAAGTATTAACCCGGGCATGGGGGCGATGACTTGCCCGCCAACAGGAACGGACGCCGTGGGAACCACCGGGGCCTCGGGGGCAGACGGTGACGGTGGCGGGGCCGATACCGGAGTGGGACGCGGAGCGATATGGGGGCTCGAGCCGCCGGTTGGCAGGCCGTGTTTGACCTCGACTTCGTATGGCTGTCCGTTGACCTTTACGGCCGCCTGCCGGCCATTGTATCGGTCGATATCCACCTTATAGTCTTTTCCGCCCACCTTCAATTCAAACGTTTTCATCTCTTTGCAGACTCCTCATGCCGCCGTATTTAGAAAAAGGGTACCCGTGGTTGGGGAATACCCTCGGATTCTCAATTACCATAGAAAACAGTTTTTTCAAGGCCAAAATGTTATACCGCCCGACCAATGCGCCGATTGGGCGAATACGCCGATCCGACAAACGGTAAGGATGGGAGTTCTCCGACAGGCGTCTAGAATACGTCGGACAACTTCTGAAGCGCGACTTCAAAAGCGTGGAGGGCCTTGGTGCTAAACAGGACAAACCGTACCCGTTCAATCCGGTCCTGCTCCCTGAGCGAAGCCATGACGGTACGCAATGCTGTTTCCGCCGCTTCGTCCAGCGGGTAACCGTAGGCCCCCGTGCTGATAGAGGGAAAGGCGATCGACTGCAGTCCCTTTTTCACGGCCAGGGACAGGGCGTTCCGGTAAGCACTTTCCAGAAGGTGTCTCACCGCGGGCCCCCCATGTCCATAAACCGGCCCCACGGTGTGGATCACATACCGGGCCTTGAGGTTGTAGCCTTTGGTGATCACGGCATCACCGGTTTCACAGCCACCCAGTGTGCGACACTCGGCCAGCAATTCCGGCCCCGCCGCCCGATGGATGGCACCGTCCACACCGCCTCCGCCCAGCAACGTCTTGTTGGCGGCATTCACGATGGCATCTGTGTCTTGCTGAGTGATGTCGCCTTGAACCAACTGGATCTTTGATGATCCGATCTTCGTTTCCACAGTCTCCTCCTTGAGATGCCAAAGCGCGGCCGCCCGCCCTAGACACGATCCTCGTCACCTCGCTGGAAGCTGGGTTGAGCCGCGCCGCGGCTTCCTGTCGGCAACGAACTTGATCCCGGATTAGTCAGGTAACGCCTGGCGGCGTAACCTGACCTACAAGCCTTTTGCATAAGCGGCGGTCCCGTTTCGGATTTCAATGCGGGTGACTGTCTGAGGCCCTTAGCGTCCCTTGGTTCCGTTGATATACCGTACGGAACAGACGCTTCATACGTTGAGGGAATGTACGGGGATATTTAAAAACCCCGCACACAACGGCACCTAGGGACGCTTGGGGCCGAGTTTCAGCCGAATTGAAATCCGAAACGGGACCGTCGCCTCCCCCCTCCAAACGATTCCGTTTATTACAAGCTAAGTTCGCTGGAAGTCCTCCGACAGACGCCGTCGGCACCCTGCCGTTTACGGATTCCTCGCCGCTCGATCCATGCGCCGCTGCTTGAAGGACCGACGTTTCGGTTTCTTGTTTTCGACCTTGTCGACGAACTGTCGGATCAGTTGAAAATAGGCGTTTCCGCCTTTCATGAGTATCGTATTGTGGTCCGCGCCGGGTATCATATGAAATTCCTTACCTCGCGCACCGGCGTGGACCTGCAGCAACTCGGCACTTTGAATCGGGATGATCTGATCATGTTGACCGTGGAGAATCAGCGTGGGTTTGGTAAACCCTTCGATTTTCTTCAAGTTGCAAAACCCGTCGTCTTCACAGATGGCATGAACGTTTGTATCCACCCCCAGGCACTGCAAGAGGGGCAAGGTCAGGGCAAATCCGCTTTCGACAATGAGGCCCGATATGATGTCGCTATACGCGGATGCGAGTTCCAACGCGCAGGCGCTGCCCAACGAGCGACCCATGACGATCAGGGCCCCGGTTCGCCCTTCCCGGTCCAGCCATGCACGGATGTTTTCAAAAACGGCATGAGCGTCAGACAGCAGGGTCGTTGCCTTGGGTGTTCCGCCGCTACGGCCGTACCCCCGGTAATCTACGGCCAAAAAACTCAGTCCGTGTTCATTGTATACCGGACCCAAGCCATCATAGTCTTCTACGATTTCCCCATTGCCGTGGAAATAGAGTATGTTGGCGGCCTCGGGATCGGCCAGATAGAATCTGGCCCCCAAAGAAATGCCCTTCTCCACGGGGATGTCATGATCGACCGCCCGGGCCGGTAGTGGGGCGCCGGTATCTTTCCGCGGATGAAAAAGGACTCTAAGGACTTCCGGTGTATCCAACGCCGCGCAGTCAAGGGTTGACATTTAACTGCCTCCTTTCGGGAAGTGCTTCGAACCCAGGTAGCCATCATCGGGTAGACCATCAACAGGCCGGCAAGAGGCCGTTTTGGATTTCCTTCCGGGAAGATGATCACACATCCATACCCAAGGAACAAAACGTGGTGCCGATCGCTCCAAAGAAAACGACCCCGAAGATGATAGGGGTTGAAACCCATGCAAAAGCACTTGAAAAACTGAAGAAAAGCCTATATATAAAGAGCAACTTTGGCAACCGAAAAGTTGTCACAAGCCCAGAGGGCGACGGGCGGATGGCCCGTATCCCGAGACGGCGAAACGGAGCCCCTGGGTTGCCAGATAATGGATTGCCAGATGATGGATGGCCGGATAACAGGACGGGCTGAATGATCTGTTTTCAGAAGATTGCCGAACAGCGCATACGGGAAGCTGTCGAACGGGGTGACCTCGACGATCTGCCGGGAAAGGGAAAACCCCTCGTGTTCGAAGATGATTCTCACATACCGGAAGATTTGCGGATGGCCTACAAGATTCTCAAGAACGCCGGAATGACCCCGCCGGAGATCACCTTGAGAAAGGAGATTTCCAAAGTGGAGGAACTCCTGGCCGGCACCACGGATACCCGGGAGAAATACCGGCAGGTCAAAAAACTGAACTACCTCATCATGAAACTCAATATGACCCGAAAGATACCGATAAACCTGGAGTTGGACCAGTATTACGAGGGAAGGATTCTGGAACGCTTTCGTTCGTAATCCGAGATCTTTGTCCGACCTCCGGCAGAGAGGGTGAGGCGGGGGTCTCAAGCCCGAATGGCTGAAACCGGACGGCTGAAACCGGATGACTGCAAGCAGAAAAGACCTTCTTCTCGATCTGTATGACCGGCTCTATCGGTTCTTCGGGCCCTTGCACTGGTGGCCCGGTGAGTCCCCCTTCGAAGTAATCGTCGGGGCCATTCTGACGCAAAACACCGCATGGCGAAACGTGGAAAAGGCCATTGCCAACCTGAAGGCAGGCCGTCTCCTGTCGCCCCGTAGACTCCGACAGCTGGCCGTTGAGGATCTCGCCGAATATATCAGACCGGCGGGGTATTATAATGTCAAGGCAAAACGTCTGAGGCATTTCTTGGACTTCCTCTTTGAACAAGGAAGGGGAGACCTGGCCTACTTGTCGAAGGGAAGCCTGGATTCGAGACGTCATGAACTATTGCAGGTGAACGGGATCGGTCCGGAAACCGCTGATAGTATCTTGTTATATGCGGCCCATCGGCCCACGTTCGTCGTGGATGCCTATACCAAACGTGTTTTATCGCGGCATCAACTTTCGGCGGAAGATGCCGCCTATGACGAGATCCGGGATTTCTTTATGGATGTGTTGGATCCGGAGGTCCCACTGTTTAATGAGTTCCACGCCCTTTTGGTTCATTTGGGTAAGGGGTTTTGTAAACGGCGGAACCCGAAGTGTGACACCTGTCCGGCAAGACGATGGAATGAGGTCTAGGATGTGAGGGCCATAAAAACTGCAAGTCGCCGAAACCGGGAGATTGGTAAAAAATGGGAAAGCTGAACGTGGCCCTGCTGTGCGGTGGTGTTTCATCCGAACGGGAGGTTTCCCTCAAAGGGGGAGAGCAGGTTTACGAGGCCTTGGACAAAGAGAAATATCAGGTGAGTCGCTATGACCCGGCTACCGACTTGAAACGGCTGGTGTCTGACGCACAAGGCATCGATGTGGCGTTCATCGTCCTCCACGGGCGGTGGGGGGAGGACGGCACCGTCCAGGGATTGCTCGATCTATTGAATATTCCCTACCAGGGTTCAGGGGTTCTGGGGAGTGCCTTGGCTATGGACAAGCTGCTGTCCAAGCGTCTCTATCAAAAGGCCGGTTTGCGGGTACCGCCCTTTGACGTGGTGGAAAAGGGACAGACCGTTGAGCCGGAACGGTTCGTTCGGTCTCCCGGGTACCCGCTGATCGTGAAACCACGCCACGGCGGGTCGAGTGTGGGCACCAATATCATTTCTGAGCCCGATCAGTTGCCGGGGGCCGTCCGTCAGGCCCTGGAATTTGATACCAGTGCCATGGTTGAGGCCTATATTCAAGGTACGGAAATCACCGGTGCCGTCATAGGCAATGAGGACTTACAATACCTTCCCGTCGTGGAAATCGTGCCGCCTTCCAGCCGTCCGTTTTTTGATTATACAGCGAAATATACCGATGGGGTTACAAACGAAATATGTCCGGCCCGGATCAGCGAAGCGCTTTCCCGGCAGGCGCAAATGATTTCTGAACAAGCCCACAAGGCCCTGTGTTGTCGGGGGTACAGCCGGACGGACATGATCCTTCAGCACAATGATATCTTTGTGCTCGAAACCAACACCATTCCCGGCATGACTCCGGTGAGCCTCTTCCCGCTGGCGGCTCGCCAGGCGGGGTTGTCGTTTGAAGATCTCCTGGATCGACTGATAGCGCTCGCCCTGGAAGATTCCGGGCCGCCCGGGTGATAACGCTAGCCCCGGGATGCCCCCTGCCGGTAATGAGCCCGAAAGGGATGGCCATGATTATTCGAACCAACCGGGAGTTGAGAGCGCACTATCACGAACTGCAACCGGGAGACTGTTTTGTGGGCATGCTGGGGTTTAAGCCCATGAGACACGCCGTGGTTGTTGATCTGTTGGCCCGTGGAATAAGGATAGTTCCCTCCCCGCTGTGTCAAATCCTGAACAGTTCAAAAGCCGCCCAAGCCCAGGTAATGGGGCCGTGGATGTTGCCGCAGACCTGTGTAGTGACGCGACGAACGGATCTCATGGCGGCCGTCAACCGGTACAATCAATCCGGCGTCGGTGCCGTGGTAACCAAGGAGGACGGACTCGATTGTGGGTATGGGATACACCGGTGGCATGACATCGAAGAGGTGTACAACTATGCCGCCTTCAATTCCCACGTCTATCCGTTTGTTCTTCAACCCTTTCTCCGAGCCTATTCGGACATTCGGGTCGTCATCGCCGGTGATCACTGTGAGGCATACAGCAGAGAAAATCCCCACAACTTTCGAATGAACCTGACGGCAGGGGGGAAAAGCAGGCCCTATGCATTGAGCGATGACCAGGTGGTTTTGTGCCGTCAAATTATGGAAAGAGGCCGGTTTCCCTATGCCCATATCGATATCTTGGTGGGAGAGGACGGGCGGAATTACCTGTCGGAAATTGCCCTGAACGGTGGCATGAAGGGGGCCCGTATCAGTCGTGAGGGCTTGGACGCCATAAAAGCGGATATTCTGGAAAATTTGGTCCCCCGGTCTTAATGGGATGAGACGGGACGACCACCGGTCGATCCGTGAGGGTTCCGCCTGCGTTTCATCCCGGCCGATCGGGCAGGGACAAATTGCTCCCATTCGGCAGAACCCGCACAGAACTCATGATTTTCCCTTGACAAAATGGTGGTGGCAGGATATGGGGACATATTATTTTTTCAGGCTATTTTTCATCTATTTTTCAGTCTAGGCCTCCATATCTTGGTTGATTCTTTCAACTTTTCAAAACCTACGTAATGGGAGTTCCCATGAGCACACCAAATGAAAAAGATCAGGTTACGGCCGGAGGTGAACAGGAAAGGGTCAGCAATTGGCGTTTTCTTATTCCTGTCATCGCTTTTGGGGTTAGTTTTGTGATTTTCCTGGGCATAGGCTGGATCGCCTTTCCTAAATTCCTCTACTCGGAAAAGGAGCAGCCGTTGGATTTCAACCATCAGCTCCACGTGGATGAAATGGGCGATTGTGAAGCCTGTCACTATTTCCGAGACGATGGCAGCTATGCCGGAATTCCGACCATCGACAACTGCATCATGTGTCATGAGTTCCCCATGGGTGAGGACCCGGAGGAATTGAAGTTGGTGGATGAATATATCACGCCGGGCAAGGAAATCCCTTGGCTGGTTTATTCTCGTCAGCCGGACTGTGTCTTTTTTTCTCACGCCGCTCATGTTCGAATGGCCGGCATGGATTGTATGACGTGCCACGGATCGATCGGCGAGTCGGAACATTCTAAGCCGTACCAATACAATATTTTAACCGGCTACAGCCGAGACATCTGGGGACACAGCATCGCCGGGTTTAAGAAAAACCCCTGGGACAGCATGAAGATGGATGACTGTGCAGAATGCCATGAAGAAAACGGGGTCAGCCAGGGGTGCTTCGTCTGTCATAAATAGAGCCGAGTTGATAACGGCCGATAAGGCATGACGGCTTCGATGGGGCATACAGGTTGTTCACGTAGTTTGGCTTTATGGACTTGATATAAGGGGAAAATCTATGAAATTGGATCGAAGAGCCTTTATTGAGATTTTGGTGGGGGCCGGCTTGGGCGCCGGAGCGGGAATAACGTTTTCTCCGCTGCCCTGGAAACTGACGGATGACATCTCCATATGGACACAGAACTGGCCGTGGGTTCCGGTTCCCGAAGACGGTCGGGTTTCACACGCCAGCACGATCTGTCAAGCTTGCCCCGGCAACTGCGGCATTACGGTCCGAAAAGTCAAAGACCGGGCGGTCAAGATCGAGGGGACGGACGGCTATCCGGTCAATGACGGCGGCATCTGCCCATTGGGGGCTGCCGGACTTCAGTTGCTGTATGGGCCGTGGCGGGTACCAGGCCCGGTTCGCCGTGTGGGTAAGCGGGGTGCCGGCAAGTGGGAACAGATTTCCTGGGATCAAGCCATCAGTGAGGTCGTATCGCGACTGAGCGCCCTACGAAACCAAAATAAACCAGAAACGGTTACCTGCCTGGCGTCGAGCGATCGGGGCACGGTGGCTCAATTATTTGCCCGGTTTATGACCGCCTACGGATCTCCCAACTTCATCGGAGGCGTTTCCGCCGACGACACGAGCCGAATAGCCATGTCGCTCGCGCAAGGAGAGCGGGCATCCGTGGGATTTGATCTGGAAAACGCCGGTTTCATATTGAGTTTCGGCAGCGGCATTATCGAAGGCTGGGGTTCTCCGGTGCGCAGTATACAGGCCTATGGCAAGTGGCGGTCCCATAACGGAAACGGTGGACCGACGCTGGTGCAAATCGAACCGAGAATGTCCAATACCGCGGCCAAGGCAGACAAGTGGTACCCTGTCAAGCCGGGTACGGAAGCCGCATTGGCTCTTGGTTTGGCTCATGTGATTATAAAAGAATCTTTATACGACACTGGCTTCGTACAAAGTGCCTCGTCTGATTTTAGCGAATGGCGAGAGATGGTGCTGGACCGATACGCCCCGGAAGATGTTTCGAGAACGACCGGTGTCTCCGCGAAAGAGATAACCAAACTGGCCCGGTCATTCGCCAAGGCCGAACGGCCCCTGGCCGTCTGGGGGCGAGGCAAGGGAACGGCGCCGGGAAGCTTATACGAATGCATGGCCATCTTGTCGTTAAACGCCCTGGTGGGAAACATGAATCAATCCGGGGGAATTTGGGTGAAGTCAGACGATAACGACATGGGATGGCCGCGCATACCTCAAGACGTCGTGGCGGAGAATGGTTTGAGCAAGGCGCGTTTGGATGGTGCCGGCACCGATGCATATCCCTTGGCCAAATATCGACCTGATGCCCTTCCCAAGGTCATCAATGAAAAACCAGACGTGGTTCAAGCACTCTTGGTTCATGACGCGGATCCCTACTATACCCTGCTGGACAGCAACGAAGTAGCAAAGGCCTTTGAGCAGATTCCCTTTATCGTCAGTTTTTCTTCCTATTTTAACGATACCGCCGCCCATGCAGACTTGATTCTCCCCAACCACAATTATTTGGAGCGGTGGGAAGACGTGCCGAGCCCGGCCAGCCTGGCGAGGCCTGTATTCGGACTCGCCAAACCGGCGATATCTCCCCAATTCGCCACCCGATATGCAGCGGACACGGTAATGACCATTGCCAAGAAACTCGGGGGAGCGGTTTCCGACGCGTTTCCCTGGAAAGATTATCCGTCATTGCTTAAGCAAACCCTGGGGGAAAATTGGGGTGCGCTGAAAAAAAGCGGATATATGGAACAACGGCCTGAGCGTCCCGGCAGATTTGCATTTTACAGCAAATTTCAAGAACCCATTGAATTACAGGGAAGTTCTTACGTTTATCCCCTAACGATGATCCCTGTGGAATTGATTCGGTTGGCAGACAGAACGGTCGGGAATCCCCCGTTTTGCACTAAGAGCCTTGAAGAAACCGAATTGAAGGGCGGGGACCTTTTTGTACAAGTTAATCCCAAGACCTGTTTTGATTATGGATTGGCTGACGGGAAACACGCCCTTCTGGAGACCCCGAAAGGTAAGGCGAAAGTCCTCGTTCATGCCTCGGAGGGGATCATGCCCGGTGTTGTGGGCATACCGAAGGGGCTCGGACATACCGGTTATGATGACTATCTGGCCGGCAAAGGAGTGAATGCCAACATGTTCCTTGGTGTCGTCGACGACCCGATCTCGGGCCTACCGGCTACTTGGGGGATTCGGGCGCGCATGGTGAGTGTTTAATGAGTGTCTAGCCGGGGGGCGGGATTCTCGAAAACGATTTTGTTTTGGAAGGGATAACCATGAAAGAGGAAGATCTCGGACACAGAGTGACTCAACATCACGGAGAATCGGCACAGAGCACGACATACAAGTTCGGAATGGTGATTGACCTGGACAAATGTACGGGGTGCGGTGCCTGTATGGTGGCCTGTATGGCCGAAAATAACATCCCCTTTAGAAAGGACGATATCAACGACAAGCTGGTGCATAACTATTGGATGCGTGTGTACAAAATCACCAACGGCTTGCCCTTTCCTGACAATGAGGTGTGTTATATTCCCCGGCCCTGCATGCACTGCGAAGGTAGCGGCCATCATCATAATACGCCTTGCCTGTCCGTGTGTCCGGCGACGGTCGTTGACTATGACCCGGAAACCGGTATCGTCAGCCAGATTTACACCCGCTGCTTCGGATGCCGGTATTGCATGGCGGCATGTCCGTATCATGTCCGAGTATTTAACTGGTGGGATCCGAAATGGCCCGAGGGCATGGAGAAATATCTCAGCCCGGATGTATCCCCTCGGATGCGGGGTGTGGTGGAGAAATGCAGTTTTTGTTATCATCGATTCCAACGGGCAAAGGACAAAGCATATGCGGAAGAGCGGGCGGAACTCCGCGAAGAGGAATATCAGACCGCGTGCACGCAGGCCTGCCCGGCGGGCGCCATCACGTTCGGAGACTTGCAAAACCCGGAACACGAGGTATACAGCTTGAAAAAGTCGCCCAATGCGTTTCGTCTCTTGGAACATCTCGGTACCAATCCGAAGGTGTACTATACGTCGTCAAGGTCATGGGTGCAAAAGGCCGCTGATGTATACATGGGGAGTCAGGGCAAGGGTGTAACCCATCCGTAAAGGCCTATACACTGGATTTACCTTAATAAGGAGTATCTATCATGTTCGATTCTGCGTTGATTCCAGAGGGTGTAAAGCGGTGCTCGTTTCGGAAGTTTGTCATATGGATTCTCATCCTCCAAATTCCGATACTGATTGGTGTAGTAGCGGCGATCCTTTGCTGGGGGCTCGCACTGAATCAGACCTATCTGAACAACAATTTCCCCTTTGGGCTGTGGATTGCGGCTGATCTCGGGGTGATCGCCCTTGGCGGCGGGGCGTTTTTCACCGGCTTTCTCCGGTACATCCTGAATATCAAGGAACTGAAGAATATCGTTAATTACGCCGTGGTCATCGGCGTGATTTGCTATGCTTCCGCTCTGGGAATTTTGGCCATTGATATCGGGCAACCGCTGAGAGGGTGGTTCATCTTCTGGCATGCCAATGTTCACTCCATGCTCACCGAGGTGGCCTTTTGTATTTCCTGTTATTTCATGGTGCTGTGTATAGAATACTTACCGCTTCTTCTGGAGAACCGCAAAATATACCAATTTTCCGTACCCCATTCTCTTGCCCACCATCTCCATGAGGCGATGCCGACCATTGCCGCCGTGGGTGTTTTTCTTTCCTCTTTCCATCAAGGCTCTCTGGGTGGTGTCCCCGGCGTGCTGTATGCCAGACCGTTCGCCTACCGCGAAGGGTTTCTCGTGTGGCCGTGGACGTTCTTCCTTTTCATTCTCTCAGCAATCGCGTGTGGTCCCTGTTTTACGATTTTGATTACCAAAATCACGGAAGCCTTGGGCGGAAAACGCTTGGTCAAGAAAAACGTGATTAACATCCTGGCCAAGATAGCCGGGGGGTTGACCGCCTTGTATGTGGTCCTAAAGATTATCGACACCTTGGCGTGGTTCGGGCTTGCCAATGAGTTAGGGGCGCCGGTAAAGAGCTTCTACGCCAATGGTCCGTACGGATGGTGGATTCTGATTACGGAAGTCCTCATCCTCGGCGGCATACCGGCGGTACTCCTGTTGATTCCGCGAACCCGGCAGATGGAATCGGTGCTGGTGATTGCGTGTGTGCTCAACTGTGCCGGAATTCTCCTGAACCGGTGGGTTCTGACTGTGCAAACCCTGGTAATTCCCGTCATGTCGTTTGATAAATTCGTAAACTATTTTCCCAACTGGGTTGAATGGGCAACAACGCTTTTGCCGGTATGGATCGGAATTGTCGTGATCATGCTTTCCTACCGCTATTTGCCTATATTCCCGCAGGAACGGGAGCTTAATCCGTATTAGGAAAGGACTGCTGTCATGTTGCCAATTGTCTTTGAGTGGGTGAATGATCCGAGCCACTTTGTGTTCATGGGCGGGTTTTACGCCGCATTGGGGATCCTTTTTATCGTCCTGAATTATTGCCTTATTCGTGCAGTTTTTGACTGGTTGTGCAAGGGGAACCAAGACGGCCACGAGGAGCATTGATCGGATAGGACGGGTCACAACGGTCCAGTGAAAGTTGGGCCAGAACTTAACAGACACGACAGATTGGGGAAAGACGCATAATGGATATCGCCAGGTTTTTAGGAATACTCATTGTTTTTGGCGTACCGGGCATTTGGTTCGGCGGACTGGTTTACGATTGGTTTCACAACTGGGTGGTGGTCTGGATTTGGGAAATCATCCTGGTCATCATTGCCGTCAACGTTGCCATAAAGGCCACGCGCAACGCGGCACCTGAGAGCCATTGAAAAGTCTCCAATCGTGATGACCATTTGAGCCGTGTACGAAAGCAGTACCTTGCGGCAAAGAAGCGGCCGAGGGATTTTCTGCCCGGAAAAGGTAGGAAATAGAACTCGCCTGAACGTGTCACCTTTCTACAGGGGCTGAATAGCAGACTTCCCGCCTAAGTAACCCCCTCATTCGTCTTCAACGCATTTGTTGTTCAAATCGTAAAAACCTGGGTTGAGCCGCGCCGCAGCTTTGTGTCGGCAACGAACTTGATTGCCCGTGGTGTTGCATAAGGTTCGGGACGGTTTCAGTTTTCAATGTGGCTAAAACTCAGCCTTAAGAGTCCCTAAGTTCCGTTGCGGCCGGGTTTACCAAATAAGCCATGTGGATTTACCAAGATATGTGGTGCCTACTGAATTTCAAAGTAACAACGGAACCAAGGGACTCTTGGGGCCGAGTTTTAGGCGTCTTGAAATCTGAAGTGACCCCAGCGCACGACCCTCTCAAAAAAGACAAGTCAAGTTCGTTCCCGCGAAGGTGTTCGGGCAGTGTTTTCAGCGTGTTCTGGACTCCCCCTCCCGGATCGGAGTCCGGGACAGGCTTCGCGGGTGCGAGGCCGGCAATTATTGACCAAGTCATAAGTAAAAAACCGGGGTAAACAGTTCCCGTCCCAGATTTTGATGGGATCAAAACTTGCCGGGCCGAAGCCATCGGGGCTCGGCGTCGCTATCGGAATCGGGATCGAAAAAGCGTGATCGGACTCACCCTCGCGTCTACGAGGCTTGTTAGGGTGAAATGGGTTTTAGGGTTCGGGTGTAGATAGTGGGTTGCGCGCAATAAAAAAGGGGCCGTAAAATTAACGGCCCCTTTGCTTTTGACGTAAGAGAGGAACGATCTGTTATGCTTGTTGCTGTTCCTCCTTCACCGTGATGGCGACCTTGTATAGGGCGCTCAGGATGAAGAAGCCGGTTGCCCAAATGGCCAGGGTGATGAATATCTCAGGCACCGTCGCCCGATACTCCGTGATGTGATGCAGGGGGTTGGGGACAAAGCCGCCGAGGACCAGGCCCACCCCTTTGTCGATCCACGTGGCGATAAAGACGCAGATGCAGGCCACGACCAATGTATCGTCTTTTCGTCGGGTGGCCGGGACCAGCAACAAGATGAGCGAAGCGGCGGCAAAGAAGGTTGCCGTCCACATCCACGGTACGAGCGCGTTGTGGCCGTGCAGACCGGCGAAAAGATACTCGATGGTATGCATGTGGCCGGGGATATTGCTGTAAAAACCGGTGAAGACTTCCAACAGGAAGAAAAAGACGTTCAGACACATGGCGTACGTGACGATCCCCGACAGGGTGCGAATCGGCTGGTTACCGGGATCGAAACGGGTATTTTTCCGTACGATCAGGCAGAATATGATAAGTAGCGCCGGTCCCGCGGCAAAGGCGGAAGCCAGGAACCGTGCGGCCATGATGGCGGTCAACCAGAAATGCCTGCCCGGGAGACCGGCGTACAAAAAGGCCGTAACGGTGTGGATACTCACCGCCCAAGGGATGGAAATGTAGATAAAGGGTTTAATCCATCGCGGTGGCGGCACCGACTTTCGTTCCGCAGTCAAGACATTCCACCCGACGAATATATTCAAAAACAGGTATCCGTTCAGGACCACCATATCCCAAAAAAGGATCGAGTTCGGTGTGGGGTGGAGCAGCACATTCAAGGCGCGAAAAGGGTTGCCCAGGTCTGCGATGATAAACAACAGGCACATGGTCACTGCGGCAACACCCAAAAACTCCGCCAAGATGGTGATTCGGCCGAAGACCTTGTAATGGTGAATATAATAGGGAGTGACCACCATCACGGCCGCTGCAGCGACACCGACCAGAAACGTAAAGTTGGCAATATAGACACCCCAGGACACGTCTCTGCTCATTCCCGTAATGCCCAGGCCGTAGCTCAACTGCCAGAGCCACATGACGAAGCCCACGCCCATGACTACGAGCAGGCATGCCATCCATATCCAGTACTTCCGCCCTCCAACTAGTGCCTTCTCAAGCATAGCCACCTACCTCACACAATGTAATATACGTTTGGATTCGTGCCCAGCGTCGGTTTACGACGTAGGGAATATCTGGACCGCAAGAGTTTACGAACTTCCGAGTCGGGGTCATCCAGGTCGCCAAACACCAAGGCCGGTTCCTTGCCTTTTTCCCGGGAAAGCTCTTGAGCGACTTCCACGCAGCGGGGGATCCGCCCCTCGGCCAAAAGCTCTGCACAGAAATTACACTTTTCTACAACCCCCTTCATCCGAGTCGGGTAGTCCATATTTTGTTCTTCTTCATTGATATACTCACGGGGATCCACCCAGTTGAAGCTTCGAGATCCATACGGGCATGCGGCCATACAGAACCGGCACCCGATGCATCGATGCATGTCCATGACGACGATTCCGTCGGTTTCCCGTTTGAAGGTGGCCTTTGTCGGACAGACTCGCACACAAGGCGGGTCGTAGCAGTGGTTGCACAGGGACAGAAAGGGCAATTCCTTCAGGTCGTCCATGATCAGCTCATGTTCCTGATCGGTGAAGACATTCTCATAGTTGTCCGACCAGATCCACTTGATCTCATGTTTGGGATTTTCAATATCGGGAACGTTGTGTATTTTGTGGCAGGCAGCCTGACACGCATTTGCGATTTCTTCGTCCACGGCTTTGACATTGACCACCATGGCCCACCGGGTCGCGGTCAAAGCTTGCCCGGGGGCAAACCCCAAGGGCTTGTCAAATAAATGAAGAATCGTCTCGCTGGGGGTGAAGCTCCCCATGTCCTTGGCAAAGACGCTTGCAGCCGGTTTGGCCGCCACGCCCAACGCTGATATCCCGGCAATCTTTAGAAATTTCCTTCGGTCTACGCCCATTACATCGTCTCCTTAGGTTCCTTGGGTGGAATGTGGCAGTCCCAGCAGTAGGGTTCTACCGCCGTATAATCGTGACACTGATCACAAAATTCCGTTTTCCTGGCATGGCAATTTTCGCTCATGCAGGTCTTCTGCAAACTCATCTCAAACTTTCTGCCATTTTCATTGATGTAATATCGGTTGGCCGTCCGAACAACGGAATCTCTCCACAGATCCAATACTTGCATGTGGTTCGGCCGCATGTTTGCCTCAACACATTTTTTTTCCTTCTTGGGAAGCTTGATGTCCAGCTTTTTTTCTTCCGCTCCCAGGTTCCACCAGAGGGGAAGCGCCAACAAGATAACGCCGATGATCAGACCGGTGATTACTTTGCCTCCATCATACATTATTCACTCTCCTCCTTGCCCGGTAGGGGTTCGCCGCGCAGGTTCACGGTCTTTTTCTTTTCGCCTTCCAATACCAGGGCGTTGGCCACCAATTCATGGATACCCGTGATGTCCACCTCCGGAACATAATAAGTCATCAGGTCGGGAAGTACCGCCCGGTCAATGGCACAGATACAGGCCATCATATTGACCCCGTATTTTTCGTGGGCGTACCGTACCGCATTGGCTCTGGGAAGCCCGCCCCGCATGCGAAGTTCCATATCTTCACCGGCATTCAAACCGGATCCGGCGCCACAGCAAAAGGTTTGCTCCCGGATGGTATTTTCCGGCATTGCGTAGAAGTTGTTGCAC
>Ga0180435_10002157_pt1 | contig 20196 bp, 22 predicted proteins | sample SS_ome_3_FD_132467 | JGI IMG/M metagenome (GOLD analysis project Ga0180435, IMG submission 132467) | Hypersaline lake sediment archaeal communities from the Salton Sea, California, USA - SS_3_S_1 metaG | ecosystem: Environmental > Aquatic > Non-marine Saline and Alkaline > Hypersaline >...
ATAATACGGGCCACACCAAGCATCCTTTCCTTGTTGTCTTCATGCATAATTGCGACCATTGCGATTTCCCGGTCATAATCGATTTGAGTAAATCTGACGAGCATGCCGTGGTCCATGCGTTTTATCGGCCTGAAAAAACGAAAATAGATGCTCCGCGGTGTCAGGGCCTGAAAAAGGTCATCCAGTAAGGAAGCATCCTCCGGTTTTATGGGGCGGATCGCCAACTCCGGGCCGTCCTTTATTTCACGGCGCGATTCATATTGGTTCGGATAGGGGCTGATGACAAGGTGCTCGAAGGGTTTCTTGTCCCAGTGTTTTAGAAACACCCGGGCATCAACCGCCCATATTTTATCACCGCTGACTGTGAGTGGATTGATATCGAGCTCCGTGATTTCGGGGAAATCGATGACAAGCTGAGACAGGCGAATCAATATGTTTTCAAGCTGGACGAGGTCGGCGGCCGGGCGTCCCCGGAAACCTTTGAGGGCCATGTAGATTCTGGTTTCTTCCATCATTCTTCCGGCGAGCAGACGGTTTAACGGGGGGAGCGCGATGACCCGGTCCTGATGAATTTCCGTCATCGTGCCGCCGGTGCCGAACATGATGACCGGCCCGAAGTCACGGTCTGTCTTTGTGCCGAGTATGAGCTCATAGTGGGCGTCTCTGATCATGGGTTGAATGGTAACCCCTTCGATACGGGCTTCCGGCAGAAGGCATGCCATGGCATGCATCATGCCCCCATAGGCGTGAATCACCTCCGCATCGCTTTTCAGGTCAAGCCATACCCCCCTGTTGTCGCTCTTGTGCGGAACATCTCTGGAGTCGACCTTGAGGACCACCGGGAAGCCGATTTGATTTGCCTTTTCCACCGCCTCGTCCGGAGACGATGCGGTTTGTGTGTTAATGACCGGTATGCCGTATGCGTGCAGCAGTTGTTTCGCCTCGGTTTCCCTTAATGTCATTGACGCCGTCTTCAAGCCGTCATGAATGATTGCGGCTGCACTATCCTTGTCAAAGTGCATGTCTCCGATAATTTTCGGTGGGATTTCCTGGAGCATTTCAATACGCCTGGAATAATGGTGCATATCCATAAAGGCCCTGACCGCCCGTTCCGGCGTGTCAAAGGTCGGAATGCCCGCCCTGTTGAAAATCTCGCGCCCTTCTTCCACATGGGCGCCGCCCAGCCATGTGGTGACCACCGGTTTTCTGTGCCCCTTGAGGAGGTCCACCAGCGCCGTGGCCACATCGGTGGGATGCGAAACGGCCTGGGGAGCGAAAATGATGAGAAGTCCGTGGAATTCAGGAGCCTTCAGGCAGACTTCAACCGCCGCCCTGTATCGTTCCGGGGTTGCGTCACCGAGAATGTCGATGGGGTTTCCGCGGCTCCAGAAAACCGGGAGAGCATGATGCAACTCTTTCAACGTGTCCGGCTCCGGTGTGACAGGGTTAAAATGGAAATCGGACAGCGCATCGGTTGCCATTACGCCCGGACCGCCGGCATTTGTAATAATGGCTAAATTCGGCCCTTTGACAAAGGGTTGTTTCGCCAGAAGCTCGGCGCAGTCAAAAAGCTCTTCAAAGGTTTTGACCCTCAGAATTCCGGCTCGTTTCAGGGCGGCGTCGTAGACCGCATCTTCACCCGCCAGAGCGCCGGTATGGGATGCCGCGGCAAGGGCTCCGGAATCCGTCCTTCCGGCTTTTAAAACAACGATCGGCTTCATCCTTGAAACGGCCCGGGCGGCGCTCATGAAATGTCGAAACCGGGTGAGGCTTTCCACATACATCACGATACTTTTCACGCGGGGATCATTTCCGAGATAATCGACCAGGTCACCGAAATTTATGTCCAGCATTGATCCGACACTGATGAAGTGGCTGAAACCGATTTTTTCCTTAATGGAGAGGTCCAGAATAGCGGTACAGATGGCACCGCTTTGCGAGATAAATGCCATGTTCCCCGGCAGCGGCTTATGGCGGGCAAAACTGGCGTTCAGGTTGGACTGGCTGCACATGATGCCCAGACAATTCGGTCCGATGATTCGCAGTTTCGACCCCTTGACGTCATTGAGAATCGCCCGTTCGATCTGTCGCCCCCGATCACCGGTCTCCTTGCCGCCCGCGGATAAAATGACGGCGCCTTTCACTTCTTTTTTTATACACTCTTTTAAAATCCGAGCCACACTGGGGATGGGCGTGGCGATGATGGCAAGATCAACAGGATGGTCGATATCTTCCACGGACCGATGTGCTTTGATTTTCCAGATTTTTTTATGATTCGGGTTCACGGGAAAGAGTCGGCCTGCAAAATCACCCTCAATCAGATTTCTCATGATGGCCGATCCGATGGATTGGGTTCGATCGGATGCACCGATTACCGCAACAGAGTCGGGATGAAACATGTCGTGAAGATGTTCAATTCCCATGCAATGCCGTCCTTTTTATTTGATGTCACAGGCTTCAGAATGCCTCGACAAGACTGTTTCGCAAAGTTTATGCCAAAGTCTTCAATGGATGGGAGGTGGCGGCGGTTCGATATTTTCCTGTTATCGGTATGCGGCCGGCTGTAAACCGCCGCGCGGATAATGCCTGCCGGATTTACAGGATGTAAAAATTACTGACACCCCCCCACAACGGCATCAGTTGATAACCCATTATGCATATGGTTTTTCCGGGTGTCGATCTTTTGTTTTAAAGGCATGAAAATTGCTCTTCTTGTGAGTCATGGAAAAAGAATAGATATATCATGTCTTATATAGTATGAACGATATGAAATACATGAAAATAAACACGCATCGACGACGTCGTTTTTCGTGGGCGCAGACGGTTTTAGGTTTGACGGTATGACGATATGGGGGAGAATAAAGACGGTGTTCGGGCGCATCAGCTTACGATCAAGGCTGTTTATCCTCATTGTGCTGTTGGTGTTGATCAATATAGCCGGTTCCATCGGGAGCATAATATATATCTATCACGCCCAGAAAATGTATTTTGACATATTGGACCAGGAGATCGTCGCGTTTAAAGCCGCTCAAGCGCTGGAGACCGAACTGATATTGCAGAAAGGTCTGGTCACGTATTTTTTTCTGACAAAAGATCCCAAGTGGCTGGACGAACTGAACAGCCATGATATTAAGTTCAGGGCCTGGTTGTCCAAAGCCAGGGACATTACCCGTATTAATCCGGGCAGGCAGCTTCTCAATGAAATCGAATCCCGCTATATCCGATACGGGATTGATCGTGCCCAGGTGATTTCTCTCTACAAGAAGGGTCAGGAGGATGAGGGGCTGAAGCAGCACTGGGCTGTCCGGAATATGTTTTTTACTATTCACGATCTGGCGGAGCAGTTTAAAACTGAGCATGAGAAGAGAATTAGGAAGTTGCGCCACAAATTTCGATACTCCACGGACATACTTCAGTTCCTGGCCTGGGGAGCGATGCCGTGCGTGATTCTTATCAGCATGATATTGCTGTTTATCCTGAAGCGGAAAATCCTTGGGCCGATTCGGGATCTGCTCACGCAACAAGAAAATGGGAAGATGCGAATTACGGACGAGGTCAAAGCGATACAAGTCCGGGTGGATGACCTCTTGACCAATATCGGAAAAGCCAGGGCGCAGTTGACCGAAAGCCAGGAACATCTTATCCAGTCTGAAAAACTGGCCATGGTTGGAAAGCTGGCCGCCGGCGTCGCCCACAGCGTTCGAAATCCCTTGACATCCCTCAAAATGAGGTTGTTTACCCTTGAAAAGTCGCTGAATATGACCGAGACGCAACGGGAGGACCTGGGGGTTATTTCGGAGGAAATACGGCATATTGATAAAATTCTGAGGAATTTTCTGGAATATGCCAGGCCACCCAAGCTGGAGCTGCAGATGGATTCTCCTTCGGAAACCGTGGATACGGCCCTGCAGCTTCTGCAACACCGGGCTGAACTAAACCGAACGAACGTGCATCTCCACCGTGTTCAAAAACTGCCCGGCATCCCCATTGACAAGGACCAGTTGAAAGAGGTCATGGTGAACCTCCTGGTCAATGCCATGGAGGCCATGGGGGAAGACGGGGACATTTATATTCATGAACACGTCGGAAACGGCTCGACTTGTGGGAATGCCGTATTGATCAGTTTTCGGGACACCGGCCCGGGCATTCCCGAAGAACGGTTTGAGGATATATTTCAACCCTTTTACAGCTCCAAGGAGGAGGGCTCCGGCCTCGGACTGAGCATCGCCAAGCGGATCATTAATGAGCACGGCGGAGACATCCGCGTTCGTTCGGAGGCTGCGAGAGGCGCTGTATTCACCATTGAACTGCCGTTACAGGAGAAGAGAAATGGCTGATATATTAATTGTGGATGACGATCCCCAGTTGAGACAGAGTTTTGTAAAGATTCTATCTGAAGAGGGGCACGCCGTTCTATCCGCCAACAGCGGTGAAGCCGGAATCCGGGTCATAAAAGAAAAAGTTCCCGACCTGATCGTTATGGATGTCAAAATGCCGGGAATGAACGGGTTGGAAACTTTCCAGATTATGCATCAGATCGAGCCGAAGATACCGGTGATTATCATGACGGCCTACGGCACGACGGAAACCGCGATTGAAGCAATAAAACTGGGGGCATACGAATACATTCTCAAGCCTTTTGACATTCCGGACGTCTTGGAGCTGATCGAAAAAGCGTTGCTTGCCGGTCGTTACATGAGGGCACAGGTTACGATGAACGCCAAGCCGAAAGAGTCTGTTGCCGACGCCATTGTCGGGCATAGCGTCCCCATGCAGGAGGTGTATAAGGCCATCGGCCGGGCGGCTCCCACCGACGCGACCATATTGATCCGGGGTGAAACAGGGACCGGCAAGGAACTTGTGGCCCGGGCACTGTACCAACACAGCTTGAGATCGGCGAAACCGTTTTTAATCATCAATTGCGTGGCGATTCCCGAAAATCTTCTGGAAAGTGAACTGTTCGGCTATGAGCGGGGCTCGTTTACCGGTGCATCAAGCCGCAGGATCGGAAAAATCGAGCAGGCAAACCGGGGCACGGTTTTTTTGGATGAAATTGGCGATATGTCATACAGTATCCAGGCAAAGATTCTGCGATTGCTCCAGGAAAGAAGTATTGAGCGACTCGGGGGAAAGCAGCCGATCCCGGTGGATGTCCGTGTCATTGCCGCCACAAATCGTGACTTGGAAGCCGCCGTCGCCGCCGGAAGGTTCCGTGAAGACCTTTACTACCGCTTGAAGGTGGTTACGCTGTCGCTCCCGACATTGAGGGAGAGGCCCGGCGATATACCCGGGCTCACGGAATATTTTTTGCAGCGGTTCAGTCAGGAGATGGGAATTGACAATCCCGGCGTATCCAAGTCGGCATTGACGATTCTAAAAAGCCACCACTGGCCCGGAAATGTAAGAGAGTTGGCGAACACGATTCAAAAGGCGCTTATTTTCAGCAAAGGAGGACCACTGGACAAGCAGGATATTATCCGGCTGACGGATGATGTGCCGCATAACCGGCAAACGGTTGACGCGGATCAGGCCATGCCGTTTGAAGGCATGCTGAACCAGTGGATTCACCAGAAGATGTTGACATCAAAAGAGGACAATCTGTTCGAGTCGCTGATGGATTTTTTTGCCGGCAGTGTCACCCGGGAAGCATTAAGTATCACCGGGGGGAATCGGTCACAGGCATCCAAGCTCCTCGGATTGTCCCGGCCGACGCTCTTGGCAAAAATAGACAAGTACGGCTTAAAGATCCATACGGACGTAACCCGATGAGCAGGCGCCGGCCGTCAATGCCTTAACGATCCGCTACCGGGTCAACACCTGATTCTGTAGGGGTTGATCAGCAGTAAAGGAACCGGAGACGATTTGGAGACCTGTTCGGCAACCGAACCGAAAACGACTTTATCGAGCCCTCTGCGACCGTGTGTTCCCATCACCAGCAGATCGATTTTTGCCGCATCAATGCGATGCAAAATTTCTTCAGGGATCAAACCATAGGCGGTTCGGACGTTTGTGCCCGGGAATTTTTCAAAATGCGTGTCTTTGAATTCAGAAAGGCTCGCCTTGGTTTTTTTTTGAACAGCACTTTTGAAGGTTTCCAGGTCATGATCCGGCTCGTACAGTGCGGCGAAATATCCGGATGGTCTTATAACGGACAACAGCTCGATGTCCGCGTGGAAAGCTTCCGCTGCAAGTTCAACGTAGGGGGCCAGTTTAGGTGAGATGTCGGAAAGATCCACAGGGAAAAGAATCTTTCTTTTTTTATGGCTCCCGGCAGACAACATCGAATTCCGTTTATACGGGTTCACCATAAAAACCGGAACAGGCGATGTTTTGACAACTCGATCGGCAATGGATCCGAAAAAAATTCTTTCCAGCCCCTTCCGTCCATGGGTTCCCAAAAGGAGAAGGTCGATGCTCTCTTTTTCGATCCATGCCAGGATTTGTTCTGCGATATCGCCGCAGGAAACGTCGGTGCGAACGTTGTCGTTGGAAGGAAAGTGCCGGTTCAGAAATTCGTCCATGCTTTTTTCAGCCCCTTCGGTGACACGCTTGCGAAACTGTTCGATATGGGCCGGTGGTACGTTCATGGTGGAATAATGGTTTAATTCCCGCACCACGAAGAGAAGATGGAGAGATGCGTTGAATGCGTCGGCAAGCTCAAAGGCATAGGGGACCATTTTCTCCGATGTTTCCGACAGATCCACAGGAAATAAAATGCGTGAGAACTTCATGGAGCACCTCCGTGTTTTAGTTAGAAGACACCCGAATACTTTTTAGGCGGCTTCTGTTGTTTCAAATGCCGGTTGATAACATGCACCGGAACTCCGAAGAGTTTACTTAACCTGCTTTTGGTTATCCCTTTTTCCCGCAACAGAATGAGATCAATATGTTTCAGTGTCGGGGGTTTCTTTTCGAGTTTCATTTTTTTACTCCTTTCCTGACATTGTTGGCTTACAAATCAGCACCAAGAAGTTTCCGAGGCATGGCGTTTTCCGGAAGGGGCGGACATGAGCAAAGAATGTTTTCCACGGCGTCCTTGATGCCTCGAAGACTGCTGTGGTCTTTTGCAGTGTAGGTCAGTATGGGCAAATCCGGATACTCGATTCGGATGTCTTGAAAGATTTCCCACGTGTTGGAGCGCGCAAGACAGAGATTCAAAAGGATCACCTTCGGATTAAACAGGCGAATGCATTTGTCCAGTGGTTTGGCGTGGTCGATGCGGATAATTTTATACCCATCAAGCGCCCTTGATAACCGTTGCCATTCTTTAGGATTGTCGTCAAAAATAAGCAGATATGCCATTGCTTCACTCCCCCTTTCTTTAACGTTTCACTGTGCACAGCCAGGTTGCAGCGGAGACCATCTCCCGGTTTTGTTTTTTACGCAACGCTCCTCTACATTTCTGCAAAGATAATACCAAAAGAGGCAGGGACGAGATTCCGGCGAAATTTACCGGAATACTTTATCTTTTTTTTATGGCGGGATCGAATGGCCGGCGGATTTCAGGACATCCCATGTCAATAAAATTGACAGACTGTAAAGACTGGTTTCGGAATTCGTGCAAACAGGGCGGGTTATCCGTTCGCAGCCGCCCGGACAAAGTTCTTGTAGGGATGCCTGATCACCGGGCACTCTGACGGGCGTGGCCCGGGATATCCTTGTTATGACAACCTGTTCTCCACCCCGGCATGACGGCATTAAGGAAGACGGCCGCGTTTCCAAAAGGCGAATACCATAAACCGGGGCCTGAATTCATTGATGGCACAATTTGTGCTGTATATGAAGATGGAAGCAGTCAGACCACGTAAAACTCATGAGAGGACGATGTCCATGGTTGTGACAGGCGAAGTCAATTCTACTTTACAGAGCATTCATGAAAAGGACGTCGGCCGGTTTCCGATTTATGAAAGAACGGTGCCGTCGGTTAAACACAAATTAATTTTCATCAGCAGCAGATCCGGTGTGGGAAAAACCATGGTCGTCATCAATTTGGCCATCGCACTTTCCATCCTGAAGGCAACCGTCGGACTGGCGGATCTCAATTATCAAAAGTCCGATCTGTTCAGGGTGATGGGTCTGGAAAATGAGGGGGAAACCCACTCCGATAGCCGATTCACTCCGGCTGTGTATTCAAACGAAATAAAAGTGATGTCTATTGAAACGATAATGAAAAAAACTGAGGACGCCGGATATCCATCCGTCACGCCCACGACAAACGATATAAAAATGCTTATTTCCAAAACAGATTGGGGCCAAGTGGATTATCTTTTATTTGATACTGTTGCAGGCCCTGGTGAAGAATTGGGGAAGGTTATCCAAGCTGTTCCGGATGCAAACGTCATTTTGGTTACCGCACCGAACAAAATCGACCAGGAACGTGCCGGAGAGATGATACGATTCATCCGGAAAGAAGACATTACCATTTTCGGATGGATAGAAAATATGCGCGGGTTTTTAAATCAGAACTGCGACCGGAAAAAAGGATTGCTGGGAACCGGGCCGGTTTCTCGGGCCGTTTTTTTGAATGACGTTCCTTTTTTGGGAAGAATACCTATCGATACAAACCTGGAGGAACCTTCGGATGTCGCGGCGGCACTCCTCGAGGCACATCGGACTTGCATTGAGGGAGAACCGTACAACATAATTTCCAGAAAAATTATGTCAATTACAACAAATCAATGATTGCTTGGCGCGGGAGAGAGGGATAGACCATGCTGGTGAAATACTGGATGAGTAAAGACGTCATTACCATTCAATCCGATGATGTCATGAAAAAAGCCATGAATTTGATGGGAGAGCACGACATTCACATGCTGCCCGTGATGAACGGAGCTGAGCTTGTTGGGGTTGTTACGGATCTGGACCTGAAGCGGGCCGAAAGTGCTATTGCTTCCACGATGAAATCCTACGATAGCCGGAAATATCAGGATCAAATCCAGGTGAATACGTTCATGTCCAAGGATTTGATCACCGTGCCAAAGGATTTTTCCATTGAGGAGGCCGCTGAAACACTGCTTGAAAATAATATTTCCGGGGTTCCTGTTGTGGACGATGAAGGGATGATAGAGGGGGTTATAACGAAAAGCGATATATTTAAAGCGCTTATATCGCTAACCGGCCTGAAGAAGCGGGGCATCCAGTTTGCTATGATAGTAAAAGACATACCCGGTTCCATAAAAGAGGTAACTGAAATCATAAGACACTATGGAGGCCGGATGGCATGTGTTCTGACATCATATGAACGTGTCCCAAAAGGGTTTCGAAGAATCTATATTCGCATGTACGGCATAGATCGATTCAAGATTCATCGCCTTGAACAGGACCTCAGAGAAAAAGCAAAGTTGCTTTATATGATAGACCACAGGGAGGTATTGAGAGAAATATTCTGAGCCCCGTTTCAAATAACTGCTGAACGCTTTTTACGGGATATGAGAGGACGTCGCCCATAATCCAGAGAGGAGAATAGAGAGTGGACGCAGAAAAAATAAACGTATTAATTGTAGATGATGAAGAAGGTTTTTCAAATTCAATACGCCGCCGACTTGAGGTTCGGGGGTTTCGAGTGACCACGGCAAACAGCGGGGAACAGGCGATCGCCTTGGCAAAAGACCAACCCCTGGACATTGCCGTGGTGGATCTCAAAATGCCCGGTATCGACGGCAAGGAGACACTTGAACTGCTGAAAAAGGAACGTCAATGGATGGAAGTTATTATACTCACCGGTCACGGCACAATCGACTCGGCAGTCGAATGCTCCCGCCTCGGCGCTTTTTCCTATCTTCAAAAGCCGTGTGAGTTTGACCGGCTTTTGGAAACATTGACCGAGGCTTATAAACAGCGCGTCATGAATAAAACCAAGGTTAAAGAAAAGCAGATGAATGAGATGCTGGCGGCTTCCCAGTATGATTCTCCAAGAGCACTTCTGGAGAGGTTGAGAGAAATCGATAAAACCATGAAAAATGTTTGAAAAGGTCAGAAGGGGGAATCAACCGGATACTCTATCGAATCTTTTTTCAGCTCTGCCGGACGGAAACCGTCTGCAAAAAACGTATGAATATTTAGAAGCACTTCCATATCAACTTCGCAGAAATTCTGACCCGTTACCGCAATCTATACCTGTTATTCTTCCTTTAACTTTGCGTTCGCGGTTTCGGATGTATTGGAAAACGTGGACGCCGGAAAAAAACAATACGGACAATTCTCGGGCGCTTCATTTCCATAATGCACATATCCGCATATGCGGCACCGCCAGGCTGTTGTATCGGGATCGTCCTCCAAATTGACGTGTTCCGGATCTTTTTCAAAATGCAGCGGCAGGTCATCCAGCGGGGGCATGACGGGCGTGTAGCCGGAGATTGCATGGCCGGAAACGATCATGCGCTGAATTTCACTGGTTCCCTCGTAAATGCGGTATAATCTTGCATCCCGCAACAGCTTTTCTATGGGGAACATTTTGGTATAACCATAACCACCAAAAACCTGGAGGGCCTCATTGACTACTTCGAGAGCGGACTCCGTGGCGTAGAGCTTGGAAATAGATGCGGTAACCGTGGGATCCATGCCATTATCCGCCTCCCATGCAGCTTTCCAGGTCAGGAGGCGGGAGGTTTCTACCTTTTGATACATTTCCGCCAGTTTAAACTGAATGGCCTGGAAATTGGCAATTTTGGTTCCAAAAGCCCGTCTTTTTTTCGCATAGTCGATGGCATATTCCATAGCCGAACGGGCGGCGCCGACTGCAAATGCACCAATTGCCGGCCGGGTGTGGGAAAATGTTTTCATGGCAAGAACAAATCCCTTTTCAGGGGGGGCGAGCAGGTTGCTTTTCGGCACGCGCACGTTCTCAAAGTGGATGCCCGTTGTGTTGGAGGCCCTCTGTCCGAGCTTGGGAATGGGCTTGCCCAGTGAAACCCCGTCCCACTCCTTTTCCACGAGAAACGCACATATTCCCTGATGGGTTGATGTGGGGTCGACCGTGGCAAAAATGGAAAAATAATCGGAAATCCCGCCGTTGGTTACCCAGTATTTGGTTCCATTCAGGATATAATCATCCCCGTCCGGTGTTGCCGTGCAGCGTATCCCGGACACATCCGATCCCATGGTCGGTTCGGAAGTGGCGAAACTAATGAGTTTAAACTCGTTCGCGATTAACGGTAAATACTTCTCCTTTAACGGTTCATTGTCGGAAAGAATGACCGGTTCCATTCCCAGAGAGTTGTCAAAGACGGATGTGGCAATGCCGGGGCAAGCAGCTGCGATTTCTTCAGTGATGATGATGGACTCAAGCACGCCATATCCGCGACCCCCATATTTTTTAGGGATATCCCCATTAATAATGCCGGCATCAAACGCGGCTTTTAGGATATGAAGAGGTGTTTCACCGATTTCATCATAATACGAGGCGACCGGCAGAACTTTTTCCAGTGCAAAACGGCGCGCTTCTTCCTGGATGCGAAGTTGTTCGGCGGACAGATTAAAATTTAGCATGTGTGCCTCCTGATTGACAGTGTGGTAAATGATAAAAGACTGTATATGCTACATCGGTTTAGGATCGTCTTGATGGAGCCGATTTTTTTACAAGACAACGCAAACCTCACTGTGCTGAACCCAAAATGAATGAAAAGATTCTCGATAAAGAAAGACAACCTAAACTGCGTTTATGATTGCCTAAATCCAGGCGGTTGTATCAGGGACGGTTACCCCGACTTTGTCCGCCATACCGCTTAATGTGTTTAACAGCTCCTCCATTTTATGGTCCAGGTCTTTTTTGTTGGGCGACCAGTCGCTGGGGCATTCATTTCTCAGCTCATCTATCCCTTCCTGAATAGCGTCGATTAAGCCCTTCAACTGGTTGACCGCCTGGTTGTGCGTACTGTCGTTAACAGCGTCCGTTTTGGCCATGATATCATAAAGCCCGGCTTTCAAGCCGACAAGGCGTTTATATGACGAGTCACAATATGCGTTTACATCATTCATAATTCATCCTCCCCATGCTTTCGAAAAAAGGTTAAAGCAACTCAGAATAGCAAAATTGATACCACACTGCGTGGAATCTAATTTTATGTATGAATAACCCATTGAAATGTAATTGATTTAACTTTTTATTAAGATCATTTTGGTCGTAATAATCGAGTCTTTTGTTGAGATAAGAGTGAAACACTTATGTGTCAAACGTAAGGGCATGAGACATACCTGTTCTGGACGCATCGCCCTTCTTCCCGAAGATTACCGGGAGATTAATTGCTCTAGTTTATCCATTACCGGTTTGGAGGAGCGGCCGGGCGTGTTCATCATAACGACATAGTAATAAAATCGTCCGCCATGCTGCTCGATATACCCGGCGCGTGTGCTGATCCCGGTAAGGTTGCCTGTTTTATAAAGCCCCCTGCCGTTGTTTCGCATGAGGTGGCGATAAGGCTCAAATGCCTTGAGTATGTTAAGGAATGTCCCTGCCGATATCCGGTTTTGCCGGGAAATGCCGGATCCCTCTATAATATCCAGTTCCTGTTTTTTTATATGCAGGACATTTTCTGCATACTCTCTTGCAGCCTTGACGCCTTTTTCCATGGTTCCCGGGGGGCCGTAGCGTTCTGCGCCCGCGGTCAGCAGCATCTGGTTGGCCATAAAATTGTTTGAATAGAGGAGAAGCTGCCTAATCATGTCTTCCATGGATGTTTTCGACGTGTAGCTTAAAACCAATCGGTCACGAGCGGCATCAATGCGACCTGTCCTTATGTGTCCTGTGCAGGTGATCCCATTATCCGTGATGAACCAGTGTATCATGTGCCCGGCATAGGGGGCTATTTCATGGCTTTCGAGCATGATCCTTCCGTTGTCAAGCGAAGAGGCCGTAATTCGGGGTAGGACAAAAGGAAGCAGAGGGGTCTGGGGTTCCGCACTTACAAATTTACCCGTCGGGGATGTCTTAAAATTGACGGTATTGAAATTGACGGACAGCGCACCGTTGGGTGCATCGTAGGGTTGGGTCGAGTTGGTAGACGTTCCCGGGATACTAATCGGGTTTGAAAAGTACGAATCATCCGTAACAATATCCTTAACTTCATCGAGTTTCGCTGCCAGACTTTCCGCAATCCCACCAAGGAATTCGGAGGTGAGCAGGGGATCACCAAACCCTTTTATCTTTAGGTTCTCGTCCGCGTCCGTGTAAAAGTCGGTTTTAAATTTATAGTCCTTTCCCAGGGAATTAAGCGCCACCAGTGATGTGAACAGTTTAAGTATGGATGCCGGGATGAGCTTTCTGTTTGAATGCTTTCCATAAACAATAGTTCCCGACGCGTCGGCGAGCACTACAGCGTCACGGCGTTCTATCAGCGAGTCCAGATCGCTTTTTATACGTTTTTTTTCGGTTGACCCGAGTGCCGGACAGGAGAGAAATACGAAAAGAATGATGGTCGAGAGTAAAACGGGAAATAAGGGTGTCTGCTTCATTTAAGAATCATCTGCTTTCAACAATCAGGGTCACCGGGCCGTCATTGACAAGGGCCACATCCATCATCTGTTGAAATCGGCCGGTTTTAACCGGGATTCCGATGCCCCGCACTTTTTCAACAAAATATGTGTAAAGCGAGTCCGCCGCATCCGGTTCCGCGGCCTTCACAAAGGAGGGCCGCCTGCCTTTCCGGCAGTCTCCCATCAGGGTAAACTGTGAAACCACAAGCATCTCGCCTTTTGCGTCAATGAGCGAGCAGTTCATTTTATTGTTTTCATCCTGAAATATTCGAAGATTGGAAATTTTTTCAGCCAGGTAGTCGGCGTCTTTTGCTTCATCCCCTTTCTCCACTCCCAAAAGCACCATCAACCCGGGTCCGATTTCTCCGACGACATCCCCCTTGACGCTTACACTGCTGTGTTTCACTCTCTGTACGACGGCTCTCATCTCGGTTCAGCTCTTGATTTTCATTGCGTTTGAAACAATGTCAAACATCAGGTTTAACATATCGTACGCCGATGCCTGTGCGCCGGACTGGGCGAGAAGGGCGATCATATGCGCTGCGGCTTCTTCCTTCCGTTTAAGGCGGGAAAGGTCGCTCAGCATCTTCGCCAGGGGCTTGTTCCTTTCCTCCCACTTGTCTTTCAACCTGAGAATTTGTTGATGGCCGGCAGAATATAGTTGGGCCCTTTTGGTTTCATCATTCACCTGACCCTGGCCGTCGATGAATCTTCCTGTTTCCGCGGCCGCCAACTTAAGGTGCCTCTTGGCTTCCCTGTGGAGCATGTGCCTGACCCGATCCTTCAGAGGGGGAGAAATGGCGGTCAACTTATCCTTGTTTTTATTAAGTTTTTGATTGAATTCCGTGGATGCCGTCTCCCAGAAAGCGGCATTGAGACCTGCTATGGCGGCTGCCATGGGCGTATCCTTTCCGATTGATGCCTCAAGTTTAGTTTTGAACGCCACCAGGTGCTTGGCGGTTTTTCCAAAAAGCGTCCCCCCGGTGATGACTTTATAAATAATGGCAATCGTGGCGTACCAGTCCTGAAGTCTCAGGATACGGCCAAGGTCCGGAAACAGACGTTGAATCAGATCGTTTTGAAATAACTGGGACGGTGTTGCATAGAAGGGTGTTCCCCCAAGCTTGGGTTGATCCATGGGCTGACCGTCACTTGCATCCATATCCACCGCCGTTTCAACATCAATAAGGCCGATGGCGAACCGGTCCTGGGATGTTAAAAACTGCGGATAGGCCTCCAGCTCTCCGGCAACGATCAAGTTGTCGGGTTTAAGGTCGCGCATGGCGACATCTTTTTGATAGAGCCATTCCAGCAGTTCAAGAAGGTTGGATGAGATGCTGGAAATTTGCATTTTGTTCCTGACAAATGCTTTTTCAGCCAGCTGGTGTTTAACCCGTTTGTGGTAGGTCGCAACGACGCTGGAATACCGGTTGAATATATCTTCAGACAGGATATTCAGCTTGTCCAGAGGATAGTCTTCGGCAATCACTTTTTGTGGAAGGATATCCCGGCCGGAAAGATGCGTCAGGAACCATTCCTTTGTTTTGTAAGCCGGGACCGTTTTTTCAGGGTCCAGCTTCATTATAAAGTCGTTTATGCCCTGCTCGTATTGAGCGTACATGTGCTGAAGCCGTTGATATATGGCATAGCTTTCTTTTCCGTATCTGCCTGTAAACTCCTGTAGTCGCCAGATGATGTCGGGGTGTTTCTTTATTTCGTCCACGAGCCTGTTTTCCTGGTCATGTATGCTGTCGATGATATGGGCCAGGAAGAAATATCTGGATAAGTCCATAAAGTAGACAAACGTGTCGCCTATTTTCAGATGGTTTTGCTTTTCTTCATTGCTTGTCAGCCATCGGATGTACCGCTCTTCTATCTTGTCCCAGGATATGTCGGATTCATCACTGAACTGATGAACGATTTTCATGATGACCGACACTTTGGGAACGATGCATTCCCTGGGGGCCAGTTTATCCACAATCCGCCGCTCTTTTCTTATATTGTCAATGTAAACCTTGAAATCGTTGATGGGTATCGGGGGGATTTTCAACACCATGTGGACGTCATATATGACGTAATAGCACTTGCTTTTGCTTCCGGACTCCTCTCCTATCTCTCCTATTGTCATCCGTCTCGTGTTCACTTCGCCGCCGCTTCCGACTTTCAGTTCATAGGTTACACCGGAGCCGGATGATTGTGAATGCAACGGGACAAATTCGCCGGGCGCATGACCGGGAGCGTTTATCTGAATTTTATAAAGATTAAGAAAAAACAGGGCGATCTTATCCTCTTCGGACAGGCCCTCGGTATCGACTTGTTGAGGAGCGGGCAGGGGGGCTTCCCTGGGCGGTTCTTTCTTAATCGTGTCACCGGGTGATGCCGGTTTAGATTTAATTCGCATTCGGACCACCTTAACCGCGGCAGCCAGGATAACTGCCAGGAGTAGCCACGGTAAAATGGGTTTGAGGCGGGGCAACAACGCGCCGGGGTCGGCCATCGTCTTCAGGTTTCCTGATTCGAAGGGGGCGGTTTCCTCGGATTTAATGGCGGTCACTATTGATTTGACAATATCGCTCCCCTTTTTTTTCTGGCGGGCATCTCCTTTTCCGACATATTCCACATCCGTTTCGGAAAGAGTGCCGACACGCCGGTCTTTCCGGTAATAAACAGTTTGGTCTTCGGTCCAGGTGTCATCCGCGGCAATGAGGCGTCCGCTTTTGAGATAAATGATATCTTTTTCAATGATCCAGTGCTGGTGCCAGAAGAAAAAAAAGCCCGCTGACATTACAAGGAGCAAAAGGACGGGTATGAATATTTTTTTACTCATATTCAATCACGATCAACCGGTTTTTACGCTTTTCAAATTCAATGTTTGAGGATACTATATAAAAAAAGATGATTTCTTCAAGAGTCTATTTTATTATTGGTTAAAAACCGGTTCAACGCGTGGTGTAACCGGTATGATTTCCATGTGTGTGGATTCTAATAAAGCGCGAATGGGGAGCTGTGATTTTTAAACAGACGAACGGGTTGGGTTACTATCGGTATTCCGGCCTCAATCAGTTTGATGAAATAGTCCACGGGGTGTTTACCCGGAATACCGGCTTCAGCAAACATCCGTTTCACTCTCTGAATGTGGGGTCAGGTACAGGGGATGAGGATCACCTTGTTATCAAGAACCGGCGGGCAATTATCGAATGCATGGGCGGTTTGATTCCGGTGTTTCTGAAGCAGGTGCATGGCAACACAGTCATCAATCTTAATAAAGTTCAGGGGCTTGATCACATTGCCGGGAGCGGCACAGCACACGCCCCGGGCGAACCGTTCAGGTTAACCACGCAGGCACCCCTTGAAGGCGATGCCGTGGTTACAAGCTTGCCGGGCATCATGCCTGTCATTCAGGTGGCGGACTGCCAGCCGGTGTTCCTGGTTGATCCGAAAAGACGGGTGGTGGCGAATATCCATTCCGGGTGGAGGGGCAGCATAAAAAACATCATCGGGCATACCATTACATGCATGACCGAAGCGTTCAGTTCCGCACCCTCGGATATTGTCGCCGGAATAGGGCCGTCTCTCGGGCCATGCTGTGCGGAATTTAAGAACTATAAAACAGAGCTTCCCGAAAAATACTGGGGATATGAGACCTCCCGCCGCCATTTTGACTTCTGGGCCGTCAGTCGGGACCAGCTCATGGCATCGGGCGTTTTGAAGAAACATATCCATACCGGCGGCATCTGTACGCGCTGTAATACCGAAGAGTTTTATTCCTATAGAAAAGAAGGGATTACGGGAAGATTCGCTGCGGTCATCGGAATAAAATAAGAAAAAGGGCCTTGAGCAATCATGTTTACATCAGGGGGGGTGGTAGTGTATGTTCATGGTCATACCATTGGCATGAATTTTGGACTTTTAATTGGAATTGAGGTGTTATGAACCAGCAATCCGCAAAGGTCATATGGAATAAGCGCGTCGGCCCGTCCTGCCACCGGCTTGGACTTTTAACGGACACGGGCTATTCGGGTGCAACCCCCGGACAATTTGTCACCCTGAAAATGGATCATGGACATGATCCGCTCTTAAGGCGACCGTTTTCCATTCACCGGTTAATTCCAGGGGTGACCGGGGGAGATAAAACGGATGGCCAGGGAATAGAGGTTCTGTTCAAGGTGGTGGGCCGATCCACCATGACGCTGTCTGAACTGAGAGAAGGGGAAACCGTCAATGTGCTGGGACCCCTTGGCCAAGGCTTTACCATACCGGAAACCCATAAGGATATCCTTCTGGTGGCCGGCGGCATAGGGGTTGCGCCATTGGTGTTTCTTGCTGAATTCATGGTGAAAAAAGGGGTCGATCCGTCATGCTGCCGTGCCTTTGTGGGGGGGGCGACAAAAGACGACCTCTTGTGTACCGATGATTTTTCATCCCTTGGCATGGAAACAAACGTGACCACGGATGATGGGTCCGCCGGCCGCAAAGGGCTGGTTACAGACCTGGTTAAAGATGTCGTGACCGGGAAAAAGCCGGATATGATGTATGCCTGCGGCCCGCATCCGATGCTGAAGTCGGTCGCCGGTCTTGCAAATGAGAATGGCATTAACTGCCAGCTTTCCCTTGAGACCGTCATGGTTTGCGGTGTCGGAGCCTGTCTTGGCTGTGCAATAAACGTTGAGGATAAATCCGGTAAATACGGGCATATTTGTGCGGATGGTCCGGTCTTCGATTCACGATCTGTATTTTTTTAAATGAAATAAAGCCCTTATAATTCTTTTAGTCGACAGCTGGTATGGTGACAAAAGGGAATATTTTAATTGACTAAAAGATGGTTACTGTGATAAAAGCAACAATTTAAATTATTGGAAGGGGTTTTCTATCAAGTAAGGGCGTCTTTATCTGATGAAAAGGGAAACCAGACGGGCGATACGGGAACTTGCCTACTACAGCAGTCTGGGGTTTTCGGTGGCGCTTTCAATCTTCATCGGGCTGTTTGCCGGTGTGTATCTTGACGGAAAGTTTGATACAAACCCCTGGTTGACGCTTTTCGGGCTCGGGCTCGGGATTGCCGCGGGGTTTAAAAATATTGCGCTTGCCGTTAAAAAGAGTCGGAAACTATAAGGGTTGGTATACTTAAAAGTGAATATTCAACAGCGCATTCTGACATTTGTAACACGGACGAACTGGATACTGTTCGTTGCCGCAAGCATCCTGGGATTCATACTGGCGACACCTGATTTTGCCAAGGGTGTGGTCTTCGGCGGTTTAATTGTTACGGTTAATTTTCACCTTCTTTCACGAACGCTTAAGAAATCACTTGCGCCCCCGTACTTGTCTTCCCATACATCTGTTATCGCAAAATATTATCTTCGTTTCACTGCGAGTGGAATTATATTGTTTTTGCTTATTGCCGGCCATGTTGTGGATCCGCGTGGCCTGTTTATTGGACTTTCCGTTGTGGTGGCCAGCATTATTCTGGCAACCATGAACGAGCTAACTAAACTTATATTTAAGGAGGCTGTCTAAGGTGGAACATCCGTATCTCTTTTTCGTTAAGCTGTTTGAAATGCTGGGCCTGGGACATTTTGCACACGAGTATCCCCATGTTGTTTATTCGTGGGTGGTTATCGCCTTGCTTCTTTTGGCAGGTTCAATCGCCGCAAAGAATATCACCATGATTCCTACGAAGATGCAGAACTTTTTTGAAGTGGTCATTTCAGGAATCGAAGAGTTTATGGTGGACACAACCGGTGAAGAGGGCAGGTGGCTTTTCCCGCTTGCAGCAACCGTATTTATTTATATATTTATTGGAAACCTCATCGGACTGGTTCCGGGATTTTTCCCGCCGACAGCAAGCCTTAACACCACCGCATCATGCGCCCTTGTTGTTGTCGTATTCACCCATGTCATTGGTATAAAATATCATGGGGTCAAGTATGTTAAACATTTTATGGGTCCGGTATGGTGGATGAGCCCGCTCATCTTCGTTATTGAAATTATCGGGCACCTTGCCAGAATTCTGTCTCTGTCATTCAGGCTGTTCGGAAATATGATGGGCCATGAAATTGTGCTAAGTATTTTATTCGGTCTTGCGGGCGCTTTTTTTGCCCCACTGCCGATTATGGCCCTGGGTATTTTCGTGGCGTTTGTACAGGGATTTGTGTTCTTCCTGCTGTCCATTATTTATTTCTCGGGCGCAATGGAGCATGCACACTAGGTTATAACAGTTACCTGTTTATATAGTTTTTTGTAGGAAGAAGCCTAATATCAATTTATTTTCAAGGAGGTTTTTTAAATGGAAGCTGAAGCTCTTAAGTATTTTATTGCGTGTGTAACAGCAGCTGGTTTTGGTATCGCTATTGCTGCATTTGGCTGTGGTATCGCCCAGGGTATTGGCCTGAGATCTGCAGTTGAAGGTATTGCAAGAAACCCGGAATCTTCCGGTAAAGTGACGGTTACCATGCTGATTGGTCTTGCAATGATCGAGTCGCTTTGTATTTATGCACTCGTTGTATCATTGATTTTGATCTATGCTGCTCCCATGTCGACAACGGTTACTTCGCTGCTGGGTCAATAATAACAGCTGCGGTTCAGAATCAGAAAAAGCAGGGTAGTGCGTTGCACCGCCCTGCTTTTTTATTTACCCGCCTTTCCATTTTTGCAATTCAGCCGACAAGACCCCCTTCGCTTATCCATGGTTTTAAAGTTAGGATGGCGCCGGCTTATGAAGACTCG
>Ga0180435_10002158_pt1 | contig 20193 bp, 17 predicted proteins | sample SS_ome_3_FD_132467 | JGI IMG/M metagenome (GOLD analysis project Ga0180435, IMG submission 132467) | Hypersaline lake sediment archaeal communities from the Salton Sea, California, USA - SS_3_S_1 metaG | ecosystem: Environmental > Aquatic > Non-marine Saline and Alkaline > Hypersaline >...
ATCTGGGTCTTGTCCATCCGGGCGAATCGGACCTGTGAGGTCTCCATCTCAAGCTCCTTTCCACGGTTTGTGAGGACGCGTTTCCATTATAGGTAGCCGGCGGGCCCTACGCAATCGGCGGTTCTTGCTGGGCATCCCCCGGTCGCTATAATCTCGGCCATGTCCATCTACATTGATGTCTCTGCCGCCGTCCACCGTCGGGCCGGGCTGGGACGGTACGGCGAGAGCTTGGTGCGAGCCCTGGCATCGACGACCTCGGATAGGCTTGCTCTCTTCTACAACCAGGAACGCGGCGTTGATCCCCTAGACGGACTCGATCATATTCCATCGAGGACTGTCTCGCTGGGCTACAAGCCGTGGCGGATGGCGATCTGGGCCGGCCAGCTGGCGCGAACGCCGTTCAACCGGCTTGTGCCAGGGGCCGAACTCTTCCACGCGACCGAGCATCTGCTGATGCCCCTGCGAGGGGTGCCGACCGTGCTGACGATCCACGATCTGATCCCACAGCTGTTGCCGGAGCACCACAAGCTGCTCAATCGGTGGTATCTCACGTGGACCATGCCGCTCTTCTGCCGGCGGGCGGATCATATCATCGCCGTCTCAGAGGCAACGCGACGGGACCTGTTGGCGCTGTACGACCTGCCGGCGGAGAAGGTCTCCGTGATCCATGAGGCGGCCTCGCCGCGCTTCTGCCCGCAGCCGGCGGAGGACGTGGATCGGGTGAGCGCCGCCTATGGCCTGCCGGAGGCCTATGTTCTGTATGTCGGCACGATCGAGCCGCGGAAGAATCTCCTGCGACTGCTGGAGGCCTGGACACCGCTGCGGCAGGCCGGCGAGGCGCCGCCGCTGGTGATCGTGGGCAAGCGTGGGTGGCTGTCGGAGGACTTCTACGCCGAGCTGGAGGCAAGCCCCGTGCGTAGCGATGTCATCTTGACGGGGTATGTGGTGGACGAAGATCTGCCCGCCATCTATGCCGGCGCGATGGCATTCCTGTGGCCAAGTCTATATGAGGGGTTCGGGTTGCCGCCGCTGGAGGCGATGGCATGCGGCACGCCGGTGGTCTGTGCCGATGCTTCGTCGATGCCCGAGGTCGTGGGTGATGCCGCCCTGCTGTTCGATCCCCGGGATGCCGGCGCGCTCTCTGCTCAGATACGGCGCATCGCCGGCGATGCGGACCTGCGCGGTGATCTGGAGCAGCGGGGGCTGGCCCGGGCCGTGCGGTTCTCGTGGGCGGAGACAGCGCGACAGACGATCGAGGTGTATGCGGCGACGATGGACCCTGCGGCATGACCCACTTCGTCCTTGATGCGCGCACTGCCACGCCGCACTTCCCCGGCATCGGGCGGTATGTGCGCAATCTGGCGCGGGCGATGGGGCCCGAACTGGCGCCGGGGGAGCGGCTCACGGTGCTGGTGCCGCCGGACGCGTCCCTCGACGTCCCCGCGTCGGGTGGGGTTCAGGTACTGCCCGTGGATGTCTCCCCGTTCTCGGTCCGTCAGCAATGGGCCCTGCCGCGTATCCTGCGGGAGCTCAGTGCCTCGTTGTATCACAGTGCCTACTACCTTATGCCGTACCTTCCTCCGGTCCCGACCGTCGTGACGGTATATGACCTGATTCCGATGCTCTTTCCCGCGCAGAGCACGTTGCGGGCGCGCACGTTCTTTCGTTGGGCGACCGCCTTGGCGCTGAGGTCCGCAGAGCACGTGATCGCAATCTCGGAGACGACGACGCGGGACGTAGTCAAACGGTTTGGCGCCGTGGACGACGCCATCACCGCGATACCTCTCGCGGTAGCCCCCGCCTTTGAACCTCAGACGTCACTGTCGGTTGCCGAGCTGCGCCGACGCTACGATCTGCCGGAACGGTCTGTGCTGTACCTGGGGAGCAACAAGCCTCACAAGAACCTGGTGCGCCTAGTCGAGGCGTGGGCGATGGCTCGTTCGCGCTTTCCTGATCATGTATTGGTCATCGCGGGCGCTTGGGTGGATGCCAATCCTCAGGCCATGCGGCGCGCAGCGCAACTTGACCTGGGCCCCAACGCAGTTCTCTGGCTCGGACCAGTCGAAGGCTCGGACCTTCCTGCGCTGTATGCTGCAGCGACGTTGTTCATCTTTCCCAGCCTCTATGAGGGGTTTGGCTTGCCGCCGCTGGAGGCGATGGCATGCGGCACGCCGGTGGCCTGCTCTGCGATACCCGCTCTGCAGGAGGTCACGGCGGACGCGGCCTACGTCTTCGATCCACTGAGCGTCACGTCCATCGCTAATGCGATATCCGAGATGCTGGGCAACGATGGTCTTCAGCGAGACCTCCGGCACCGTGGACTGGAGCGCGCGGCCTCCTTTTCGTGGCGTCGAACCGCGGTTGACACCTTGAGGCTCTACCGTGATGTGCTGGCACGAGAGAAGGGGTGCGGCTATGCCGGATGAGCAACAGTCAAGTTCCGTTGCTCCGCACGTGAGTCCCGGCTGGATTGCGGCAGCCCTGGCCTGTGGTGCTATGTTGCTCTACCTTGCTACGCTTGCCCCGGACGTTTTGTGGGGAGGCGGTGACTTTGCTGTGTTTCAGCGCAGGGCCAACCTACTCGAGCTCGAGTCGGGTGTGTTCGCCCATCCGCTCTGGGTGCTCCTGGCGCATCCATTCACCCGGCTCCCGATCCGCAACCCAGCCTGGAGAGCCAACTTCGCCTCCGCGGTCTTCGCGGTCGGCGCCCTGCTCACGGTCTTCGACATAGCCCGCCGTCTCACCCGTTCCATCTTGGCGGCGCTGCTGGGTACGACTGCACTTGCCGTGTCTCATACCTTCTGGACGTATGCGGTCCTGCCCAAAGTGTACTCGCTCAATTCCCTGCTGCTGGGTCTGTGTATCTATCTGCTGATCTTGTGGCGAGAGAGCCGCAAGTCTGTCTATCTCTACGGTTTCGTCGTAGTCTTCGGTGTGAGTCTGTTCAACCACCTGGTGATGGCCACAGCGGTCGTCGGCTTCGCTGCTTTCGTGTTGGGCGAGACTCTCTCTCGCTGGCGTGTCCCCGCATCGCGTCGAGAGCTGCTGATATCCTTCTTTCTCGCATGTCTGTGTCTTCTTCCGCACGTCCTGTCGTCTACCGAGAGCAGCGCTGGAGCAGGCTCCTCCGACGCTGTACGCGCCTACCTGATGGGAGGACTGCGGTTCCTGGTCACACCCCGGTACTGGTTGAAGGGAATCGGGTTGGGCGTTACGTTGCTCTGGTATCAGTTCCCTTTGATGATCGTCGCGGGAGCCATCGGATACCTTCAGGTGAGATCGTCGGATCGCCGCGTGTGGTGGCTGTTGGTGCTCGTCTCCATCGGGAACATTGCCTTCGTCTTGGCCTCCGCTGATCTGCTGCAAGGGAGTGACTACATCTGGAACCTGCACTGGTATCATCCAACGTATCTGGTTGTCTCCTTGCTGATAGCGGCGGGAGCCAAGACGGTCATCTCCTACCTGAGGGATCATGGTATCCGGCGAGCGGTACCGATCCTGGTGTGCCTGACGTTATTGGTTCCTGTAGTCTGCTATTCTGCTACACCCGCCATCGCACGAGTCGTGATGGGCGACATGATCGGGTTCCGGCCTCTGCCGGGGAGAGACAACTTCGTATTTGCCCTGTCTCCGTGGAAGCATCAGGAAACAGGGGCGCGTGTGCTGGGGGAGAGACTGCTCGATGGACTCCCCGAAGGTAGCGTGCTGTTTGCCGACTACAGTCTGTGGGCGATTGTGCGGTACCTGCAAGTCGTAGAGCATCAGAGACCGGACGTTGTCCTGATTGAGATGCCCCACCGGGGCGCCGGACAGGTCGAGGCCATCCTTGATCACACACGTGGCGATCGTCCACTGTACCTGGCCGATACGTGGCGGTACTACGATCTGGAGCATATCGAGCAGCTCTACCGCGTTGTGCCTGAGGGCGATGTCTACCGGTTGGCACCCAGGGAGGAGTAGATGAAAACCGTCTCCACGTCAGAGTGCCCCGCTGACAACACTGGATCTCTGCCGGGGAAGATATGAGATCAACAAAGCCACACGCCATCATTGTGAGATCCGCCATTCCTGTCTTAGCTCTGCTGTGTTTTCTGTGCAATCTGTGGATGTTCAAGGCGTACACAGTTGATGACTCCTTCATCACCTTCCGCTATGTGCGCCAATGGGTGAATGGGAACGGGCTAGTCTACAACGTCGGGGATAGAGTTGAGGGATACTCCAACTTTCTCTGGGTCGTGCTGCTGGCGCCTCTAGAGGCAATCGGTCTCGACCTGTTCCTCTCGGCCAAGGTCCTGGGGGGAGTCCTCGGGCTCTCGACCATGCTGCTTGTGATTCGTCATAGTCGCCGGTACGCGGTTCCCGGACTGTCGGCACTTCTGTTGGGGGCAACTGGGGCATTCGCCGCATGGACTGTGAGTGGACTGGAGACCGCGCTGTTCTCCTTCCTGCTGACTCTTGCCTCTCTGGAATTTGGGAGAGAGGAAGAGCGTGGTCGTGGATGGCTGTCGGGCCTCTACTTCGCTCTGCTGACGCTGACTCGCCCGGAGGCGATTGTCCTAGTTGGAGTCGCAGTGCTCCATCGACTATGGGCCATCTTCCGTGCGAAGTCCCGGATTGCATCCCATGATTGGTTGCGCGCAGCCGCTCTGGGAATGGTTCTGCTTCCCTACTTGGCGTGGCGGATCACCTACTATGGATACCCCCTTCCAAACACGGTCTATGCCAAGTCGATGGGGCTGAGCGCCCGAGCCTTGATGGAGGGCGTGTACTACCTCTACGGTAGCTTCAGGATCATCGGTGGGATGGTGCTACCCATTGTGCCGCTCGTGGCTGTGGTTTCCCGCCTAGATCGGACAGCCTTCCTGGACTACTCTCTTCTATCCATCATCGCATATGCAGCGGTGACGGTGCTGGGTGGGGGGGATTGGATGCCTCTGCAGAGATTCCTTGTTCACATCTTGCCGCTGCTGATGGTCTGTGTTCATGTGGGCCTTACGAGCTTGTTGGACCATCTCACGGTCCGAAAGGACATACGTGCGTGGGGTATCGCCTTAGTGGCAGCTCTTCAGGTCGTCTATCTACTGGGGATTTCTGCTGAGATGCGATATGTTGATGGGATTGCCTCAGGCTCGCTTGTCCCCGAGGGCAGAGGCAAAGTGGCCTTCTTGCTAGACCACGTAGAGTCTGGGGACACCATCGCGGTGACTGACGCCGGCCTCGTGAGCTACGGACTTCCCCTAGATGTAAGGATCGTCGATATGGTGGGCCTGAACGATAGTCATATTGCACACCAACCGGTTCAGTTGCCCGGCGGGCTTTTTGGTCGCCACGATGCCTTTGGGAAGTGGGACGTCGCATATGTGTTGGCTCAGGAGCCTCGTTTCGTTCAGGTGAATCTGCTTTCGCCTCGTGGCTCAGAGGAACTGTTCACGAACTTCACTGGAACAACGTTGCTGGTGAACGACAGTCAGTTCCGGCAATCCTATTCCCCAGTCGACGGCGCGCCCGGCATCTATGAGCGCGTGACGACACACTAGTCCCTTCGTGCGCAGACAATGACAGCTGGCTGGGCTTGTCAGAGTCGACCGAAACTGTACACCAGCCAAGGTAGTGGAGACACGCTGTGAGAATCCTACACGTCTACAAGGACTACTATCCCGTCCTGGGGGGGATTGAGAACCACATCCGGGTGCTGGCGGAGGCGCACGCGGCGGGCGGGCACCAGGTGATCGTGCTGGTGTGCGATCCCGGGCCGCGGACGCAAGTGTCGGAGGTCAACGGCGTACGGGTGATCAAGGCCGGCCGGCTGGGAACGGCTGCGTCAATGCCGCTGAGCCCCAGCCAGTGGGTAAGCCTGATGCGGCTGCGCCCCGAGATCGTTCACGTGCACTCCCCCTATCCGCTGGGCGAGGTGGGGGCCTGGTTGCTCAAGCCGCGTGTGCCGTTGGCAGTCACCTATCACTCTGATGTGGTCAGACAGCAGGGCTGGCTCAAGGTCTATGGGCCGCTCCTGAAACGTGTGCTGCGACGGGCGGACCGCATACTGCCGACCAGCCCAAGGTATCTGGCGTCGTCGCCGTGGCTGTCTCCGGTGCGCGACCGGTGCACGGTCGTGCCGCTGGGGGTGGATCACCGGCGGTTCACGCCGCCAGCAACACCCTTTGCAGGGCCTCCGACGCTGCTCTTTGTCGGACGGCTGCGCTACTACAAGGGGCTCGATACGCTGCTGCGGGCGATGCCGATGTTGCCGGCGGACGTGCGGTTGCGAGTGGTGGGGACTGGGCCGATGCGGGGCGAGTGGGAAGCATTGGTGAGAGACCTGAGTCTTGAGTCCAGGGTCGATTTCGCGGGAGAGGTGTCGGATGCGGCACTACCGGCGCAATACCGGCATGCGACGCTCTTTGTGCTGCCGGCGAACGCGCGTTCGGAGGCGTACGGGATGGTGCTCACCGAGGCGATGGCGTCCGGATTGCCGTGCGTGACTACCGAGGTAGGGACGGGGACATCGTGGGTGGTCCAGGACGGGGTGACCGGGGCCGTGGTGCCGCCGTCGTCGCCTGATGCGCTGGCGGCGGCTATCTCCGGATTGGTAGGAGACCCGGTGAGACTGCGGGCGATGGGGACTGCGGCGCGCGCGCGCGTGGCGGCGGAACTGACGCAGGACCTCATGGTCGAGCGGGTGATGGCGATCTACGAAGCGCTGGTCTAGGGGAAGCAGAGCGCCGCTGCCGGGTTCACCGGCAGCGGCGCTGTGGTTGCTGCACCACGTCAGGCTGGAGCCTAGGAGGGGCTGCCCTCCCGCGGTCCCAGGTGGCGGCAGGCCGGTCAGCCGTCCTGGTCCGGGATGAGGTGGGGCTCCTCTTGGAACAGTTCGGGATGCCACATCATCCCGTCGTCCATACGCGCGGTCAGGCGGACACGGATCGTGAGCTCTCGACCGTCGCGCTCCACGGTGAGCTCGACACGGTCGCGCGGTTCGTAGCGCAGGATGAGCTCGTTGAGGGGCTCTGCTTCAGTGACGGCGTCGCCGTCGACCTCGGTGATGATGTCATCCACCTCGATGCCGGCTTGCTCCGCGGGGCTCTCCGGGACGACCTCGATGACGCGTGCCCCTTCGGGTTCCATCGAGAAGGTCACGCCCAGCCAGGGCCGCGGGTCGAACAACGGCATCTCGGGCACATCCGGCATGCGCGGCATGTCGGGCATCTCGGGCATGCGCCGGAACTCGGGCAGCGGCATCCCATAGGGCTCCTCAGGTCCATGACAGTCCATCTCTCGGTGCGTCCCACGCCGGCCCAGGGCAAATCCCAGGGCGCCGCTCCAGATCGCGGTGCCGCCACAGACCACCACCAGCACCAACAAAGCGAGCACTGTGATCGCGAGCCACTTCCACGGATTCCTGGTCTGTTCAATCGGTCGATCGTTCATCTCTTGCCTCCAGATAGTGACGATGGGAGCGTCTCTCTACTCACCCGCGGACGCGTAGACGCTCTCGAACTCCTCCATATACGGCACGGCGACCTCGGGACTGTGGAGGATGACCACGTTCTCGTCGTTGCTCTCCGCGGCGCTGGCACTGAAGTTGTAGGAGCCGGTGATGACGGTGTCCTCATCCACGATGATGACCTTGTGATGGAGTAGGTAGGGATTGGCATCCATGCGGATGTCGACCCCGCCCTGGCGGAGCGTCTCGAAGTCCGCGCCGGGGTCTCCGACGGCCCTGGACTCAACCACGCCGGCGACACGCAGGCCGGCACGATGCTGCGAGAGCAGCGCCCGGGAGATGTCGTCAGCGGTGAGGACGAAGGCCATGAAGTGCACGCTCTCGTCCGCGCTCTCGATCAGGTCAACGATACGCTGTTGCACATTGCCTTCCGGCGCAAAGAAGGTCTCGACCTTGATGCCGTTGAGGTCGAGCAGGGGATAGGCGATGTCCTGCGGCGATGTCGCTCCGAATTCGCCATCCGTGAACATCTCCTCGAACTCATCGGTGAAGTTCCGCGCCATCTTGGCGGACTCGATGACGACGACGTTGTTGTTGTTCCGGATCGTGCCGTTTTGCGTCAGGTTCCACGAGCCGGTCCAGACGACCTCGCCGTCGATGACGGCGAACTTGTTGTGCATAAGGGCGTCGCGATCATCCAGAACCACGGGAATACCCGCAGCTCGCAGCGCGCGCGGCCCAGCCTCGCCGGCATAGTCGCTGTCGGTCACCAGGCGCACCTCGACGCCGCGGTCGGCCGCATTGGCGAGTGCTGATGCGATGCTGGTGAGCTCGAAGTCAAAGGCGGCCAGCGCCACCGAACTCTCCGCCGCGTCGATCAGGGCGACGAACTCTTGATGAATCTCGGTAGCCCCGGTGTCCTCGGTCTGTGCCCTGGGGTGTGTGAAGAGAACGCGCACCGATCCCGAGGCATCCGGCTCCGGCTTGCCCTCAAAGCCCCGGTCGAGGACGAGGACATCCCCTGCGGCCCAGACCACGACCATGATGAAGAGTGAGAGCAGGAACTCCTTCCAGCCCAGTCTGCGACGGCTGTTCCGCTTGGTCATGGTGTGTCCCGTCCGGCCTCAGCAGCGGCTTCCCCATCGTGGCGCAGGTACCGTCGTTCAAACGCATCGATGATCCTGACCTGCGGAGGTGTCGGTCGGATGAAGGGGCGCGTCGCGCGGATCGTGTCCCACGCCTGTGACGCCGTCGCGCCCTCGCGGATCAGGTAGGCCGCCGCCATGGTGGGCGCGCGCCCCACGCCCGCGGCACAGTGGATGTAGACGCCGCTCCCTGTCGTGATCTGCTCCGCGATGAAGTCCGCACCCGTCTCCAGTTCTTCCAAGGTAGGCGGGGTGTCGTCGGTTGTCTCGACCCATAGGTAGTCATCGAGCGCCACGCCGCGGGCCCTGTCGTCCGATTCTTCCCGCATATTGACGACGGCCGTGATACCCAGGTCCCGCATTGCCGCAAGGCCTCGGCTGTGGTGCTGTCCGCCGACGTAGAGGTTCGGCGCGACCCGACTGACCCTGGGGACCGAGTACCCCTTTGCCCGCCGCACGATCTTGTCGTAGAGCCACAGCACGACCGGCCCGGCCCCGCTCTCCGACAGGCGGCAGATGATGATGTAGATGAGCTGGGCCGGTGGAAAGGCCTTGAGGCGTTCGTGGGTTCTGAAAGTGGCGTCGTCCAATCGATCTCCTTGGTCCGTTCTTCCGGCGCGCCGCTACCCGAAAAGCGCTGCAGCGGCATCCGCCGTGTCGATGGCGTTGCCGGCGATCTCCTGTGTGACATCGCGGTAGTCTCTCGTGCGGATGACGATGGGCATCGGCACGGCGTGTCCCAGGATCAGCGCCTGCTGTTTGGTGTCCAGGCGGGCCAGAATCTCCCTGAGGGCTGCCGTGCCCGAGACCCCGGAGAGGACGGCGCGGATATCACTCTCCTCGTCCAACAGCGCCGTGATACGGGTGCCGACCTGGCTCATCACCTCCGGGTCGATGCCGCTGGGGCGCTGATCCACGACCAGGAGGGTGACGTTGTACTTGCGCATCTCGCGGGCGATGGTGCCGAAGATGGTGTGTCGGGCGATGGCGGGGTCGAGGAACTTGTGGGCCTCCTCGATGGTGATGATCAGAGGGCGTGGTTCCTTCCCGCTGCCCCCGAGGTAGGCTTCCTTGCGGGCGACGTAGGCCTTGTGGATGCGGCGGGTGATGTAGTTCGCCACCAGGACATAGGCCTCCAGGGCGTTGCCGTAGCGCCCGAACTCCAGGATGATGTGTTTACCGCTGTCCAGATACTTGATGATGCGGTCGATCGGGTTGTCGCGCACGGCGTCCTTGACGAGGAATCCGAAGCGTCTCAGTTGCTCCAGCTTGCGCTGGATCGCGCCGAGCGATCCGGCATGGATTCTGTCCTCCTCAAGGAGCTCCGTGAGCACCGAACTTCGCCCGCCGGGGGCATCTTCCTCCGAGGTCGCACCGGGCTCCGCATCGTCCTCCAGCAGGATGCTGATCCAGTCTTTTCCCAGTCGCCGTCGCAGCATGTAGAGCGCGTTGGTCTGGACATCGGTGAAGCCGAAGAGGGGGGCGAGCATCTCCAAGTCCTCGGGATCGAGCTGGTGGTAGCCGATTCTGACGGTGAAGTCGACCTTGCTTCCGCGGCGGCGTGAGGATTCGGGGTCCAGCGTGAAGACGCTGACGCGACCGTCGTAGAAGAGCTGGCGCAGCCCTTTGACATCCTGTCTGGCCTCATCCTGGCTCTTCCAGCCGTACTCGTTGTGCATATCGAAGATCAGGTTGACCGCGGCATCCTCCTGGATGATGCCGGCGAGGACCATGCGCGTGAGGAAGGTCTTGCCGGTGCCGCTCTTGCCGAAGATGCCGCTGGATCGCTCGGCAAAGCGCGCCAGATCGAGGGCGATGTGTGTCCCCTCCATCTCCAGCGGGTCGCCGATGTAGAACCTGCCGGCCTCGTCAGGGTCGCCAAAGACATCGGCCACCTCCTCGGGCGTTGCCTCGAAGACGTGGGTGAAGTGCGCGGGCACCGTCTTTGCCGGACGCACGCCCTCTGCGTTCTCCTCCATCACCAGCATCGGGGTGATGTGGAGCCGGCCGAAGGTCAGCGTGCCCCGGTAAACTCTGGCGATGAAGTTGTCGGGGTCCGCGGGCGGCGTCTGCTCCAGTTCCGGGTGGCGGCTCTCTAGGGCGACGTCGGTGATCATGCCGAAGAAACGGCGCCCCGTCTGGCCCCGGATGACAACATAGCGACCGACGGCCAGCCCCTCGATCAGGTGGTCGGGCGCGAGCTGTGCCTCCAGGCCCTTGCCCAGGCTGCCGCTGACGATGGTGCCCAGCCGTGCCGCGTCGCGCGGCTCAGGCCGGGGGAAGAGGGTGTCAAAGTCATCAGTCATCAGCGCATCCCAGTTCCCAGACCCAGATGGCGGTCTGGACATGTTGCTCGTCGGCCGACCAAACACGAATCGTGGCGGGCATAGCCTTGCAGAGACGCCATTGCGCGCGGACATCCAGTCCGTGAACGATGTCCTTGTCCTCGAGCTGTGATCTGTAGGGCGCCGTGCCGCCCGTGATGTGGATGCGGATAGTGCCCTCCCATTCACCTGTGCCATCGATCTCATGCCACTCGACCAGCTCCCACGCAGGGTCCTGGAAGGCCAGGGGTGGGCCCGGCTGGATTGCTTCCGGTGTAGGTGTGGCTGTGGGCGTCATCGTGGCGGTCTGCGTTGCCGTCGCAGTGGCCGTGGGCACCGCTTGCTCCCCTTCCGGGGTCGGTGTCTCCAGGGGCGGTGGGTCAGGTCTGTCCTTCCCGCCGTCCGGATCCCCCGTGTCCGGGTCCTCGACGGGTGTGGATGTCTCAGTCGGTGGCGTCGCCGGACCAAATGACGGGAAGCCTGGGAAGTGACAGGCCAGTACCAACATCAGCGAGCACAGCGCGATCACCCATCTCTTCATAGGCCACCTCCCTCAACGAGTTAGTTGGTCTGTGGCAGGGACTCCAGGACTGCCGCGTATTGCTCAAGGCTCCACGCGCCCTTGATGCGTATGCGGGGCCACGTGTAGGCATTGTCGAGCGAGAGTTCGTTGCCCCACGCCGTGGTGACCGCGCCCAGGTAGCCGGCCGACGCCACCACCGCCTCAGTGTCTTCGTCGTGACGTCCGGAGGGGTAGCAGAAGAAGGAGACCTGGCCCCCCGTATGCGCTTCCACGGCCTCCTTGGCCCCCAGCACCTGGTAGACCAGGAAGTCATAGTCACGATTGGTCAGGTCCAGATGGTCGCGTCCGTGTGCCTGGATTGACATCCCGGCCTCGGACATGGTCCTCATCTCATCCCACGTGAGGTAGTGCTCGGCCTCGAAGTGCGCGGGCGTCGCCAGGACGAAGAACTCGCCCACGAAGCCGTACTGCTGGAGCAGGGGGCTGACGACCGATCCGGCGTCCTTGTATCCGTCATCGAAGGTCAGCACGATCGGGTGTGGCGGCAGAGGCTTGCCCGTGGACAGCCTGGAATAGACATCGGCCAAGGTCACGGTCTGGTAGCCTTCGTCGGCCAGATAGCGCAACTGCGCTTCGAATGTCGCCGGTGCCACGGTCAGGTCCTGCCGGTACGCGTCCGGGTTCGGCGGCAGCTCCGAGACATAATGGTACATCAGAATAGGCACGTTGACCGCCGCCGGCGGCGGTGGATAGGTGGCCGTCGGCGTTGGTGTCGGCTGTGCGGGTGTCTCGGTGGGTGACGGCGTGGCCGTCGGCGTTGGTGTCGGTGTGGGCGTGGGGATAGCGGTCGGCGAGGGCGTCTGCGTCGCCGTCGGTGTGGGGACTGGGGTCGACGTCGCCGGAACAGGGCTTGGGGCCTCGGTCTGCGTCGCCGTTGGCGCGAGCGGTTCCGACGCCGTCAAGGGCTGGGCTCCGGTGGAAGCGACCACCGCTGTGCATCCGCTGATGATGCCCAGGGCCAGCATCAAGCCCAGCAGCCACCTCCCGCGGCTCACTGTGCTGGCTCCTCGGGGCAGTTGCCGGAGCGTGGAGCCCAGGCGTCGATGGCCCTGCGGGTCGCTGCAAAGGCGAGGGGCGGTATCTGCTCACGTGTGAAGAACCCGGCCTCCTCCGCATCGTCGGCGGCTTGGAGCGTCCCGCCGGTGATCTTGCCACGGAAGACGATGACGATGTCCGCGCCGCGGGGGTGTTCGCGACCGGAGACGATCTCCACGATGTCCCCAATTTCCGTCTCCAGACCGGTCTCCTCGCGACACTCTCGACATGCGGCCGCGTCGGGCGACTCGCCGTAATCGACAAACCCCGCCGGCAGGCTCCATAGCCCCCGTTGGGGATTCATCGCGCGCCGCACCAGCAGCACGCGATCCTGGCAATCGGTGACAAGCACGGCCGCAGCAACCTTGTGCTCTTGGAACACAACCCTATCGCAGGCGCTGCAGTAACGGCGGAGCCTGCCGAAGGCGAACCTGTCGTCAAGCAAGGCCCCGCACTGGGGACAGTAATTCAGTGCCGGACCTTGGCTTTCAGTGTGATGTAGCTTGGTCAATGCGTTCCCAATCCGATATCGGTTGGAGGTGGGGCCTCCAGGGTCAGCTTCGGTGGCGTCTGGAGAACCAGAAGGTGAGTGCGGCCAGGGCTATGGTGGTCAGCCCAAAGGTGACGGGGACCCAGGCTCTCACGGAGCGACGTGGTCGGGGGACGAGCTGCCAGAGCAGCTCGTTGGGCGGAGTCTCCGCTTCATCGGCTGACGCGAGCCCCGTGTCATCGCTGGGGGCAACTGGCAAGGACTCCTCCATCAAGGTTTCGTCCTCGACGACAGGGGCTGGGGCCTCGACTATCTTCTCCGTCGCCGCCTCCTCCACCTGCGCTTCGCCATCTCCCTCGATCTCAGCGACCTCGGGGACAGTGGGCTCCACTCCCCCTCCCATGCCTAGAGGCTCGGCGTTCTCTGCGTCCATCTCTAGTTCGGCAGAGGCTGCGCCCATCGGGGTTGCGCTATCCTCCACCTCTTCCGCCTCGGCGGCGAGCGTCATCTCCTCTGCCTCAGGTTCAATCTCCAGATCGGCATCGGCGATCCTCGTGGCCTCTGGGATCTCCTCAGCGGGAGCGACCATCGCCATCGGCGCTTCGTGCATCTCCAAGGCCTCACCAGCGGCTTCCTTCTGGATCAATGCATCCGCTGCCGGCGCCTCAACCGACCGCATCATCGCGCCAGGGGCGGCGCCCTGCTGCGTCATCACCATGCTGGATGTGATGGCAAAGGCTGCCGCGGCGGCCGCTGTTGCCGCACGCATCACGACCAAGGGCAACCGCAGGCGCCGGCGGACGGGCCGGGGTTCGGGCACCATCGCCGGCGTCAACAGATAGTTGCGCGGGGGTTCTCTAAGGGGTACCGAACGCGTCAGCGTCACCATCCGGCGCATCTCGGTGATGCGACGCTGGAGATCGGTATCTTGGGAGACAGCGGCTTCGAACGCTACCTGGGCCTCAGGCGCCAACGCGCCATCCAGGTACGCCGAGACATCCGCCGTACTCCAGGACTTCAGGGTCATGAACAACAGCCTCCCACAGTACAGGTTATCCTATAGACGGAAGCGCGCGGGCAAAAGTTCCCGCTCTTCCTGAAGCAGCGCCTGCATCTGCTTGCGGGCACGTGCCAGACGGGACTTGACTGTACCCAGCCTGACCCCCATCACGTTCGCCGTCTCCTCATAGGAGAGTCCCAGGCGATCGACTAGAATGATAGCGGTCTGATGGTGTTGCGGCAGCCGGGCGATGGATCTCTCCAGCAGGTCTCGCAACTCCTGCTGCTGCACCGACTCCTCCGGCTTCAGCCCGCCATCGACGAGGTGTGGGTTGGCCTCCTCCTCGAGCTCGCCGAAGTCATCCCACGAGACGCTCGGTCGCCGTTTGCGTCGACGCAGCTCATCGTAGCAGGCATTGGTGGCGATGCGCAGGAGCCACGAGCGGAAGGAACCCCCGCGGAAGCGCTTGATCGCGCGATACGCGGAGATGAAGGCCTCCTGCGTCGCGTCATCGGCGGCGGCGGGGTCGTGCATGATGTGATAGGCCAGGTTGTAGACCTGGCTTTGGTAGTGGAGGATAAGCTCGTTGAAGGCATCCATCTGGCCGCGCTGGGCGGCGTCGATGAGTGCGTTTTCATCCCACATCGTGGGGGTGCTTGTCATAGTTTTCTTGACGTTCTCTGAAACCTGACTATACTGGTTTCCGAGCCGAAGTGGCGGAATAGGCAGACGCAAGCGACTCAAACTCGCTCGGGCTTAGCCCATGTGGGTTCGACTCCCACCTTCGGCATTATAGTCTAGGCGGTGTGGTTTTCCAGCCACACCGTTTTATTGTGTCCCCTCCTTCCCGGTTTCCCTCCGTGTCCCTGTTGCATTGCCTCCAGGTCTGTGTATAATATGCATATATCGATATATATAGATACTTCATCCCTCAGGTGTACCTATGACCCCGATGACCGAAGAGGAAATCTCCCTGTTCCACCGCCACGTCTGTGAGGGGATTGGTGATCCCAAGCGCCTGATGATCCTCTATCTGGTCTCGGATCAGGCCCGCAACGTCTCCGACCTGACCAGCCTGCTAGACATCGCCCAGCCCACGGTCTCTCACCATCTGCGTATCCTGAGAGAGCGCGGTCTGGTCACCGCGGAGCGCGACGGCACCTCGATCTACTATGCCTTGAGTGATGATCGCATCCTCGGCGCGATTGAGATTCTGCGGGGGTTTGTGGCGGACCTGCTGCGGGAGCGGGCGAGCGTCGTCGGTGGTGTCTGATACCGGGCCCTGATGCCTGCGTCATCGCAGGCGTGTTGTCATATCCTTCGATGTCCTGAGTGCTCTATCCGTAGGAGGTCATGAATGGCAGGCTTGTCAGTAGCACAGGTTGGGTGGTTGGAGCGTCAGTTCGGCGACAGGATGACGACGCGGCGTGTGGAGCGAAAGCTCTACAGCCACGACATCGGTGAGATGCCGAGCCTGGTCAAGCCGCTTATCGGCAATCCCCTGGCCGACGCGGTTGTGCAGCCGACGTCCGAAGAAGAGATCGTCGCGCTTGTGAAGTGGGCGGGTCAGGAACGGGTCCCGTTGATCCCTCGCGGCAAGGCCACCTCGGGCTATGGCGGCGTCCTGCCCGTCAAGGGTGGCGTGGTCGTCGATTTCTTCCGGATGGCCAAGCTGGTGGGAATTGACGCCGAGGCAGGGACTGCCACGTTCCAGCCGGGCATCGTGTGGGAGAAGGCGGACCGCGAGCTGAAGAAGCAGGATCTGACGCTCTGCTCCTATCCCAGCAGCTATCCCTCCGCGACAATCGGAGGCTGGCTGGCCCAGGGTGGGGCAGGTTTCGGCTCTTATGAGGCCGGTTGGTTCCGCGACACGGTCGCCGGCGCCCGCGTTGTGCTGGGGGACGGCACCGTCCGGACCTTTGAGGGCGATGATCTGGACATGGTCTATGAGGCTGAGGGCACGACGGGCATCATCACCGAGGTGACCATCGGCGTCCAGCCGGACGAACCGCTCGACGTCATCTCCCTGGGGTGTTCGGATGCCCACGGCCTGCAACACTTACTCGAGGGCATGGTGGAGGCGGATCTGCCCATATGGTCCATGCACTTCATCAACCCGCGCATGGCCGAGATGAAGAACCGTGCCCCGCTGATGACGCACCAGGGACACCCGATCGAGAAGCGTGTGCTGTTGCCGTCGGCATACATCCTCACGCTGGCCTTCCGCAAGGGGGATGGCGATGCTATCCGCAAGTGTCTGGCGGGTCGGATGGAGACCGAGGAGTGTGAGGCTGAGCTCCTCACCGATCGCATCGCGCATCACGAGTGGGAACACCGCTTCCGCATCATGACAGTCAAGCGTCTAGGGCCCAGCCTGGTGCCGGCAGAGGTCGTCGTTCCTCTATCTGGCTTGGGCCAGATGATGAGCGACGTCGAGCACAAGGTGGACAAGCCGGTTGTGAAGGAAGGCGTGCTGGTCCGTCGGGGGCGCAACCCCAAGGGCGAGCCCGAGGTCGTGATCCTGGGTTTTATCCCCGCCGATCAGCGGAAGTTCACCTACAATTTCGTCTTCCCCCTCTCTCTGACTATCTCCGGCATTGCCGAGGACTACGGGGGTCGCCCCTACGCGACCGGGCTCTACTACGCCAAGATGGCGGACAAGGTCCTTGGGGCCGAAAGGGTCAAGCGGATGAAGGCCTTCAGGGCGGAGACGGATCCGAAGGGCATCCTCAACCCCGGCAAGGTCTTGGACAGCTCGGTCATCAGTCAGGCGCTGATCATGGCCAACGCGATGGAGCCACTGATCCGGCCCTTCGGCAACGCCGTGGTCTCCCAGGTTGGAGAGCAGCCCTCGACCGAGCCTATCCGTGGCATCCCCGGGGACGTGGCGTGGTATGCCTATGCGTGTTCACAGTGCGGCTACTGTGTCCAGGAGTGCGATCAGTACTACGGCCGCGGATGGGAGAGCCAGAGCCCGCGCGGCAAGTGGTACTGGCTGCGCGAGTATATGGAGGGGCGTGAGGAGTGGGACCAGTTCATGGTTGACTCGATCCTCTCCTGCACCACCTGCGAGCTATGTAACCTCAAGTGTTCGGCCTCGCTGCCCATCGAGCCCTCGTGGATGAAGCTGCGTGGCGAGCTGATCCAAGAGGAAAAGCGGATGACGTTCCCCCCGTTCGAGATGATGGCGGCTGCGCTCGAGGATGAAGGGAACATCTGGGCGGGCTACCGAATGCGCCGCGACGAGTGGTTCCCCGAGGATCTGAAGGACAAGCACTATGGGGATGATCGCACCTCCAAGGCCGTCTACTTCGCGGGCTGCACGGCGAGCTATGTCGAACACGATATCGGCATGGCCAGCGTCCGCCTGCTTGACGAGGCCGGTGCCGATTTCACATACCTGGGGCCGAAGGAGAACTGCTGCGGCACGCCGATGCTCGTCGCCGGCAAGTGGGATCTCTTCGCCGAGACGATGAAGAAGAACGTCGCCGCAGTGAAGGCTGCCGGCGCCGACACGGTGGTCACCTCCTGCCCGGCCTGCAATATGATGTGGCGCCACGTCTATCCGGAATGGTCCGAGAAACTGGGCCTGGCGTACGATATCGAGGCCAAGCACTATAGTGAGGTGGTGGCCGAGCAGCTCGAGGGTGGCGACTTCGCCTTCCCCGAGAACGGCAACGAGCCGGTCACGGTCACCTGGCACGATTCGTGCCACATGGGCCGCGTCTCGAAGATATACGAGGAGCCGCGCTCTCTCATCCGGGCGATCCCCAACGTGAACTATGTCGAGATGCCGTACAATCGCGACGAAGCGCACTGCTGCGGCAGCGTGCTGACCCTGATCAAGGAACCGCCGGTCGCCGCCGAGATCGGCAAGGAGAGGCTGGACGAGGCGATCGAGGTCGGTGCGCAGAAGGTGCTGGCGGCGTGTCCCTGCTGCGAGGTCCAGCTCCGCATCAGTCGAGACAGGAAGGATCTTGATGTGGAGGTCGTGGACCTGGCCCGCTTTGCCGCGGAGCATCTGGGCTATGACTTCCCCGATCCTCACCCGGAGGTCCTGGCGCAGTGGGGTGTCTTCGAGGCGATGATCGATCTGATGACCCCGCAGGGTTTCGCCGATCTGATGGGCACGATGTGGCCCGAGCTGATCGATGCGATGCCCTTTGGGATGGGCAAGATGATGCGCGTGATGGGCAAGGTGCCCGGGGCGATGGCGATGATGAAGCCGCTCTTCCCCGTGCTCTTCCCCCGGTTGCTGCCGATGATGATGCCCAAGGTGATGCCCACGATGCTCGATCGGGTCGCCGATGTCGTCACGATGCCGGACTATATGCAGGAGCAGATGCCCGGCATGATGCCGAGGGTGATGGACAATCTGATGCCCCACATGATCGACGATCTGGTGCCCCTGGTGACCGATCCCATGATCGCCTATCTGAAAGAGGCGTAGGCTCTCCCGAATCCAGTGACAAAGCCCGGTCGGAATCCCGACCGGGCTTTGTCTTTGACGTTACTCGACGCGGTCTGGTCAGGCTGCTCCCTGAAGCTGTACCAGCCACTGACGAATCTCCAGGGCACGGGGGTCGCCCAGCAGCTCAAACAGCTGGAGCGCGTGCCGCCAGCCGGCCTCGGCCTCCGATAGCTTGCCGATCGCCCCCAAGCTGGTGCCGGCGAACATGAGTGCCTCTGCCTCGTAGTCCTGCGCCTCGCACGCGCGCGCAATCTCCCTCTGACGCTCAAAGGAGACCAGTGCGTCGTTGTGCTGTTCCATGTCGGCCTGGGTCTGCCCTAGGGCCCCCAGAAGCGCGCATTGTAGACGGGGATCATCCGTGGTCGCCGCGATCGAGAGCGAACGGGAAAGCCAATCCCGGTACTCTCCCCGCGAGAGCAGGACATTGAGCAGCGCCCGGCTGTACAGGGGGAACTCGCGAATCCACCGGTCCATGCCGGCGGGCTTGGGCCAGCCGGGGTCCTCACCATTGAGGCGTTCCCACGCGGTGGGGATGTGGTCCCAGATCAGGTAGGGCGCCACGCTTCCCGATCTCGTCCGTGGTGATGGGGTGGAGAGGGCTGCGCTGATCTGGATGGCTGCCCGCAGGTAGTGCCCGACGTAGCGGGAGACAATGTCCCGGCTACGCTGCCGTTGCCCCAGCAGTAGTTCCTGCATCAGTGTGCGTACGCGCTGGTGGACCTCGTAGAGGCCGGCCCTTGCGTGATGGTCGACCAACGACGCTCTGGCGAGCGCCGTGAGCGTCTCCCGGGCCTCGGCCGTGGGAATCTTCCACACAGTGGCAGCCGCGTCCTCGGCAAACGGCGCCGGAAAGATCGCCAGCGCCTCGAATCTCTCTCGAAGCTCGGTCGACATCGCGTCATAGCATGTCTCGATGGCGACGTCGATGGGGGTGTTGGGTGTGGCGGCTCCCTGCAACGCGACGATGCGCCGCCGAGCCAAGTCTAGAGCTCTCAGCAGATCGCGGAGCGCCAGCCTGTGATGCTGTCCCAGCAGGGGGGCTGCGATCCGCAAGGCCAGGGGATTGCCCTCCAGCCGCTCCGAGATCCGCTTCACGGCAGAATTCGGGAGGTTGGCTGCGTCCGGCGCGCCCTGCACCATGAGGTGGTAGATGTCGTTGGGCGAGAGGTCATCCACATAGGCGACGTGGAGGCGAGGGAAACTGGCGGACAGGTCCTCGGTTGACGTGATGATGGCTGTGGATCCATGCCGCGGCAACAGCGTCCGCAATTGTGATGGCGAAGCGACGTCGTCGAGGATCAGCACGATCCTGCTGTGGCGAAGGGTATCCAGGTAGCGCTTGCGTAGGGCCCTCGGGGTCTCGGGAAGTTGGACATCCTGATCTAACATCTTCAGGATGCGGCGCTGCACGGCCGCGGGCGCGGGCTGTGTCAGGCCGCCGGCGGCGCTGCCCCTCAGGTTGATCTCGATGCACCCATCGGGGTAGTCGGCTTGTGCGTCACTCGCGAGCCTGCGGGCCAACGATGTGGCGCCGATGCCGGCGCACCCACGGCGGCTGATGATGAGCACGCCGCCCTCAATGTGCGAGCGCAGTGCCTGCTGTAGGTCACCGCGACCTATCAGGCGGGGGGCATCTAGAGCGCTCAGATCGAACATAGGCTATCCCTCAGCGAATCTGCACGCTTCATTGTAAGAGTGACG
>Ga0180435_10002160_pt1 | contig 20187 bp, 13 predicted proteins | sample SS_ome_3_FD_132467 | JGI IMG/M metagenome (GOLD analysis project Ga0180435, IMG submission 132467) | Hypersaline lake sediment archaeal communities from the Salton Sea, California, USA - SS_3_S_1 metaG | ecosystem: Environmental > Aquatic > Non-marine Saline and Alkaline > Hypersaline >...
CCCTGTCAGGTTGACACGATTCGCTTGAAACTGCTGAAGATAGGTGCAGTGAACGAGTAATCCGTATCAAATAACGTTTACTCACGTAGCAGCCAACTTGCTCAAGGATAGTATCAGAAGTCAGGCGCTGCCTCGAGGTGTGGATATAAAGAAGGAAAATCAGGCAGAGCTGCGTCCAGATTTGCTGAAAAGCGCCTCGAAAGGAGTTTGGCCAGCCTTGAGGTCGTGATGAAGCTGGTAGCACGCCGCTTTAAAGATAATCTGGAGTGTTTATGAAATATCAAGGCTGTATGTCTTACCAAAGATGCCTGGACATGCTGGAATTTTGTGTTATATTTGCAACGAATTGATTTAATGGTTAGATCGTCCAAATTGTTAATTTTATTGGAACTGTCACTGGTTCCGGTGAGGACGTGAGCGTGAAAAAAGTACTATTCCTGATCTTGCTGCTAGTTGTTGGTTTGTTCGTCATCGCCTGCAGCAATGGCAGCAGCGACGACGGCGGTACGACCGGTGACAGCGGCACGATCGTCGACGACGGGGATACGGATACTTCGTCAACTTCAGATACGGATACTTCGTCAACTTCAGATACGGATACTTCGTCAACTTCAGATATCTGGATGGATGCATATGAGTTTGACTGTACGAGCAACTGGTCCAATCGTGACGGACCACTGGGAATAACCGCCTACTCCGGCAGCGGCAGTTGCCAGATGGCTTTTCCTGGAGCAACTGGGTCTTATGCTCTGATCCTGTATGCTGTTCTAGAATTTGACGGCGAGTCGCCGTATAGGGTTTCGATCAACGGGTCAACCGTCAAGGAAGGTACTTACCCGCTGTCTAGCCCGCTTTTCTGCGACTGTCCGCTCGATGATTGGCGTACCGTCTGCCCGGACATTAATTACAATATCAACCTCGGTACCCATACGATCAGTGAGGGCGATACCATCGGCTTCTGGGGTGATGATGTGTATCCGTGCGGCGAACACGGGGCCTACGCGAAATGGTACGGTATACGGGCTATTAAGCAATAGATTACACACGCTCCTGTGCGCTGCAGGATAGATAAAAATGCTTTCTCATGGTAAGTCATGGGAGAGCATTTTCTTTTTTGGTGAAACAATTCGGCACTATAGTATATGAAAAGAGCTATACAATATTTACGGGATAACGAATTCGATATTGTCATCATCGGCGGCGGTATCACCGGTGCCTGCCTCGCCCATGACGGGGCATTGAGAGGGCTCAAGGTCGCGCTTGTCGAAAAGAATGATTTCGGCATGAGCACGTCGGCGGCATCGTCGAAACTGCTGCACGGTGGCATCCGCTACCTGCAGAAACTGCAGTTCAGCAAGGTCAGGGAATCGGCGCGGGAACGCACGTACTTTCAGGTTATCGCCCCGCATATCACCACCTATATCCCTTTCTTGATCCCGACGGTAAAAAACAGCCTGATGAAAGGACCTGCGGCGCTGCTGGCAGGTATGAACCTGTACCGCCTCATTTGCATGGGACTCAACGGGATGATCCCCGATCCGTCCAAAAAGGCGGCATACGGGACGCTGCTCTCAAGAGGCGAGGTGCTGAAAGTGGTACCGATGCTGAACCGTATTGACGGGCTCAACGGTGCGCACACGCTGTTTGAATCCCATATGCACAACTCCGAGCGTATGACGTTGGCGTTTATCAAATCGGCACTGCGGAACGGTGGAGTGGCGGCGAATCATACCGAGGCGACGGCATTGCTCACGGACGGCGGCCGTATTGTCGGTGTCAGCTGCGTCGACCGACTGTCCGGGCTGTCGTTCGCTGTAAAGGCGAAAATCGTGATCAACGCCGCCGGACCGTTTCTGCCGGGTATAAACGCACAGATCGAAAGCCTGAGGCTGTTCAAGGATACCACCGGGTTTTCCAAAGGGGTTCACATCGTTGTTTCCCAACTGGAAGAAAATTATGCGCTTGCGCTGAGCAGCGGCAAGAAAACAGAAGGATTGGTAACGCGTGGTGGTCGCCACATTTTTATGATTCCGTGGCGCAGTCGGACCCTGATTGGCACCACCAATGTACCGATGAATGACGATCTGGACAAGCTGCACGTCACGCGCAAGGACATTGACGACTTTCTGCAGGATATCAATGCGATTGTGCCGGGTATAGACATCAAGGCAAGCGATGTTCATTATGCATTCAGCGGCCTTTATCCGCTGATCAGCGATGAAATCAAATCCGATACGTACCAGGGAACCGGTGAGTACCAGGTGGTCGATCATGCAGCGCAGAACGGGCCCGAAGGCATTGTCTCTGTGATGGGTGCCAAGTATACGACCGCGCGAGAAATCGCCGAGCAGGGGCTGGATCTGGTCATGAAGAAACTGGGGAGTGACCGGAAGTGCCGTACCGCAAGCGAGCCGTTGTGCGAAGGAAAAATCGGCAATCTTTCCCGCTTTATTGTTGAAAAGCAGAGCCAATACCGTGAACTGTTGTCAGCAGAAACGGTGCATGATCTGATTGTTTCGCACGGTAGTGAGGTCGATACGGTGATCGATTACTGCAGACAGCGTGACGGATTTCTTGAAAAAATCACCGCGGATCGCGAAACGCTTCTCGGGGAAGTTGCGTATGCGGTGGACCATGAAATGGCCCGTACGCTCGACGATGTTGTATTCGCCCGCACCGGCCTGGGTACGATCGGTCACCCGGGAGCAGACGCGATCGCAAAAGTCTGCGATGTCATTGGCCCGATGCTCGGCTGGAGCAAAGAACAGCTAAGCCGGGAGATCGAAGTCGTCGAGCGCCGCTATCAGTGGCAGGATTAGAACAGGATAAACAGTAACCACGGTATGCAGCCGCCGATTCTCCACATAGGCCCGACACCGTTTTTTGCCAACCGGGGCTGCCATATCCGCATCCTCAATGAGGTGAAAGCACTTCAGGCTGCCGGCCGACGTGTGATTATTTGTACCTACGGTCTGGGCGGGGATGTTGACGGTGTCGAGATTCGCAGAATATGGAGCATCCCCGGCTATACGAAAACCGACGCCGGGTTTTCGATGTTCAAGCCGCTTGCCGATATCCTACTCTTTTTTCTCGTGCTGCAGACCGCGTGGCGTGAGCGGGTGAAGATAATCCACGGTCACCTGCACGAAGGTGGGCTGATCGGCTGGTGCGTGAAGATGGTACTTTTCTGGCGGCGGATTGTGTTGATCACCGATATACAGGGAAGTCTGTCCGGCGAGTTGCGGTCCTACGGAATGTTTAATAAGCTGCCGTTCATGCTTTCTGTTTTCTATGTGCTCGAGCGGATAATCTGCATGATGCCTGACAAAATCGTCTGCTCATCGAAAGCGAGCAGGGATTTTCTGGTAAATCATTGCAAAGTTGCCCGGGAAAAAATTGAGTTGGTCGGTGATGTCGTTCCGGACACGTTTTTTGCCGAACTCAATAGCCGGGAGCTGCGCAAACGTCAGGGGCTTCCGATTGACAAACTCATTGTCATCTATACGGGATCGTTGCTGGCCGGTAAGGGCGTCGACCTGTTGATCGATGCGCTGGAACAGGTTCTATCCGCTGACGACCGAGCTCGGTTTGTTCTGGTAGGATACCCGAAAGACCGGACGGAGGAAGCTGTTGCTGCGGCTGGTTCGAGTGATAAGGTTACGCTTCCCGGCGAAGTCGCGTATACCGATCTGGCAGATTGGCTCGGGTGCGCAGATCTGGCGGTGGATCCGAAAACGGCAGGGTCAGGTGAGGCGAGCGGCAAAATTCTGCATTATATGGCAGCCGGACTGCCGGTGGTCTGTTACGATACGGAAAACAACCGGCGCTTTCTGCAAGCCGATGCCTTTTACGCAGAAGCGATGACCGCAGATGCGCTTGCCAGAGCTATCGGTTTGGCGTTAGCAAATGAAGCGACTCGGCGTAAGTATGGGGTGTCCTGCCGTAGCCGGGCCCAAATCCGGTTTTCCAGCGGCTCCGTCGCGGCGCTGTTGCACAATACTTATCAGATGTTCGAGTAATCAACAGCCGCTATTTGCTGAGCGGTACATACGCAATGATGGTGTTGGGCCGGAAGATCGGTGCTACCGTTAATATCTGCTATACGTTTCATGCTGTAAAAACTATTTTCCGAATTGCCCGGCTCTCAGTCTCTGCCAGCTACCCAAAGATGCTTTTCCCCGTTCACCATAGGATAAAATGGTGGTGCATACGCATTGTAGGATGCACATGCAGTTAGCCTCGTGTTGATAATCCCTGTTTTCAAAACCAGACACTGCCTCAAAACGCCGTATACAGGGTGGAATGGCCCCGAACTCATTTTAGGCGGTTTTTATTAAGTATATGAAAATATTATAAAAAATATAATCATAGAATGATATAAAACCTGCACAAAATAACCCATCGCTACGGAATTATTTGATTATTTTGGTTTATTTTTTAAAAAAAACTACGAAAAAAATTGCCTTTTATCGTTAATCATGTAGATTTACAGGAATTTTAATCTCCTACATTGTAAGAGGTGACAGATGACTCAGAAGTTTGGCAAAGGATTGGAAGATGCGAAACCACGTTCACCGGTAAACGAACAGCAAAACCAGGGACAAATCAATCTGAGAAGAAGGACAGTTATCCGTAAATTGGTAGTGGGTTCTGCAGCGCTGGCTTGCAGCAGTGCGATGCCCAGCAGGTGGACAACACCGTTGATAGAGTTTGGCACCTTGCCGGCTCATGCAACAACAAGCGGTGCTGTTTCAGCCATTGTTCAGGAATTAAGGCAAGCAGCCGAACAAGAGAATGTTGAGGCACAGCTGGAACCGCAAGTGCAACAGCAAGTGGAACCGCAAGTGCAGCAGCAAGTGGAACCGGAAGTGCAGCAGCAAGAGGAGATGTATGGTTACCAATCCAGAGAGGAGGCCGAGAATGTAGGTCCGATACATATCTCTGGTCACTTCCCGACAAGATTCGTGTTCAACCATAAGGGACCGACTTATGGCAGGCAGGTGCTGATTGTATGCGATGACGGTCAGCAGATGCAGGTCAATGACACCAGCAGAGGATTCATAATCGGCACGGGCAACCGCAAGTATGTCGCAGGTGAACCGTACTTCAACCATGAGGAGGGAGCAGGGAAGTTTCCGACCATGGAATATTATGCCGATTATGGCACCAGACCTAACAGATGTTGGGTCTATTATAACGGCTAGTCATGTTGGGTGTATGAAAGCGTAAACCATCACCCATCAATAGAAAAATCGATATATCCAGGAGTAGTTAGCGAAGTGATAGCATCAAGAAAGAGCATTGCTGCTGCGAACTAGCTACTCCTCATCAGTTCTCGCATTATGGTCTGGAGGTGTTTCCCAGTACTTGCTCTAGTGAACCTGGGTTCATTTTTTCATCAAGAAATTTTTTTTCTAGATGTTCAAGGTTGCGAGGGGGGCTATTGTCTCTCCTATTATCGAGACCAGCCGACTAGTTCCGTGTTCACCTGCATCCAGTGGCAAAAGAGCTTTTGCATAGAGTAATGTTCGTGCGGCTCGTATATCTTTTGTTGAGATTTTTTACAGATAAGCCCTTTCTTCTTCGGATAACGTCACTTGGTATCTCGGTGACACAAAAAATTGCTGCAGGAGGGCGATAGGATGCGTTGTGTCTCGACCTTTTTTTCAAAAATTGTCTCTGTATGGCATCCTCTCGCCGCTATCGCTATAATCCCAGACGAATGAGCATTCGGAGAAAGTGTCGAAAACTACCGTGAACAGTGGCTTCGATTCCCTGCACGCAAGCTTGAGCAGCACGGTTCCTGGCAGATTGTTGCACTGGCCGTTACTGCCAGCACCTTTTGCCCGAACTACTGCTCTTTCGGAAATGACGGGCTGCGTTCCGTCGATATCCTTGCCCAGATAATTCCATGGTAAGTCAGTGCGAACAAATCCGTACTATTCTTGGACTCTGCGCGCGCAACCGTGGCCACCGGGTGATGTATGAGCAGCTCGCGTCAAAGATTGCATGCTATTTCAGCCAGCAGCTCTGTGCAAAAACGTTAGTCGATCAAGCCGAAATGCAGGGCGTAGCCCCACTGTTATATACCCATCTCTCTGCTGCAGGCCAGGAACTGCCCGGAAGCCAGCAGCGAATCTTGCGCTCTCTTTTTCAGCGAAGCAGACGTGCGAACATCCTTCGCAATCGTGTCGCGGCTGATATCCTAGCCGCATTCGATGCCCAGCAGATCGACTCTTATCTGGTGAAGGGCATCGCCCTCGCGAATATCATCTACGACTCTCCGGGCCTCCGCTCGATGCGGGATATTGACCTTCTCCTGCGGAAGCAGGATCTTGAGCGCGCCTGTTCAATTCTGGCCGAATACGGTTTTTCAACAGCCCCCCATCACCGGATTCCAGAGAAATATTACCATCTCCCACCGATGTACAAGCGGGTAAGCGGGCTGCCGATTACCATCGAGATTCACCACGAATTGTTGCCGCAACAGTCATCTTATCCGGTGTGGACCTATGAGAACCTCTGTCACGCGCCCCAGCAATTGAGCATCGAAGGAACGAACGCGCGCACCATTGACCTGGAAACCAACCTCTATTACCTCTATCTTCATGGCCTGAGAGCACCGCTGACGTATGAGCCTTACCGGCTTATTCATGCAGCCGATCTTATCAGTCTGACTGAACGTTTCTGGGATCGGATGGACTGGGATCGGGTAAGAACTCTCTTCCCAGGGGTTAATGCGGTCCTTTCAGAACTCCATTACATATCACCATGGCAGGATAAATTCATGGAGAAACTGCAAATCGACAAGCCCCGTCAACCTCGTCGTCCACCGCGGCCCTATCGGGGCTGGCCCCAGCAGAAAATAAAAAATACCAAGCCCGCACGGTGGCCGAGGCTCTTCGCGGAGACATTGTACCCCTGCGCGTGGTGGATACGGGTGTATTACGGCTGTCCTGACAGTCTATCTTATTTTCGGGCATTGCTTTTTGAGCACCCGCGAAATATCTGGCGCTGGATAAAGACTTATACGCAGGCCCGGTGGAGCAATCGCTAGATCAGCACGATATAAACGAGTGCTGATCTGCGAATCAGGGAAAAATCTTGAAGGAGGAGAGCTTTGCTTTTTTCATCATATACTGGGCCATAACAACCAGAGTGTGGCATCCATAGATAAAGCTTCGCTTGAAGTTTATGGATGAAGCCTCTGCAAAGTATCTGGTCGGTATCGGGATATCTCCGATTCTGAACTGGTAATATGCGGCCTGCGCAAGAAACTGGGTGTCGAACACGAAATCATCCGAGTTCAGTTCATACGGAATTTTTTCGAGAACTTTGCGAGAGTATGCCCTGAATCCGGAATGAAAATCACCTAGGTTCTGCCCGAGAACCAAATTTTCGAAAATGGTCAGCATACGGTTGCTGATATATTTATAGAGCGGCATTCCATTAGAAAGGGTCTCTCTTCTCGTACGTATCCTCGAGCCCAGAATGACATCGCAGATGTCGTTGCTAAGAAATACCAGCGCAGCGGGAATGACCCTGCTGTCGTACTGGTAATCCGGATGAATCATGACGACATAATCGGCACCCATATCCAGTGCCGCGTTATAGCAGGTTTTCTGATTCGCGCCATATCCCTGGTTCCGTTCATGCCGGTAGACAATCAGGTTTAATTTCTCGGCCAGTGCCGCCGTATTGTCGGTACTTGCATCATCCGTCAAAATGATATGCTGGGCATATTCGTCCGGAATATCATTTATCGTTTTTTCCAGGGTCAGTTCCGCATTATATGCCGGCATTACAATGACAACTTTTGGGGTCTCAGGCATGAGGGATGTATGTCCTTACTATTTTATTCGCTCCCCGCGCATTGGCGTCGGCTGGCAGTAAAAGAGATCGAAGAAAACTTGTAAGCTGTTGATATGGTTTGTGAAAATAAAATAATATGGCCCCGAAAAATAACGTACTATTGGTCGAAATGCAAGTGTTAATTCACCCCGTGGAACGATACACCGGGGCGAATGCGCTCCTGCAATAGCGATATGGATGTGCATAATCAGATTGCGCTCGGTTTGCTGGTATTGGTTTTTTTCCACGCAAAGAACAGGACCGGTACCAGGATGACGACTGCAAACAACAGATAACCGAAACCGTTCAAAAACAGGTAGGCAATACCGACGAGCGGCATCAGGCCGACCCTGACGATCGCTCTCAGCCATTCATGCTGCCTGATAAAGTCGGCGGGCGCAGGCGAATAAGCATAATAAAGGTCCACGAATTGACGCCCCGCCGCGTTCGTCAGCAGGTAGGAATCACGAAATTGCCTCAGCAGTGCCACCTGAGGCTCGAGAATCGAACCGTACGCCGCCGTGGCAATAAAACATCCCCCTCCTCCGCCCCCGGATGCGCTGCTCCCACCGCACGGGATAACATTGAAAAACTGCCCGGCAATGAGTTCCTGTCCTGCATTGCTCAGATGTAGTCCGTCGACATTGTACAGCACCCAATTTGATCCTGCCAAGGCGTTATAAGTATCAACATAAGTGACCGCTTTTTCGTTGGCTTTTGCCTGTATCTGCGGGTTGTACAGTTCCGGAATCGGTATATATTCAGAACCGGTCTCGGTATTTGGTGTGATTGAAGCAATAATGGGTGTAGCACCGGCGGCGATCGCCTTGTCCAACATCGTTCCCAGGCTCGCGGCAACAATTTCGGGCGACACGCCCCCTCTTGCATCATTTGCTCCTTCCATGATGATGATGTAGTCGGGTAGGTGATTTTCGAGCACGGAGTCGATTCTGCTCGCCCCGTTGAAAGTGAACTCCCCTTCTTTCCCTTCATTGATCACGGTGGAATTACAATTATTTGCATCAAGCTTCTGCTGGAGATATAACGAGTATGGCGTTGCCGCATACCCGGCGGTAATCGAATCGCCAAATGCAACAATTCGTATGGTGTCTGATGAGCTTTCTGCAGCATGGCACAGTGAAGACACCAACAGTATCTTCAACAGCATTCCACAGAACACAATATGTTTTTTCATTTTTTCAGGTCCTTCGCACTGACGCTTCGTTATGGAACCTCGTTCGGTTCATTCTTTTAATGTTATTTCAATGTGTGTGCCCCCGGTGGGCACCAAATAAAACCTATCTATTACACCCAATTCATATGAACTGTCAAATTATGTGATCACCGTTTAACTTTCCATCCAGAATCATCGGTGAAAAATTGCGAAACGGAACCTGGTCAGAAATTTCGAGCCTATGGATCTGCGTCGCTCGGAACTGAAATATTTTGAGCAGTGACAGAAGTATAGCTGTTGTCGTGAGAAATTTGCGTGAGAACCACTTTGATTATGATCGGAAGGGACCAAGCAAACGCATTCAGGTAAGAAAAACACGAACAAGTTAGAATTACAAAAAAAAGCAATATCTTATCACTTTTTCGACAATTACGCGCTCGTAGAGGATTAGGCACGGGGGATAAATAAACTGTCAGCATAAAATCAAATTGACAAGGAATATCACTTTAGATATTGTCAACGTTTCCATCATCCGACCCGGATGACAAAAGAATATGGAAAACGAAATTAAATTTACCTATGACGCTGTTAGCGCTCCTGCAATACTGGCATGTCTGCGCGCGGTTTGCCGTAACGACAAACAATTCCAGACGAACATTATAAATTCGATATATTTTGATACCCGAAATCATATCCTGGTCATGGAAAAGGCCTCGAGTGATTATTTGAAGACCAAGGTTCGTATCCGATGGTACGAAGGGGTGGGATCAGCGGTCAACGGATCAAACTGTTTTCTTGAGTTCAAGTGGAAGGTTGGTTCAAAGCGGTTGAAAAGAAGAACTCCGCTCGACATGAATTCATCCGGATTGTTGCGGGTTTTAACAGATCCAGCATTTCTTGGTGAGATCAGGCAGCACATCATGAGTAACATCCCTGATTTTGCGGGATTCGATTTTGTCCCCCGGGTTCTCGTTTCCTACACCCGTCATCGTTTTCATGAACCATTTTCCGAAACGCGTATCGCTTCTGATACGGGGATTCAAGCAAAACAGATTGGCCCTCCTGTCGAAGGAGGGGGAGGGCGAATATTTTTAGACACCTCGGTTCTCGAGGTGAAAGGTACTCATAATGAACTCCCGAATGTTCTGAAAACTGTCCTGGGAAGGCAGGTAAGAAAAACCGCATTTTCAAAATATTACGAGTGTTATAAAGCCCTGCACAATTATCACCAATAAAGTAATCTCGAATGGCGATGGTCTTGTTCAGGCGCAGAGCGCGTGGAAGGATTCTAACGCAGCCTGAGAGGATATGTAAGAGATAACATTACCATGGATGAGAGTGGGTTGACAGATCATATATCAAGATTGCCCTAATTCAATCAGATAATCAAACAATGGAAAACTACGAGCTCTTTAAATCAATTCTGACGACGATCCCGGAAGACGCCAGAAATGTGTCGTTCACTGGCTTCGCGTTGCTTATGCTGATCTCGATCATTATGGCTGTCCTCGTTTCTCACCTGTACATCATATTTTACGATTCCAATTCCACCGGGTCCAGGATTCATAGATCATTTCCACTGATCGGGCCGTCCGTGACCGCAATATTCATTACCGTGCAGTTTTCGCTTCCGCTGTCGCTCGGTCTGCTCGGGGCGCTTTCCATCGTACGCTTTCGTACTCCGATCAAGGAGCCGGAGGAAATAGGATTTATTTTACTGGTTATTGCCTGCTCGATAACGATTGCAACGTTTAATGTGGCGTTTGCGATTTTACTTTATCTCTGTGTACTTGCAATGCTGTTTCTTTTCCGTTTCTTTCCCGGTATCGGCGGATCTCAGGCAGAAGCAACGGTCTTGAATGTGATTGTGAACAAGCCGGAAGGTTCGACCTTGGAAGAGGCCATGCGTGTTTCCGAAAAATTGGATGAGCACCGGGTAAAGCATGTTGTTTCGAGCGTGCATATCGATGACGATAAAGCGAACATTTCAATTGTTATAAAGAAGCGCAGAGAAGAGGATGTCTCCTTTTTAAATCGGCTGGTTCAGGAATTCCCCGAACTCCGGATTGACTATTACCGCCGATCCTGAGCGTCATGGTTCCCCGCAGTTTCGTCTATTGTCTCATCGTTGGTGCGCTGCTGGCGTTATTTTTAATGCTGGACAAAGTATATTTTGGAGATGTCAGAGAAAGTTACAAAGGAGGGACAATAACCGAAGCCTTTATCAGAAATGGATCGCTTGGGAGGTTGCTGCGTAAAGGCAATTTCCTTTCGATAGACCCGGAAACGGCATCGTTTGCAACCAACGATATGTGCGCCACGGACGAGGAACTGCGAGGGTTTGATTATCATAACGCTTTCAGAATGAGGCTCAAGCTGATAAGCAGTAAGCCTGCAGAATTGGCAATGTCACTCATAGTCCGTACAGCCGACGGCAAAGAGACTCACCATCAAAAAAGGTTTCTGGTAGATCCCGGTCAATACTACTATGCACTTACTTTCAAGGCCGATATATCTGACATGATCGAACTTGAATTCAGGACTGCGAAAAAGGGACGGATCTTGCTGTGCGATATCGTGGTTGACGGTCGTTTTGGTCGGAATTTACCGCTTCTTGTCAACGGCAGACTGCAGAAGGGAAGTTTCGATAAACCGGGTGTAACGGCCGCTTCCCTGCATGATCCCGAGATGATCGGCGTAGTGTTGGAGGATCAGTCGTCCCCTCTCATGTTTCATGTAAGCCAGCGGGAAGCGGCGAAACTATACAGTGGGCTGTTTCCCGGCAAGAAGAATCAGGGGTATTGCAAATATTCTGCCAATATTCAGTCGAATACGGGAAAAGAGTCGGTGGGGGCAGTGGTCCCAACAATCAGGATATGGGTTGACGAAGAAGATTTCACCGGTGAAACTGGTATCCTCAGCAACAAAGAAAGGAAAGGAAAAGCCTGGGAGGTACCCGCAGAACTGGAATACGGCGAAGGCTCCAAAAGGCTGAGGCAAGCGGTCGGGCTGCGTTTTCACGGAGGCGGGATCGGCCGCACCAAATATACCGAAAGCTTCAGGGTGTATGCCCGCCAACGCTATGGCAATTCAGAACTCAAGCCGGAGCTGCTGTTCGGCAGATACCGGGAAAAGGCATTAAGAACGGTTGTCCTGAAGTATACATATCAGGCGTATTACGAACAGAGGCAGGATTTCAACCCTTTCAACCATGCCTTCGCTCTTGATATAGCCGATGCGATAGGCGCCCTCGTGCCGAGCCATGGCCTGGTGGATCTGCATGTCAACAACGAGCACAAAGGGCTTTACCTGGCGATGGAGCACCTGTCTGACAAAACGGTGAGAAACTGGCTTGGCCACGACGATTTCAAGACCTATGTCTACCGTAAAGATAACCCCCCTGAAAATGACCACCTGTATTCATTATTGCTGGCTCAGGTGCGTCTTCGTAAAGGAAAGGACGCATACGAATCTTTTAAACTGATTTTCAACGAACAAAACGTGATCAACTCGATCCTGCTCAGCATATTTATAGCCGATGACGATTTCTGCCAGGGAATTGAAGTGATGAATACTCGGAAAGGTACTACCAGTCAGGAAATCACGACTGTAAACTGGGATCTGGACCATGCATTTCTGACCTACAACAATGGAGTATTTACTGTCGATCCGGAAAGATCGACGATGTTTCTGCTCAATATGCCGACAGGCCATGACTATTGCCATAAACGCTACATGTATGCCTGGCTTTATGATCAGTCACCCGTATTCAGACGAAATTTAAGACTCAGGATGGAAGAGCTTGCAGCTCATGAATTGTCGCCCGATTATCTATCCCGCCTGCTTGATCCCTACAGGGAGATAAATGAGCACTATTTTGAAGGGAAACATGAGAATGCGATCAGCGATCTGGAGAAGTTCATTCAGAAGAGAACCCAAATAGTACTCAATCACTTGAGATCATTCGAAGAGCAGCATGATTTGGCTGCGGCGACCCCATAAATGAGTGCTGAAAGACGGGTCTACGGGCCCTATTAAGCCTGCTGGAATGGGATCAGGTAATACGTTTGCGGAACAATTCTGTCTTAGTGTCCGATTGTCATCATCAGAAGATAAAAGGGCTCAAGCTTTGAAACAGAACCTGCTATGGGTATCGAAATTAAATAATATCAGCAACCTATAAACAAAAAACTGCTCAATCATCAGATGGTTTTCAGTTCCACGATATTTCTCTTCCTTTTTCTGCCCATCGTTCTTTCCGGCTATCTCTTGGCCGGGAGGAAGCTTCGAAACATTGTGCTGCTGGGTGCAAGCCTGTGGTTCTATGCCTGGGGAGAAAGCTTTTTTGTTCTGTTGATGCTGGTTTCCATCATTCTCAACTATTGTTTTGGATTGTTGATTGAAAATGCGCAGCAAAAGGGACGAAGCGGCAAACTCGTACTTATTCTGGCTATTTCGGCGAATCTCGGGCTGCTCGGATTTTTCAAGTACGCCAATTTTCTGGTGGCAAATCTCAATACCGTGATTGCACGACTTGATTACTCTCCAGTTATTATCGAAGATATTCACCTGCCCATCGGCATCTCATTTTTTACATTTCAAGCTTTATCCTACGTCATTGATCTATACAGAAAGGAGGCGCCGGTACAGAAAAATCCTATCAACATTGCGCTTTACATTTCCCTGTTTCCGCAATTGATCGCAGGGCCCATTGTCAGATATAACACTATTGCCGAACAGCTCCACGGTCGGTGCACTCGATTCGATGATTTTTCTTACGGGGTGCAGCGATTCATCATAGGACTGGGGAAAAAAGTCCTGATAGCAAACGTGCTGGGCAGGACAGCAGATTATATTTTTTCTCTGCCTCCCGACCGGATACCGATGGAACTCGCCTGGCTTGGTGCCCTCTCCTATACTCTCCAGATCTATTATGACTTCTCCGGCTATTCAGATATGGCGATCGGACTTGGAAGGATGTTCGGTTTTCGTTTTCCAGAAAATTTCAACTATCCCTACATCTCCAGATCCATTAGGGAGTTCTGGCGACGCTGGCATATATCCCTTTCCACCTGGTTTCGCGATTATCTTTATATTCCGCTGGGAGGCAGCCGCAAAGGTCTCACCAGAACTTACGCGAACCTGCTCCTGGTCTTTTTTCTCTGTGGGTTATGGCATGGAGCCAGTTGGACTTTTGTCGTCTGGGGATTGTATCACGGATTTTTCCTGGTCCTTGAGCGCATCGCTCCCGGCAGGAAATTACTTCGGTTCCTGCCCACAGCTTTGAAACACCTGTATGTGCTTCTGGTGGTAATGGTCGGCTGGGTCTTCTTCAGGTCGGAGACGATCGGATATGCGGTCGATTATCTGCAAGCCATGATAAACCCGACGACCCCGCCGCTTTTCAATTCCCAAATATTCATCAATATCAACAGCGAATTTTATCTTGCTTTAGTCATTGGGATCATCTGCTCTGCGCCTGTGTATCCCGCACTTGAAAAAATGGCTGCGCGCCTGGAGGCATTGAGGTCGCCAGGTGCCCGGGCTACCAACCTGGTGTATTCCGGAGGAGTCCTCCTGTGCTTTACCTTTATTTTCCTCTATTCAATTGCCAGTTTGATGGGCGGCGCCTATAACCCTTTCCTCTATTTCAGGTTTTAATCGTGATTGTATCATCCGCTGGTCCAGATAAAAGCCTCCGGGGTTCAAGAGCGGTCTATGCTGGTCTTACTGCATGCTTCCTTATGTTTTGCATTCGAGCCAGAATTATTGACGATTATTCCAAAGGCGACCTCGACAGCCTCATTATCCGCCTCCTGTTCGTCTCCATCCTTTCAATTGGAATCGCTTTTCTGCTTAAAATGCCCCTACCGTTCGGCAGCGGCGGTCTTTATCGTAAGCTCGCCACGGTCCTGGTGTTTCTTTCGATCCTGTTTTATCCGATTGTTACTCAGATTTCCTTTCTTAAGGATAGTTTCAGAACGGTTAAACACGAGATATCCAGCAAGCATGGCAATAAACTCGATAAAGCTGTCGCCCTGGTGAACCGGTTTCCTGCCGAATATGAGGCGTATGCAGGTGAGAAGTTCACCTTGCCCAAATGGTTTGTCTATCTCGATGCGATATTCAAGGTATACGCGCTCGGGGTTACCCCTAACAACAGCGTTGCAGTCGGCAAGGACGGCTTTTTTTTTGAGGGATGGGGAGCCCGTAAAGTTGAAAAAGGAATTGTCGAGAATTTTGACAATATCGCCGACTATATGGGACAAATCCCGTTCTCCGAAAATGAATTGAAGCAATGGAGACGAGCACTCGAGGAGCGTGCCTATTGGCTGCGAGAGCGGGGGGTTGAGTATGTCTTCGTGCTGGCGCCGACCAAAGCACTGGTCTATCCGGAGTTTCTGCCGTCCTCGATGCAGCGGGCGCAGTCAGGCGACATGACAACCCGCTATAGACAGCTGACTCGCTATCTATCCGATCATGCCGACATCCATTTCATCGATTTGCTGCCTGCCCTGCTTGATGCGAAGAGCCAGAGAGATTACCCGCTGCTGTTTTATAAAACTGATTTTCACTGGAATTTCTACGGGGCCTTTATCGCCTACCGTACAGTGATTGACAGGCTCCGCGAGTTGTTCCCGCACTATGGGCTGATTACTCCAGAATTTTCCGAATTTGAGCTTTCAATCGATGAGCATTGGGCTCATCACCGATTCATGAACATGATCGGCCTGCCATCCGCGATTCAGAAGAATGAACACTATATCACGATGATCCCAAAGCGCGGGGGCCGGTGGGACAGCGCCCTGGATATTCCGGAAGAGGGGATTCATGACGTTTACCCCCCGGAACGGACGATTAAGGCGCCGGACGGTAGATCGTTAAAGATCAGAATGATCCTGAACCCCGATGCAAAAATACCCACGCTTCTCCTGCTCGGCGATTCCTTTCTGGAAAAATGCGTCTATTTCTTCAGCGGCGATGCCCGCAGGGTAATGAATTGGAGGACCATCGTCAATTTCCCGGCAAAGATCTTCGAATTCGAGAAGCCCGATATCGTTGTCCAGGAGATACTTAACATGTTCATTCTGCGCGAACCGCCGAAAAACCCCGCCGGCTTTTCCGATAGTTATTTGAAAGGTAAATTTAGAGAAAGCACCAGCCGCTTAATTATCAATAAAACACCGAACCGATTCGTCGAGTCGATGGGGAGATATGAGATTAGACTTGCTGATATCGGGTCCCAGGCAAAAAGCGGAACTTCTATTCTCAGAATCGTCGTCAACGTCACGGGGGGAAAGAGAATTTTGATCCAGTTCCATGACCGGGAGGGTAACGTCATACGATCAGCTTCACCCGATGTCGATGTTGGAAAAAACGAAATATATCAGGAAATCAACGGTCCCATTCCCAATCGAATAGTGATTTTCGAGAGCGATAAGAGCCCGGAGCAACGGATCAGCGTCGAAGAAATCGAAATTCGCCGGATCGAGTAAGATCTGATCCAAAACGAATGATGGCATTAACTCGTGTGGATATTCCTTTGTTTAAAAGGAGCAAATAAGTTAGAGTTGTGGCCTTTTGGCATCACAGAGAATTGAGTGAATAGGTCAATATCCCAAAAAAACCTGCTCGACCCGGTATAAAGGTCCGGGGCGGCACATTTTCAGGAAACGATAAGACATGTATAAAATCAGTGTCGGCTTGATGTGCATAGCTCTAACGACGCTCATGCTGGAGTTGAATTTGGTAAGGGTGTTCGACGTTATCTGGTATTCGAATATGGCCTATATGGTGATTACCTTGGCGATGTTCTGCTTTGGATTATCGGGAATATACAGCTCGTTGCGTCCACTCAGAAAAGAAACGGATGTCAATGCTTACCTCGCAAAGTGTGCGTTCCTTTTTGCTCTTTCAAGTCTCGCGATTCTTCCTGCATTGAATTGGATTCCTTTTGATTTCAATCTCCTTTATACTATGCCGGTTAAAGGTGCCATGCTGTTTCTGGTAATGTACCTGTTTCTGATTATTCCCTTCTTCCTTGCCGGGCTTATTTTCACGACTGTCTTTTCCGTCTATTCCAATCGCATACAGAGCCTGTACTGCTGGGATCTGGTTGGAGCAGCGGTAGGCTGCATCATGCTGATACCCTTTCTTCCGCCCATCGGTCCGGGCGGCATCCTTTTCCTCTGCTGCGGTTTCGGCTTGATCGCTTCAGGCTGTTTCGCATCTGGCAAGCGATGGACAATTGCAACCATATTACTTGCCTTGGTCATCAGTTCCGTTCCCTTCTTGAAAAGCGACTATTTTGAATTCAAAGATCATATTAGCAAGCGGGGAGTAAAAGCGGCACGAGAGAAGAACTTCATTGAAGAATCTTATTGGGATCCTATCTCCAAAATCGATGTCATTGACTTTGGCAAAAATAAGCACGTTGCCTATGATGGCGGCTCCCAGTCTACCTATATTTTTCCATTTGATGGCGATTTCGATAAACTGCGCCGCGAAGTGGAAAGCGGTAGAGGTTACCATTTTTACGGTAGCAATGTTTATGTCTCCCATGCTTTGAAGAAAGACAGCGGTCATGAAGTCCTGGTAATTGGTGCGGCAGGAGGATCGGAAACGAAGGCGGCACTGATGTACGGGGCGTCACATGTCGATGCTGTTGAACTGGTTGGACATGTCATCGACATCGGTAAAAACAAGTATGCGCAATACAACGGTAACATCTATAACCATCCCCGGGTAAATGCGTTCAAGGGAGAAGGAAGAAGTTTTCTCCGCTCGACCGATCGGAAATATGATGTTATCCAGATGTATTCCAACCATACGAGTTCAAGTATTGCCGCTGGAACCGGGGCGATGGCAACCACCTATTTACAGACTGCAGAAGCATACAAAGAGTACTTCACCCACTTGAAAGATGACGGAATTCTCCACATCAATCATCATGTATACCCGAAAATGGTAGCGACCGCGGCTCTTGCCTGGAAGCAGCTGGGAAAACATGATTTTCTAAAACATATCGTCGTGATAGAAGCGATTCGGGAGGGATTCCAGGACAATCTTCCGACCATGCTTATCAAGATGACTCCATGGACCGAACAAGAACTCGAACGCATCGCTTCCATGTTCCACTCGGTGAACCAGATGGTGGTGCATCCGCTGAAGCCGGAAAAGAATATGTTAACCGCCGAGTTTTTTAACGGCAATCTATCCCGTGATACGATAAAAGCGGCCAATTATCGGGTCGCACCGTCAACCGACAACAGACCGTACTTCAATTTTTTAAGGAAATCGTTTGACAAGCTGGACGAGGATCCCGCTGGCTACCTGAACTATTCCACCGCATCCCTGCTGAACTCACAATTGAAAAACAGATGGATCGCTACAGATGTGGTGCACCTCAACGTTACAGCTGGAGCTTCTTTCTTTTTCATCTTTTTGTTTGTCTTTATCCCGCTCTACTTCTCAAAAACAGGAAGAGCCCCATGGGCGGGTAAAATTAGTAGCCTGGTTTATTTTTCCTGTCTTGGAGCCGGATTTATCATCTTCGAGCTGATCTTCATCCAGATTTTCATGAAGCTAATAGGCTATCCACTCTATACCTATTCTACCATCGTTTTCGCACTGCTGCTGGCAGCAGGAACCGGAAGCCTCTTGTCCGGTAAGCTGGGGATATCTCCTGTCAGAAGATGGTTCATCCCGTTTGTGGGCATACTCATTTTCAGTATGATCATTCTGGTCAGCTACCATCCATACTTCGAGCTTTTTCTGCAACAGCCAACGCTCGTGAGAATTTTAGCCGCATTTGTGATGATTTATCCGCTCGGCCTTTTCCTGGGCATGCCATTTCCTTTGGGCATCATGACAATCGAGTCTCAACCCCAGGGCTCCATCGCCTGGGCCTGGGCTATGAATGGACTGTTTACGGTAGTAGGAGGCCTTGGAAGCGTCCTGCTCTCGATCTTTTTGGGTTTCCAGGTTACCGTGATTATCGCGGTCTTGATCTATGGTGTGGCGTTTTTGACCTACACACTGCTCCGCAGGGCTGTTCTTGCGTGAAAGGACTCACAGGAGAGGGGCGGGCACCGGGCGGACGTCCTTACGGACGTTTATGCTGGGGAATGCGGATGTTCTTTATCGTAACGGCATCTTTACTCCTGCTGCCGACCTTTGCCACAGGATCAAAAATCTCCAATCCATCGGCGGATATCACAACATTTTCATTTGTTTTCTTCAAATCATGTCCCTCATATTCCTTAATGGTCTGGAGGAATTCCCTGGTGTTGTAAAGGATAATGGTTTTGCCTTTGCTTGGATGCTTGATGTTATCTGCAATAACAAATAGCGCTATGGCTGCCATAACCGTAATTCCAGCCACCTCCCTATAGCTGTCTTTTATCCTTTCCAGTAACCTGTCAAGGACAATCAGGACGAACAGGACCCAGGCAACCTGGGCGGTTAGAATATGGCATGGGAAAACATCCCTATAGAGAAAGTACTTGTTGGTCAGCAGAAGCGGCGCAGGAGTCGCAAAGATTACAATCGCGAGGAGCAACAGTATCCTCAAATGCAGGGTATCATGCCGAATCAGATAGAGGGTCGGACCAAGTATCAGCGCTACCAAAGCAATTTTCTCGACGTTCAATACCCCCTCACGAAATCCCATGAACAACACATCGAACAGGATGGTTTCAAACCAAAGATGTTGGATTTTTCCTGAGAATAAATAATCCGGGACAATGCCGGATCCAACTTTTCCGGTTGTCGTCAGGACATAGGCGATTGTTACCAGAATGGTCCAGAGCATCACCAGATTCTTACCCCGAAACAATACAAGAAATCCAATAGCAAAGGGTACGGCCAGAACCGAATAGGGACCAGACCACACCAGTACTGCGATGACCGCCATGGTAAGAATCGTCATAGGCAGCGTACGTTCGGGTTCCCGGAGGAGGATTACGAACAGAGTAATAACCAGAAGATACATCTGAAACGTAAGTGTAGTATAGTAAAAGATATGGTTGATCCCGGACAAGCCAATGGCCAGTGGCATAACGAGCAGAATATATCGGTTCTTTACGAGGCCTGAACGGCTTAACATTATCACCGTGGTTACGCACGCGATACAAGCGACTGCAAGGTAGGCGTATGCCTGC
>Ga0180435_10002163_pt1 | contig 20183 bp, 19 predicted proteins | sample SS_ome_3_FD_132467 | JGI IMG/M metagenome (GOLD analysis project Ga0180435, IMG submission 132467) | Hypersaline lake sediment archaeal communities from the Salton Sea, California, USA - SS_3_S_1 metaG | ecosystem: Environmental > Aquatic > Non-marine Saline and Alkaline > Hypersaline >...
CCGACGACTACCAGCACCAGGCCCAGATAGAACAGGACGTCTGCTTCGAGTGGCGGGTAGAAGGTGTAGAGGACGCTGGCGTTGTCGCCCAGGAGCGGCACGGCCGCCACGACCAGGCCGACCACCATCATCCAAAAGCCGATGCGGTTCAGGAGCGGGATCGCCAACTGCCGTTTCAGCCCGCGGATCACCGCCAGTGTTGAGAACCCCGTGATGAAGAAGGTCGTCCAGATGAGGGCGTTCAATACTCCGTGGAGGGTGAGGCCCTGGTAATAGGCGTTGACGCCGTTGAACTCGATGAAGAGGAAGTTCAGATCCGGGTAGAGATCAATGCCGGCGTGCTGCAGTGCCTGCAGCGGCCCAAATAGGCTGCCGATCGTCAATGCCGTAACCGCAAAGAAGATATGCCAGCCGATGAACTTCTTGTCGGACTTCGTCAATTCGTAGACAGGAGTCCTTGTTGTCTCAGTAAGCAAGTCGATCCTCCTCCCTACTCTGTGATGTTGACGGTGCCGTACATAGACGCATGACCGGTACCGCAGTACTCGGTGCAGATGTAGTCGTATGACCCCGGTTCCTCGAAGACGGTGGTCAGCTTGGATACTTCGCCCGGTACGGCCATGAAATTGACATTCGTGCCCTGGATCTTGAACCCATGCTGCACGTCAACCGAGGTCACGTAGAAGGTGACCTCAGCGCCGGTGGGGATTTCAACTGTCGAATCCGGAGCAGGGACCGTGTTGGGATCGAAGAACCACATCTTGGCGATCAGGTAAACGTCGTACTTCTCTCCGGGAACGATCTCGCGGACACCTGGTTGCGACCACGGCAATTCCTCCTGGATGGTGCGGGGATCGACCCGCTGTTCCTCGGTCGGAACCTGAATACCGAGCATGAAACCGGCGATGGTGATGGAGATGGCGAAGACGACCAGCACCAGGATTGCGGCGCGAATCCAGCTCCGCTCGGTTGGATCGATGTGCAGTTTTGTCTTCCCGGCGCTCTCGCTCGTGCTCATATGGTCGCTCCACGCGACAGCAGAATGATGTAGATGCTGAACCACATCAGCATGAGCACAGCCACAAACGCTGCCACAAACGCAACGGTTCCGCGCGGCTTGAACTCGCCCTGGGTCTCGTCGCCGTTGTCGCTAGTCATGGTCCTCCCCACTCACTTAGCGGCCTATGTCAATCCAATATGCGCCTGCGAGCATACCCGCGACTGGCGCCATCGTAGAAGTGCCTCTCCACCCGATGCCGGGTCGTATGGTCTCTACAGGCCGGGACCATAGTCAGGAAGGATCCCGAAATGCGTCCCAATTGCCATGAAACTCGTGCAGTTTCCTGCAGCAATGGTGGGCGCCATCCGGCGCACTGGGGAGACCCAGCCGGGTAATGGTCAGTCGAGCGGTAGCACAAGCGTCACCGTTGTGCCGTTGCTGCTGCTCTTCACCGCCAGTTCCCCTCCGACGTCGAGCGCGCGCTGCTGGAGATTGGGCAGGCCCATCCCCGAGTATTTGCGATTGGCGTCGAAACCCGACCCGTGGTCGATGACCGACACCGACAGATTGTTGAAGCCACCTGTGACCAGTACTCGCACAATCGGGCTGTCGCTGTGTCTCAGGGCATTGCTGGTGGCCTCCTTGATGATGTGGAGGACAGCATCAGCCACATCGTTGGAGAAGCTTTCAGCCATCGCATCGACCGACACTTCGATATCGGATGAGTATGGCTCCGCCAGCTCCTCGATCAGTTCCGTTATCTCGATCTCCAGATCGCGCGTATGGGTGGTGGGTTGCCGCAGATTGAAGATGAACTGCCGTAGTGATGTGATGCAGTCGTCCACCCGTTCCACCTGAGCGCGCACAGTATCAGCGGTTGCCGAATCATTCACAGAATCGGCCAGGCCCTGCAGCGCAAGGCCGACAGCAAAGAGATCCTGGATGATGTCGTCGTGCACATCGCGGGCAATCCGGGCCCGGTCCTCGGCGACTGCCGCCTCACGCAGACGGTGGTGAATACGAGCATTGGTCACCGCCGACCCGGCGATCAGCGCCATGGTTTCCATGGTTGCCTGATCCTCTTCGGTAAACCCACCGGGCTTGTCGGTGAGATAGAGGTTGCCAAAAAGCTCGTGTCGAGTCCGCAGAGGCACTCCAAGAAAAGAGGTCATCGGTAGATGCCCCGGGGGAAAGCCGTGCGCAGCGGGATGTGATGCGATGTCGTCGATCCGGATGACTTCGCCCTGGCTCACCGTGCCCAGGACACCGAGCCCTAGAGGAAGGTGGTCGACTGCGGCGGCAGACTCCTCGTCCATGCCGCGATGGATGAAATCCACCAAGAATCCGTGCGATCCCACGATGCCGAGTGCTCCGTAGCGGGCGCCGGTGAGACCCAACGCGATATCGACGAGCGACTCGAGCAGACCGTGCAACTCTCCCGGATCCGACACCTGGGCAGCTGCGTCGAGCAACTCCGCAAACCGCTCGCTCTGCGAGGTAGATTTCATCGCCGGAACGATACTCCCCATTTCTGTTTGGGGCCGAACGTCCTCCATTTCGGGGAGGATGGCCACGTTCTCGGGTACGGGTCGTTGGTTAGCGTGTTGCCCAGCAAGAGGTACACAGTGCGAGTTCTAGTCGTAGATGATCATCCTGTGGTTCGGGAGGGGCTTCGCGCTCTGCTGACGTCGCAGGACGACATCGAGGTCGCCGGCGAGGCCGCCAGCGGCGCCTCGGCCATTCGCCGCGCCGGCTATGACTCTCCCGACGTGGTTGTCATGGATGTGCGTTTGCCGGACATGAGCGGTGTAGCGGCATGCCGCACGATCGTGGAACGCTTCCCGGACGTGAAGGTGCTGATGCTCTCGTCACACGTGGACGAGGAGACCGTCCATGAAGCCATTCTGGCGGGCGCGGCGGGATACCTCGTCAAGCGAATTGATGGCGAGCGCATAGTCGAAGCGGTTCGCAGCGTCGCCAAAGGCGCATCGGTTATCGACCCGGCGGCAACGGCCAAGCTCTTCAATCAGATTCGCGGCCAGAGCGTCGGCGATCCGGTGTTCTCCCAACTCTCCGAACGAGAGGTCCGCATTCTCGAGTTGATCTCCGACGGCCTCACCAACCGGGAAATCGCCGACCGAGTTTTCCTGGCAGAGAAGACCGTGAAGAACTACATCTCTCGCCTACTCGCCAAACTCGGACTGCGCAATCGCAACGAGGCCGCCGCCTACATGGCGCGCCGCATCGCCGATCGCGAAGCCCGCTACCCGCCGGAAGACTGGTCGGACGAGTAGAGGGATCGACCAGACTCTTCGTTGCGGGAGGTCCCTGCGCTGCGAGAACTCTCTGTCGCGTTAGGGTCTTGTCTATATGGCAATCCGGGTACTGGTAGTTGACGACCATTTTGTGGTGCGGGCAGGCGTCGCGTCCTACATAGACAACCAAGCCGATATGGCCCTCGTTGGTGAAGCGGGGACTTGTGCCGAGGCGCTGGAGAAGACCAACGAACTCGAGCCAGACGTTGTATTGATGGACATCCGCCTCGACAACTGCTCCGGGATCGATGTGACTAGGACAATCAAAGAGCTGAAGCCGGACATCAAGGTGGTCATGTTCACCACCTACGCCGACCTGGAGCTCCTACGCTCAGCCATCGACGCCGGCGCTTCGGGATATGTGATCAAGCGAATGGCCCTGAAATACCTCGTCGAAACGGTCCGCCGGGTCGTCGCCGGCGAGGATCTCGTCATCGACGAGCGCGCTCAGGCTGCGCTGGATACCGGCGGGGCGGAGGCTCAGCTCGCCGAGCGGCTCCGCCGTCTCTCGCCCCAGGAGCGGCGCGTGCTCTCGCTGATCGCCGACGGCCTCACCAACCGCCAGATCGCCGACGAGTTGAATCTGGCGGAAAAGACGGTGAAGAACTACGTATCTGCGTTGCTCCACAAGCTCGATATGACCCGACGTGCTGAGGCGGCTGCGTTCCGGGCGGCGATTACGGACCTGGATGCGACCGATCCGGATAGCCGAAACGACTAGCCCGCCTCGGTGATTGCATAGATCGTGCCGCCCGTTGTCAGCACATAGAGCTCCCCAGCCGCATCCTTGCCGAATCCGATCACGCCGGACAATGCTCCCGTCGGCAACCATTCCCGCATCTCTCCGTTCCTGGTCACGCTCCGCAACCAACCGCTGCAGTAGTCCGAGAAGAAGTAGTGCCCGTCCAGTTCCGGGATCGCGGATCCGCGGTAGACAAACCCGCCGGTGATCGAACACCCCTCGCCATGGGTGTACTCGTAGACGGGCAACACGTACGGGGCAGGGTCGCAGCTCCCGCCAAAGCACTCGGAGCCCTCCATCTCCGACCACCCGAAGTTGGGGTTGCCGGCGGTCCAATCCACCACATCTACCTCTTCGATACGATTCTGACCGACATCGGCTATCCACAGGTCATCGCCATCGAATGTGAACCGCCACGGGTTCCTCAGCCCAATCGCCCAAACCTCGTCCTGGAGGTTGCCTTCCGGGATGCCGTAGCCGCTGGTTCCCGGCCCCACTGCGATGCGCACCATCGAGCCCAGCATCGTGTCGGCACGCTGTCCCTGGCCAAACTGATCATCGGCTCCTCCTCCATCGCCGAAGCCGACCCATAGATTGCCGTCGGGTCCGAACTCGATCATGCCGCCGTTGTGATTGCCGGCCGGTTGATCGACGCGCAACACCTCGGTGAGGGTATCCCGATCGGCGCGGCCCCCGGAGGCCGTTACCGAAACCACGACGGTGTTGCCCTGGTTGTTGATGTAATTGAGGTAGAACAATCCGTTTTCGGCGAAGTCGGGATGGAAGGCCATGCCGAGCAAACCTTGCTCGCCCCGGAATGTCACTAGGTCGTTGATGTCGAGAAACGGCTGAGCTTCACCGTCGGCAACGATCCACACAACGCCGGGCTGGTCGACCACAAACCACGAATCGGTGCCGGGGGCCGTCAGCATCAAGACCGGTTGAGTGAAGCCCGATCCCGTCGCGACTGCGGCAAGGGCGATGTCGTCGAGGGAGCGCAGTGGTTGGGTTGTCGTGGTCGAGGTGGTTGTCGCCGCCGGGTCGGTCGTGGTGGGGGCAGCGGCTTCCGTCGTCGCCGGCGCAGGTTCCCCTGCCGGCGCAGCGGTGGTCGTGGTGGACACCTGCGGTAGCACGTCCGTAGTCGGGGCACGGTCGGTATCCCCGCAGGAGGCGAGCAGAAGGGCAAGAACCACAATCAGGTAACGCATGGCGACACGCTACCGCGGTCGCCGGGCAATCTGGACGCTACTCAACCTCAGCCTCGGCACCGGTGAACGACCACCGCTCACGCGACCGCCGCGCCTCTTGGACGTCAACCCGCGACAGCAGGACAAGACCCACAACGAAGAACGCAGCCACCGAGAGAATCGCGGCACGCCCCGAGCCGGTTACGGCACTGATTGCGCCAAACACGAGCGGGCCGATACCCGACAGCTTGGAGAAGACGGAGAAGAATCCGAAGAACTCAGCCGAAGCTTCCTCGGGAATCATCGTTCCGTACAGCGACCGCGACAACGCTTGCACGCCACCCAGAACGAACCCGACTACCGCGGCGAGCAAGAGGAACCCGGCGTCGGATCCTTTCGGGATGAAAAAGGCAAGGAACGCAATGCCCACCCAGACGTAGAGCGAGGCCATCACCGCCGGCTTGGGCCCGATCCGATCCGATAGACGCCCGAACATGAGCGCACCAAAGAAAGCGATGAACTGCACGATCAAGAACCCGAGGGCAATCGTCTCCAAGGCAAGATCGAGGGTGTCCTCGGCGTATGGCCCGGAGACTGCGATGACCGTACCCGTCCCCGAGTTGTAGACGATGAACGCAAAGACAAACAGCAACAGCTGGGGGAAAGTACGCAGTTTGCGGATGGTGCTGATCGTTCGCCCAAAACCAATACGCGCATAGTCGCCGAAACCCAGCGCCTGATCCGGTGGCGTTCCGTCGGCGGGAAGGCGGGCCAGCGAGAACAGTGAGAATCCGATCCACCACAGTCCCGATCCGAAGATCGAAATGCGAGCGGCCAGGCTCTCGGTCAGGCCACCATCGGCTTCTTCGCCGCCCATGCTGATCATGACGAGAGCGAACACGAGGTAGAGCCCGCCACCGAGATAGCCGAGGGCGAAGCCCTTGCTGGAGACTTTGTCGATGGTGTCGTCCGAGGCGATCTCCGGCAGAAATCCGTCGTAAAAGACATTGGCGGCAACAAAGCCGAACTGCCCGATGAGAACAATGATCAGGAACAGAGGAACCTGACCGTCGGGAACGAACGGCGTGATAAGTACGAACGCGGCACCAAGGAAGGCGAAGTTGCGCAGGTACATCTTCTTGGCCGAGGCGTAGTCGGCCATTGCCCCGAGCACCGGCATGGCCAGCATCAGCAAGATGCTGCCCATGCCGACGAGGATGGAGAACAGCGACTCTCCCGATAATCCCCAGTACGTGTCGTCGGGCATGATCGTTCCTGTGAAGAACGCTCCGATCACGGCACCGAAGACCGTGATGTAGGCCGAGTTGGCCCAGTCGTACATCGCCCATCCGAAAATGGTGCGTTTATCGTTCTTCACAGTGCTGCCTCGCTCTTCCCCGGTTGCCGGAGGGCAGGGTAATCGGTACCCCTGTTCACTAGCTCGAGAGGAAGGACCGGAGAGCAGCGGTCACCGCAGGCGGGTTCTCAATAGGTGCCAGGTGCCCCGATCGCGGGACGATGGTTAGTACAGCGTCGGCGATGACATCCGCCATCTGCTCGGCCTCGACAGGTGGGGTCACTGCATCGAATTCACCCACCATCACGGCGCAGGGAACGGTGATCGTGTCGAGCACGGAGGTACGGTCGGGGCGATCCCGCATCCCGGCGAGGGCCCCGATAATCGTCTCGTAGGCGCAACCCTCGATCATCGTGCGCAACCGGGCACGGGCGGCCGGCGACGGCTCGGGGCCCAGCAAACCGGCCTCCATACCTCCTGCCATGGCCGATCGGCCGTCAGCCAACAGGCGCTCGACGGCAGCATTCCGCCCCGCCTTGCCCTCCTCGTTGTCCGCCCCGGCTCGGGTGTCTATCAGCGCAAGGCTGCGCAGGCGCTTCGGGTACAGCTCGGCGAAGGCCAGGGCGACGTACCCGCCCATCGAGAGACCCACTATGTCGGCTTGCTCCTCGGAGACGAGGTCGAGCACCGCGGCGAGGTCGCTGGCGTGCTGCTCCATCGTCAACGGCTCACCGGTGACCGGCATTGATCGCCCGAACCCGCGCAGGTCCACCGCAATGCAGCGGCGAATATCGGCAAGCCCATTGAGTTGATCAATCCACATGGTCGAATCGAGCGGATATCCATGGACAAACACGGCCACCGGGCCCTGGCCCCGCTGCCGGATGTGCAGCCTCGTGTTGTTGATCTCGGCGTATGGCATGGGGTCTCCCTAGAGGTCGCGGCGCCTCATCTCTTCAATGATGGCTTCATCGCTGTAGCGCATGAGGTCACCGTCCCAGGCCAACCCGGTTGGGGGCCGTTCCGCCTGCTGTTCGAGCAGTTCGGAGACCCGATCGCGCAGAGTGCGAGCCCATGCCCGACCGGTTGCGGTCTGCTCGTGGGTCAGCGTTCCATCACCATTGGTAGTAAAAACGCGTGCCTCGATCTGGGGATTAGCCCGCGACCCGCGCTCTCCGTAGACCATGACAACGGACCCAACAGGTACGTCTTGTACTCCTCCGGCGGCGATGAACTCCCCATCAAAGGCCCACCCAGACGATTTGCTCTCATCGACGTTGTCGATGACCTTCGCCCAATTCTTGTGACGGGGATCACCCACCAGCGGCACCTCGACGGCAACCAATGCATCCATGCCGTCACTGTAGGCGGTAGGCCCGTCCGAACCCACCAAGGGGCAACAAGGTGTATCAACGGCCAACGTTCGTGCTCCTATCACTACAGGCATCGGACGCCTGCAACGGCTGGAAAAGGACGCTCGACCAAAAAATGCACCAAACCACTGCTAATTAGTGTCAAGATACGTGGTGAGAGGCTTTGACTGCACGAGGGGGTGGATGGCTCGAGCAATTACCGGATCCGGCAACGTCCCAAACAGGAGGAAGCTCAATGAGTCCAACTAAGCGCCGCTTGATCATCACCCTGGTGACCTTGCTCTTGGTCGCCCTGGTTCCGGCCGCCGTCATGGCTGCTGGCGGCACGTTTATCGATGACGACGATTCCATTTTCGAGGCAAATATCGAGTGGCTGGCGAGTGCCGACGTCACCAAGGGCTGCAATCCGGGCGAGGGCAACACGAAGTTCTGCCCGGATGACAATGTGACCCGTGGCCAGATGGCTGCGTTCATGCAGCGCTTCGCTCAGTATCTAGATGCGGAAGACGGAACGCCGGCGCAGGCAGACAACGCGACAACTGCAGACTCGGCAACAACTGCAGATGAAGCAACGATCGCCGACGATGCCCGCACGGTTGACGGCAAGAACGCCATCGAGTTCCAACCCAACGACAGCGCCTTCGATACCGGCGACTACTCAGTAACCGCAAACGGGTTCAACCAGACCGTCCTCACGGCCACCATATCGACCACTGACGGAAGCGGCTTCTTCTGCTTGTTCCCCGCGCAGCAAACTGCAGATATCAGAGTCCATGCCTCGGGTACTGTCTCTGGAGTAGGCGCTGGTGAGCAGGCGACCTTCAAACTTGCCGACTCGAGTGGCAACATCACCGGTACCTATCGCTACATAGCGAACAGCAATGGATCATTCGCTATCGATTGGCTCTATGAGTTGGTCCCGGGAGGGAGCGAAACATTCGAGCTCCGGGTTGAGGAAATGGGCGGAGACCAGTTCAACGTCGTTGACGCAACCTTGCTAGTGGAGGTTCTCTCAGACACGCGCTGCAAGGGAAATCCGATCATCATCATCCCCGGTGAGCCCGCTGGCGGCGACCCCGTCGGAAGCGATCTCTAGCAATCTGACCGACAAACACGTGGGGCCCGGCGTTGCCGGGCCCCACGTTCTTCGTCTAGTTCTCCGCTACAGAGCGATGATCCTCCCCTCGCCCCCAGCGGGGTAGTCGGTCGCTGAGATCGTTCCTCCCAAACCACCGTCGACGACCGCGGCCTGGATGTAGTTGCTCAGCGCCTGCTGATAGCTGACTCCCAGCAAGGTGATCGGTGCGTCCCGGTACGGGTACTGATCGCCGCCCCTCGCCAGGAAGTCGATGGTGGCGACGGTGAGGTCGGCCCCCGCAACGACTGCGCCGTTGGTAACGATGTCCGTTCCATCATCCAGTTCGATCGTCCGGATCCGCGTCCCTGCGGTGAGCACCGTGCCGTCGTCATCGACGACCTGCGCCGTCCCGGTCGGGTCGTACTCAAAGGTGAAGCCGGACACCTGAGCAAACCGGCCGCTCACATTCTCCACCTGCGATACCGCGTTCTCCATGATCTCCTTGAACTGTGACCGCGGGATATCCGGGATCACAGTGACGAAGTTCGGGAAGGGGAGAACGTCGAACGTGTCCAGCTCGGTGAAATTACCGGGCGGGATGACGGCATCGTTGCGCATACCGCCGCCGTTCTGGAGGGCAACGTCGGGGGTGGAGACGCCGAAACCGCCAGCCAGCTGGGTTGCCTGCCGCAGGAGTGAATCGGCGGCCAGGTTGCCCAGATTCGACTCCATCGTCCGCACCGTGCTGCGCCGACCATCGAGAGCCACATCCGAAGTCGCAATGACGTTCGTCGCCAGATCGTCGAGATAGTCGGCAATCGGCGCCTCAACGTCGGCGAGCAGAGTGGCATCCTGCGCCTGCCCCTCCACCGCAACCGGCTCACTGCCCGTGTCAACACCGGCAAGAGTGCCGTCGGCGGTGAAAGCAACGGTGAGCATTCCGACGTACTTGTACTGACCGCTCGTCGTGACGACGGGTACCTTCATGCCATCGGCGTTAGTCGCAAAGATCGGATACGATCCAAAGATGTCGGCGGGGTCGTCGCCGGTTACCAGCGTGGTGTCGGCGTTGGCCAGCAGCTCGTCACCACCGCCCGCAACCATTATGTCGACACCCGAGAGCTCTGCGGCCAGCGCAATGTCCTCGTCGACGTCCTGGAGGTGGCTGATAACGACAATGACATCAACGCCTGATGCCTCGAGAGAGTCGATCTCGGCCTGGATGTTGCCGGCGACATCCGTGTTGACGATCACATCACGTGGGCTCGAGATCGAGGTGATAGCCGGAGTGGTAGCTCCGACAATCCCCACCATCGTCCCGTTCACATCAACCATCGTGCTCGGCTTGATGGTCCCGGCGTCTACCAGGGCCTGCAGATTCGGCTCATTGGTGAAGTCGAGATTCGAGCTCAAGTAGGTGGGTGGTGTCGCATATGCGTTGATGAAGTCGGCAAGCACATCGGGACCGAAGTCAAAGTCGTGGTTGCCCAGGTCGATTGCGTCGTAGCCGAAAGCTTCGAGAGCAATCGGGTCGAAGATCATCCCCAGGGCCTCACTGGCGCTGTACTCCGGCCCGGCGAGGAAGTTATCGCCCGACGACACGAGCATCGTCCCGATCCCGTCGTCGGCAGCTTCGGCACGGATCGACTCGAGCACGGTGAGGAAGCGAGCCACGCCGCCGACTCCATCGTCGTCCAACAACTCGGACTCACCGTCGTTGTTGTGCATGATGGTCATCGCATACAGCGGGTCGAGCGAGCTCCACCCGAAGGCACGGGCAAGGAAAGTCGCCATCTGCTCCCGCAGCACCGGCGCCTCGTCGCAGTAGACGGTGCTGGCCGGTGGCCTACACCCGACGGTAACGCCGGCCATACGAATTGCGTTGATGTCACCCTGGTGCACACTGTCTGCATCGTCGGTGAAGAAATCCAGCGGCGCATCGGGCAGACCGAGTACGCGTACCAGGAACGAGGCCATCTGACCACGCGTGACCACCTGCTCCGGACAGAATTCGTCGTTGTCCGGCGGATTACAGCCCTTGGTGACCCCGACGGCAGCGATGGCATTGATCGAGTCCTCGAATATGGAATCGTCGTCATCGGTGAAGTAATCCGTGGCGGGAGTTGGCAGGCCGAGAGCCCGGGTCAGGAAGGCGGCCATTTGGCCGCGCGTAACGGGATCGGTCGGGCCGAACTCATCGTTGTCCGGCGGATTGTTGCCTTTCGTGATACCGGCAGCAGCGATTACTTCGATGTTCGCTTCGTGGATGCTGTCGTCATCATCGGTGAACCTGTCTCCGGTGTACTTGTCGAGGCCGTCTATCTGGCCACGAATCTCGCCTGTCGGGTTGGCGAAGGTGTGCACATTCACATACGTGGCGCCGGCACGCATCGCCGTCGCCAGATCTGCCATCGTCCCTGAAACAAGATCCGACTGGGTGATGGTTCCGCGCCGCAGGATCCCGTCAACATCCAGCCCGGTGTGGGGGCCAAATAGGTTGACCAGGACAGGACCGTCGGTTCCTGCTGCGCCTGCATGAATATGGGCTGCCGTCGCATCGACAAGATCGTGGGCGATGATTACGTAGTCGAATGATGTACCGTCGCCGCTCCATGAGAATGCAGCGGCACCGGCTGCGTCGGTTACTACAGGTGTAGTTTGATTATCCCCCGACAGGGTGGTGTAGAAGTCCACCGAGTCGGGTCCGGCAACCGCAGCCGGCCCCAATGCCAGCAGCGGTACCAGGAGTGCAATCGCACTCATCAGAGCCATTGATCGTCGCAAAATCGTCCCCTTCCGTCGCCTCGATCGCATCGATCGAGGTATGAGCCCATGACTTGGCCGTCCGGCCCGAAGTTATCGGGTCAATATGAAGCGGAGACGATGGCTGTGTGACACAAGAGCGACATCGAGCGTCCCCGGGCGTCAACTCCGATCACAGTTACCTCCAAATCCAGCATATCGAACGCCCAGGCGACCTGGGAGCCCGGCCCGTCGGTCCCTTGCTGGGTCAATCGGGTCGACGCGTTGCGTTCCGCTAGTTGCGTTGATCGTCTTGCCAGAGGCGGAGCACCGTCTCGCAGCCGAGCTGGGCCAACCTCTCGATGTGGTCGTCGCCGTGATCGAACTGATCCTCGGGGTCGAACTCCCCCGAATCACCGCTCACCTCTAATACGTTGTCAAGCACGACGGCCGCTCCCCCGGCGCGCAGGCCCCAAATGCGAGCAAGCACAAAGATCAGGCTCGCCTCCATCTCAGCAGCGACAACATTGAGACGCTTCAAATCCTCGAAGTGGTCACGCCACGACCCCTGCCAGAAGTCGTTGAACGACGACCCCGGGCGCGGATGACGGGCGTAGAAAGTATCGGCAGAGCGGGTGGTGCCGACGTGGTAAGCGAGTCCGAGGGTCACGGCAGCTTCGACAGCAGCAACCACCACGTCGTGGCTCGCCACTGCGGGATACTCCGGCGGGGCATATCCGTGAGAGGCGCCGTCGAGACGCACGGCTGAATCGAAGATCACCATATCGCCGTTGGCCACGCTGTCGAGGAACGTGCCGCAAGTGCCGACGCGGAAGAAGGTATTTGCACCACATCGGGCCAATTCCTCTAGCGCAATAGAGGTCGACGGCGCTCCGATGCCGGTTGATGCGCAGCTGATCGGGGCTCCTTGGTAGACACCCGTGTAGGTAACGTATTCCCGGTTCGTGGCGACGTGGTGCGCCTCATCCCAGAACGACGCGATGGTCGCCACTCGGCCGGGATCCCCGGGCAGTAGAACGTAGGGAGCGACATCCCCGGAATCGATCTGGAGGTGATACTGCACTGCCATCTGGGCTCCTTAGATCGCTCCAGCAATGTAACCACGTCTGGCGTACACAGGGGCAATAGTCCTGCCGCGAAGGACGCCGGACGCGATTGGTACATGCGAAATCGTGCATGTAGTCATCGATCCTGTGTTAGATTCTCGGGCCGAACGAGGAGACTGCAATGCTGCCCAACCCGGCACCGACAATCGAACAGGTCCTCGCCCCGGAGTGGGAGGAATGGGTGACCGCCAACAACGCGGTTGTACTCGACGTGCGCGAACCGCTCGAGTGGGCGATGGGGACCCTCCCCGACAGCGTCAAGATCTCGCTGGCCTTTCTGCCAACCGGCCTCGATCAACTGGATCGGAGCCGGCCGATCCTGGTTGTTTGCCGCGCCGGCAATCGAAGCCAGATGGCGGCCCAGTTCCTGCAACAGAATGGTTTCAACGTCGCCAACATGTTTGGCGGCCTCGCCTCGATTGGACTTGCCTGATGCTGCGAATCAAATTCACTGCCCTGCTGGCTGCTGCGATGCTTCTACTGGCCGCGTGCGGCGGATCAACCGCCACCGATTCCAAGCTCGAGCTGACTTCGGTCGACAACATCGCCGAGATCGTCGCCGCACCGCCGTCTGATCTGGTCATTCTCGACATTCGCACACCCGAGGAGTTTGCGGCGGGCCACATCGCCGGCGCAATCAACATCGACTACTACGCCTCGGACTTCGAAGCACTCCTTGGTGATCTCGACCTCGACGTTCCCTATGTGATGTACTGCAACTCGGGGAATCGTTCCAGCAACGCACTGGCGTTGATGGATTCCATAGGGTTTGCCGAGGTCTATGAATTGGACGGCGGCATTCAGGCCTGGTTCGGCGCCGGCAATCCTGTCGAGCAGTAGGCGGACACCGGCCGGGTACGCTGCCCGAATGCGCGCTGCCTCGATCACGCTCTTCGCGCTGCTGCTGGCAGCTTGCCAGCCTGCTCCGTCGTTTCCGCCCGCCCCCACGTTTGACGGTGGAGAAAGCGCAACCGTGGTGCGGGTCCTCGATGGGGACTCCCTGGTCGTTGCGGTGGACGGAGAGGAATTCGAGGTCCGCCTGCTTGGCCTCAATGCACCGGAGGGCTCCGAGTGCCACGGCGATGCGGCAAGGGAAGCCTTAGAGGACCTGCTTGCGTCGGGCACGGTGAACCTGGTTGCGGATGGGGAGGACCAGGATCAGTTCGATCGGCTGCTTCGCTACCTCTATGTCGAGAGCACCGACATCAACCTCGAGCTGATCCGCAACGGTGACGCCACCGTGGTGCAGGGCGATCACACCCGCAACACCGAGTTCGCTGCTGCGGCCGATCGGGCTGCCAACGCCCAGTTAGGCATGTGGTCCGCCGCTGCGTGCGGAAACGAGCAACCACCGGGCGAGATCGTCATCGCCGACTACCGCTACAACCCGCCGGGTCGCGACGCCGACAACCCGAATGGAGAGTGGGTGGTCCTCGGTAACTCCGGGATCGATTCGATCGATCTCAGCGGCTGGATCCTCCGTGACGAGTCGACGCAGCACCGCTACCGCTTCCCAGGCGGGTTCACGCTCGAGCCGGGATCCGACGTAGTGGTGCGCACCGGCTGTGGCGCCGACACCCAAGCCAACTTGTTCTGGTGCGCGCAGAGCCCGGTGTGGTCAAACGGCGGTGACACGATAATTCTGCAATCCAAGGACGGAACCGTGGTGACTCGCGCCCGGTATTCCGGGGACTATTGAGCCGGCTGTCTCCACATTCTGGCTAGCCGCGAAAACCATTCTTGCAATAGTCACCCGCAATCACGTAACCTCGCCTCAACATATTTGTGGTCTACGGGCGGAACCAGGACCTCGAAGTCGTCCTGGGGTGGGGCAAGATCGGCACCTAGACAACACAAGTTTGTGGAGCGGTCCGGGCCGGGTGATCCATTCCGAGCGAAGCGCAATACCCCCCACATGCGACTATGTCATGTGTGGAGAAACATTGAATCGGAAGTGATCCCATGCGAACAAAGATGGCACGGGTCCTTTTGGCACTTGGAAGCCTCGCCGCCGCGCTAGTAAGCAGCGCTGCCGGTGTGAGGGTTGGCTGATCCAACTGCTCGACCCGACCCTCCACATTTCCTTCTTCCCCTGTTGACTCAGACCGGTCGGGTCCAATGGCCTACTACGAAACTCCATATCCCATTCAGCGTCGCCGTAAGCGTGTTTACGGCGCGCTCCTGTTCTTGCTCGGGATTGGTGTTGTAGTCGCCGCCATTGCTTTCGCCGGGTTCCCCCGCCAGATCGGTCTCTGGCTTGCCTTCGCCTCGGTCTTTCTCGTTCTGGAGATCTCAGCCGTTGAGGTCAACTTCCGCATGGTCACGTCACCGGTCATCGCCGTTACCGTGACGGCCGGAATTGTGCTCGGCAAGGAGCAGGTGATCGGGGGCATCATCGTGATGTCGGTCCTCGGTTTGCTCCAGCCCCAAGACATCCGGGAAAGGCGCATCTTTCAACCGGCCGTCAACCTCGGCATTGTCACGACCGGGGCGACGCTCACGGCTCTTGTGCTCTATTACCTCCTGCCCACAGACACTGCCTCCGCCGGCATGCTCCATATCGTCGGAGTCGGTGCGCTCGCTGCAGCGGTCGGCGACGTCACCAGCCTGGTCATGACGCGGATGGTTGTGCGGCAGGTATTTGGGTCCAAGCTGGCTGGGCCCTGGTCGAATCTCGGACAGATCCTGCTCAGCTTCGTCGGCCTCGGCGCCATGGGTGGACTACTCGGCTATGCATACGTCAGCTACGCCGTCGATCACGGCGCTTACAACGCCATGTTGATCCTCGTCATCGGCATGCTGTTGATGAGCCGGCTCTTCTTCGCGTCGTTGGCCAAGCTGCGGGTGGCTCGGGAAGGAATGCTGGCGACTCTGGTCAAGACACTCGAAGCCAAAGATCTCTACACCCGTGGACACACCGAACGCGTCGCCCAATTCGCCGTCCAGCTTGCCCAGGAGTTGGGGCTCAGCGGCGACGTGCAAGAGCGGATTCGATATTCCGCGCTGATCCATGACTTGGGCAAGCTCGCGGTGCCGCGCGAACTACTCAAGAAGCGAGGCCGCCTCACTTCCAATGAGACCAGCGCAATGCGCGGCCACGTTCACCACATCGACGATTTACTCAACGATGTCGACTGGCTCCATCCCCTAGTCGAGATCGCCTCCGACCACCACGCTCACTTCGACGGTGGCGGGTATCACGGTCGGCACAGCGACCACGGCGATACACCTCTGGCAGAGTCCCGGGTTTTGGCCATCGCCGACGCGTTCGACGCGATGACCAGCAATCGCCCATACCGGATGGCGCTTACCCAGGAAGAAGCGTTCCGAGAGTTGCGCAGCGGCGCCGGAAGTCAGTTCGATCCGGAGATGGTCGAAGCCTTCATCCGGATGATCGAGCGGTCCGGCAACCGTTACGGCGCTCTGGTTCGGATGACCGACGAGGAAGCCCGCGAATTGGCCGAGCAACGCGGCTGGGTATATCGGAACTAGCCCTCTTGCGCCGGGATGATGCAATCCGGCCTGGCGTCGCCGCTTCCCGCGCTCCCCGCCCACACCTCGGGGTCGGAGTCTGCTGCGTCACCAGTGTCGTCCGTGGTCAGAAACCGTACCAATGCCCGATACACTGCATCGGCGTAGGCTTGTCGGAACGCCGGAGTCGCCAGGAGGTCAGCCTCAGACTGATTGGCTATGTAAGCGCCCTCGGCGATCACGGTCGGCATCTCGCTGCGACGCAGGATCCCGTAGTACTGGGAAGTTCCGTCGCGGGGACTGAGCCGAGACTTGGCCCCGGTCGTAACGCCACCCACCCAGTCGGCCTCGAACGAGCGGAAACTGCGCTGCAACTCCTCGACCATGATCCTGGCGAACCGTCGCGACTCGGGGATCTGAGATTGGTAGTACACATCAGACCCTGGAACCGGCAGGCGCACCTCCCAGCCGGCATTGTTGTGGATCGCGACCAGCGCGTGGGCGTTGGCTGAATTGGCGAGATCGGACCGGAAGATCAGGCCGGCCTCGTAATCGCCGGTGTCCTCGTCCCCGACTCTGGTCACTATCACCCATCCGGCGGCCGGGATCCCTTCCCCGTGATAGATGCGGCCGGTCTCCCAATCCACAGAATGTGGAGTGTTCAGCAAGTCGACCACCCGACGGCTGATATCGAGGTTGACCGCCTTCTCGACAAGGCCTGACGGGCTCGCCGCCCCGATGTTCCACGGCCCGCCGTGACCGGGGTCGATGACGATGGTGGCCTCAGCGAGATCAAAGCCCTCTCCGATTTTCCCATCGGGCCCCGGCGGCTGCGCCAATACCTGCGACGAGTGTACCCAGGCTGGGGCGTCGCATGAAGTGAAGACCTCGATCCATTCACCGTCCATGCGATGAGCGGCGAAAACCAGTCCCTCTCGGGCCAATACGAAAGGCGGGTCGCCCGGTTCGACGTGCAATTCGGCACCGCCCGCGGCGATTGTCACTACGCCGCGGCCGATGAAGCCCGGCAAGAGGGCCGCAGCCGGGGCCGCAGGAGGCGGGCTGGGCTCGGCGGGCACGCCGACGGGAGTCGGCGCTGCACTGGTGGTTGTCGTTGTGGTTGTCGGGGCCGAAGTTGTCGTGGGAGCAGCCGTTGTGGTCGTGGTTGTCGTTGAGGTCGTAGTAGTCGCCACCAAGGTGCCTGGAGCCGATGAAGAGCTCTCGGCAGAGCAGGCGGCCGCCGCCAACAACACGGCTAGAACAATCACAAGTAAACGCAGCATTGCCACAATCTAGAGCGACTTCGCGGCTGCGACGGCGTTAGGGCTGCTCGGGAAGGGTGCATCCGTTACCGGAGACGGTTCCCGCGTCATCGGGAAAGATCTCCGGCCGGTTGATGCCCGACCCGGAATCGTCTGTCGTTAGGAAGCGGACAACTCCGCGGTACACCGCCTCGGCGTAGGCCTGGCGGAACTCGGGTGTCGCCAGCAGAGCCTCTTCTTCCGGCTCTGAAATGTAAACGCCTTCGACGATCACCGCGGGCATCGTCGCTCGCCGCAGCAGCCCGTAGTAATCGTCACCGGTTTCGGGGTCGATTCGGGCCCTAGCCCCCTGCAATTCCCCTCCACTCCAATCGGCGGCGAATTCGGAGAAGCTGCGCAGCATTTCCTCGTAGATGATCCCGGCCAATCGATCCGATCCGTCCACACCGGTCGAGTAGTAAACCTCAGTCCCCGGGATATCGGTATCGATCCGGGGCACCGTGTTGTTGTGAATCGAGACGAAAGCGTCCGCTCCGGCGGCTGTGCCAACCGACATTCGGTACCGGAGACCCAGCTCGTAGTCCCCGCTGTTGGGTCCGTCCAGGTCGCGGGTGAGGAAGATATTGCCCAAAGCGGGAGCACCCGCCCCGGGAGTGATCGCTCCCGTCGCCCAGTCAATGTCGTTACCCGATTCCATGAGCAGTCTCACCCGATTGGCAATGTCGAGATTGACTTCCTTCTCACTCAGGCCGGAAGGACCGACTCCACCCCAGTCTCGATCGCCATGGCCGGGGTCGAGCACGATGGTGGCCTTGCTCAAGTCGAAACCGGGACCGCCGATCCCCGCTTCAGCCTGTGCCACGATTTCCACGTCCTTGGCATGGACCCAGGCCGACTCATTGCACATGGTTGTGACCAGCAGCCACTCACCGGATCTGTGCAGGAACGGCAGGATCACACCCTCATGAAGCACCAACTGCGGGTCGCGATCACGCCCTCCCCAGAGCTGGACACCCCCGTCGGGAACCAGCGCCAGCCCGGCGGCGGGACCGACGAACACCTCGGGTTCTGCGGCAACCGGGGCGAGGGTTGTTGTAGTTGTCCTGGCCGCTTCGGCCTGCGCGGTGCGCACACCCATCATCGAGATGATCAAGGCGATGACAGCGATTGCCGACGCCGCCGCCAACGCAACTAGAACCGGCCGACCGCGACCAACGAGTTGAAGGTCCATCTCCTCATCCGGGGAAGACAATGAGGAAGTCTCTCACCTCTTCCTCCCGTTTCCCGGTATTTCCGCGCCCTGCCCGCGCTCGATCAGGAGAGCTAGAGCTTCTCGGCGACGGTCTTCATCTCCATGAAGAGGCGCAGATAGTCGGGCCCCCCGGCCTTCGCGTTCGACCCGGACATCTTGAAACCACCGAATGGCTGTATGCCAACGAGCGCCCCGGTGATCTTGCGATTGATGTACAGATTTCCGACGTAGAACTCCCGTTTGGCGCGGGCAATTCGATCCGGATCCGAAGACACCAGACCGCCGGTGAGGCCGTATTCGGTCCCGTTGGCGACGTCGAGCGCCGCATCGAAGTCGGCGACCCGAATCACCGACAACACGGGCCCGAAGATCTCATGCTGGGCCAGGCGGTGATGCGGAGCGACGCCGGAGAAGATCGTGGGAGCGATGTAGTAGCCGCCGTCCATATCGACGGGCTGGCCACCGAGCACGAGCTGCGCTTCGTTCTTACCGCGATCGATCTCGGCGAGAATCGCACTGTGTTGTTCGGCCGAGATCACGGGCCCGACGGCCTTGTTTTCAATGGGCGGGCCCATCTCCAGCGCCGAGGCCATGGCGACTATCCGGTCGAGCAGCTCGTCGTGCACGGCATCTACCACAATTGCTCGCGAGCACGCCGAACACTTCTGGCCCTGGTAGCCGTAGGCGCTTCTCACGATCGAGTCGGCGGCGAGATCGAGGTCCGCGGTCTCATCGACGACGATGCCGTCCTTGCCCCCCATCTCCATGAACGCTCGCTTCATCCACTGCTGTTCGGGGTGCACGGCAGCGGACCGCTGCGCAATACGTAGACCCACCTCTTTGGACCCTGTGAAGTTGATGAACCGCGTGGCCGGGTGATCAACAAGAAAGTCACCAACGTCCGCACCGGGACCCGGCAAGAAGTTGATGACACCATCGGGCAAACCGGCTTCGGCGACGATGTCCATGAGGTGGGCGCCGAGGAGGGGTGTGTTGGAAGCGGGCTTCAAGACGACCGTGTTGCCGGCCGCCACCGGGCCCATCGTCATCCCTACGAGAATGGCGAGCGGGAAGTTCCATGGCGGAATGACGACTCCGACGCCGATTGGGAGCAGGAAAGACTCGTTCTTCTCGCCCGGATACTCGAGGACGGGTACCGGCTCCCCCATACGGATCGCCTCGTGGGCGTAGTAGCGGCAGAAGTCGATAGCTTCGGCAACATCAGCCTCAGCCTCAACCCAGTTCTTGCCTGCCTCGAGAGTCATCCATGCCGAGAAGTCGTATTTGCGCTCGGCGATGAGGTCGCCGATGCGGTGGATGATTTCGGCTCGCTCGAG
>Ga0180435_10002165_pt1 | contig 20179 bp, 23 predicted proteins | sample SS_ome_3_FD_132467 | JGI IMG/M metagenome (GOLD analysis project Ga0180435, IMG submission 132467) | Hypersaline lake sediment archaeal communities from the Salton Sea, California, USA - SS_3_S_1 metaG | ecosystem: Environmental > Aquatic > Non-marine Saline and Alkaline > Hypersaline >...
ATATTCTCCGTCCATTTTTTACACTTCTGCAATCAATAAATTGAAACATTGGCAGCCTAAATTCCGCTATTAATAAATATTGAACTGTTTTTAAGGACAGAAATGCCAATAGAAAAAGCGCTAATATCGCAGGCGGCATCTAAAATAGCGATTTCCAAACTGAGGGAAAAAATCGAAACGGAAGTCGTAAAGGGATGTACACCCGACATATCCCCTCATCGAATAGATTTGGAACCTCAATTCTATCCGCTTTGGCAATTGAGAGATGATATCAATAATAGGAACCTTTGGTGCAACAATGAAGTATCTTCCATAAAACCAGATCATTTTATCAGGCTACAAATCTGGATCTCGCCCGATCAAAAGCTTGACTGGATTCAATCTGATCTTTTCTTAAAACAGCTTAAAACAATCAAGCATAGAGCGATTTTTGAGGTTCACGGAAATAGAGATAAAATAGTTATCTCTATGCAAACACATAAGAATGATATTCCTATTGTAATAGCGGCTTTTGAGAGCCAATTCGATCAATGTGAGCTGACACCATTTCAAACTGGGCCCGGGTGTTCTATTTTCAACAGAGCAAATATGATTTCTGGATTTAGAGACTTTTTCCCTCCACCTCCATATTCGCATTTATTAACTCGCCCCCAAGAATTAAAAACTCCCCTTTATCAGCTTTAATCTCAGTTATTTCTGCCATTGCCCCCCCAGCAAATGGTTTACTGCAAACGATTTTCCAACCGGTTCAACCAATGAATAATTGGCACCGTAATGTTGAAATACTTTTAGATTTGGAATATATTATGAAGCTTAATAGCGGATACAACCCACCTCAGAGATACGCGCAGCAATCCCCCTCCGGAGACTTACGGCAAATGGCATGGGAGGTAGAAAGTAAAGCCCATAATGATAAACCTTTTTTTGCCATGGCCTTTCGAATTGTCGCGCTCAACGCAGGCGATACAAAAATACCAATATTAGACGCTATGTCTACATATGCAAATTTGTTTCAGCATGGTGGACGACCATTGCGATATTTAACAGAGAAGGAATATTTGAATGTTCTGTCAAAAGATCAAATCCACAACATGCTTAAATTTGGTTTCACTTATCGTGCTGGTTTTCTCGCTAATTCCCTAGAGCTTTCCGGCTTTGTGCACCTCCCATTTATTGATGTTCAAGAAAATAACCCTACACCATTAAGTCTATTGGAAACGCTCTCCATCCGTAGCCCTAAACTTCTATCCGGTACCTGGATTGGTAATATCGACTATGCCGGAAAGATACAAAAGCTTTGCCTGCCAGATGATGAACGGCAAAGGCATAATCACTTAATCGGAAAACCGGGTACAGGAAAAAGTACAACAATAGAACATATGATTTTGAGTGACATTAAACAGGGCCATGGTGTTGCGGTCCTGGATCCCCATGGCGACCTAATTGAGCGTATGCTTTATCTCATTCCAGAGCGGTTTATCCATAAAACAATCTATTTCAATCCAGGTGACCCGGACTGGATTCCTATATGGAATCCCCTTGAACGCATTCCAGGTCAGGATATTGGAAGAACAGCCGACGATCTCGTCCAGGCCATTCAGAGTTTTGTAGCGAGAAATGGATGGGGAGATCGGTTAGAACATCTTTTGCGAAATATCATTTTTTCAATGATTCATCTGGGGAATGGTACGTTTCTCGATATTTCAAACTTGATGAGAAATAAGTCAGATGAAAGTGAAATGCTTCGGAATAAAATTCTTGAAGTGATTGATAATGAGACGGTCCGACAATTTTGGATGCATGACTATAAAAAATACGGCAAAGATGATTTCGGCCCGCCCAAGAACAAGCTCAGCAAATTGTTAGTTTCAGAAAGCGTATCTCTGATGCTCTCTTATCCTGAAAGCCGGTTTAATTTTCGAACAATTATGGATGACAGCATGATCTTGCTTGTCAACCTTTCTAACTTGGGATCCATGGTGCGTGAGATACTCGGTTGTTTCATACTTTCACTATTACACCTCACGGCATTGAGTCGGAGTAGCATGCCTGCGAATGAAAGGAAGCAATTTCATATACACTGTGATGAAGCCCACCGGTTTGTAACAGATTCCTTGGAAGATCTCATCGCGGAAACCCGAAAATACAATGTGAGTTTGAGTTTGGCCCACCAGTATATCAGCCAATTCGGTCAAAAAAAAACCGATGCCATTTCGAGTGTTGGGTCAACAATTATCTTCAACCTGGACAGCAAAGATGCTGGCTACATGATCAAAGATCTTCAAAAAAAAGTAAAAGTAGAGGATATTGTTGCCCTCAGAAAGTACGAGGCAATTGGTCGTATAGGAACTGAAATCGTGAGGTTTAAAACACGTCCACCAGCACCTAACCCTATCAATCATTTCAAACAGCAAATTATCACAGAATCACGAAACAGATATTATTTACCCAAACATAAAGTCAAAGAATATGTTCAGAGTCGTAGCAAAAGATGGCATGAACCATACAGGCTATTAACAACACCAAGGTATGATAGCACTGGAAACATTGAGGAATTTGAATATGACGAATTTGAATGATAGAATCGATGCAACCTCCATCCTTGATGACGTTTTTCAGCATATGGAAGAATCACATCTTCAACAAACAATAGATATACCGATTAAAATGACGGCTGCCGGATTTGATTCATACGAAAATGAGGAAATTACCTTTCAATCTTATGTGTGCATTATTGGTGCCTTTATAAAGAAACTTTATCAGCTAAAAATTTTTTGTAATCAAAATTTATCTGATGAACAGGCACAATCGGAAGCGGTGGTCATACTGGATCGGTTTTATCCAAATATGAATAATGATGGATTGATGAGCGCATACTTAGATACCCTTAATGCCGAATTGGATGGGAATAAATTCATTATTGCGCAGTTGGCAAACATCCTAACTCAAATAGCGAGAGAAAAATATGTAAAATGGATTTTCTCAAGCAAGATCCATTCACTTGATTGGTCTACAAAATGTGACATCACCGAAGCCGTCCTTGCACAAAATGATCGTCACCTGACGGCAGATATTAAAAATTGTCCTCCTGGGATACTTGTTGCCGAACTTTCCGATCTAATTCAAGCAGCTTTAGCCTCAGAATTTAATGTCAAAGAATTCCCCGCCAGCCAATTATTCACATCTGACGTGCAAAAAAATGATGCGATTGAAACGTCAAATCACATTCTGCTGCTTTCCTTGTTGAATGACTTCATAGAATAATTCAGCTCGAAAATATAAAATGCGCTATCAGAATCGTGAAAAAATAAGAATTTTCCGACGCCTGTTCCATGGCTTGACGCATGTTTATGGGTCCCATGACATTCAAACGGGTCGATCTTACCAGATAAAAAAGCCAGTCACCGACAAGGTAATTTTAAATCATCTGCTGGGAAAAAGGCCATACGGTGTCTACCTTCTCGTGAAGGATAAAATCAGGGCAATTGCATCTGATTTTGACTTACAGAATCGTTTGGCGCCAATGGAGTTTGTTTCTTCCGCCAAACACTATGGCCTGGATGCATATATTGAAAGGAGCAAGTCAAAAGGATATCATGTGTGGATTTTCTTTGAAAATGGAGGCGTTCTTGCACGTAAAGCACGACTCGTCGTTCGTCACATCTTGGAAGAAATTGAACATATAGAAACTGAGATCTTTCCAAAACAAGACCAAATAGATGAAAGTGAATGTTTCGGAAATTTTATTAACGCACCCTTATTTGGATCTTTGGTTCCAAAAGGAAGGACTGTTTTTATAAATCCGACAACATTTAAGCCATATACAGATCAATGGGATTTTTTAAAATCAGTCAGCCGGTATAATGAACAAGTTTTGGATGATATCACTGAGCTAAACAATTTAGATCAACAAGAATACGACAATCTGCCAATTAATAAAAATGTGGGACATACCCTATTATATTTTGGGTTACCTATATGCGCCCAAAAAATCATCCAAAATGGGGTTACACGATTCCAACGAGATAGTGCTTTCAGGCTTGCCGTTCATTTGAAAAGAATTGGGTTTCCTATCGATGTCAATATTGCTGTACTATTAGCTTGGTCAAAAAAAAATCAACCCGAAAATAATAAACGCGTCATAACCGAGAAAGAGATCATCAAGCAGACAGAATATGTCTATCATAAAAGCTATCGAGGATACGGTTGCCAATCAGAGGCAGTTAGACATTTTTGTGACATCAAGTGCCCATTAAACAAAATGTAAAGGAAATGCATTCAGCAACATGTTTCCAAATGAATCCAGTGTTGACAGAAACCTTGCTTCCTGTTTACTTACTCCAGAGGAGGCCGCCCAGTTTTTTCGGAAAAGTTTAAGTTGGGTATATAAAAACTGGAAGGAATTGGGTGGTAGGAAGCTCGGGGGTTCTCTGTTCTTCCCGCGAAAGGAGGACCTATATGAGCGCATTTTTAGTAAAAGGAAAGGGGTGGAGATACGACTTCACTCTGAAGGGAACCAGGTATACGGGAACCTGGTTCAAAACCAAACGAGAGGCGAAACAAGCCGAATCCATAAGAAGGGAGGAGATAACAAACCCAATTCCAGTGAAAAAGACGATCCCAACCGACATGGGCTTCTTGACGTTAGCCAACAAACGTCTTGATTACGTTAGCCGATATGACACCTATGAACATTACCGTCATACTTTGTATCATGTCAAACGATGGGTAAACAAATGGGGCCATATGAAATGTAGCGAAGTTTCTGGAGATTTGGTCGAAGCTTTTATTCTTACACGTTCTGAGGTCTCAGCCTACACGGCAAATAAGGATCTACGATATCTTCGGTCGCTTTTCAACTTTGGAATAAAGCGAAAATGGATCATAGAAAATCCTGCTTCCGATGTTGATTTTCTTCCAGAAGAAAAAAAACGGAAATATTTACCGCCCAAAGAAGATGTTCTAAAGGTCATTTCCGTTGCCGATCCTGATACTCAAGATTATCTCTGGACCTTAGTTTTGACAGCCGCCAGAATGGGTGAAGTCAACTCGCTTACATGGGGTGATGTTAATTTAAAAGATCGATATATCACTCTTTGGACGCGAAAAAGAAAAGGCGGCAATCGAGAACCCAGAGACGTTCCAATGGTTGCCAAGCTATATCAGATCCTCTCTTATCGTTACGTTAATCGTGATCGTAATAAACCTTGGGTCTTCTGGCATACCTATTGGAGCCGCAAACGAAAGAAATTTATAACTGGACCATATGCCGATCGTAAGAAAATCATGAATTCCTTATGTAAAAAAGCCGATGTTAAATATTTCAGATTCCATCCATTCCGGCATTTTACTGCATCAATTCTTGATGATTTGGGCGTACCGATTGGTGTTATTCAGCGAATCTTAGGACATCAAAACCGTAAAACAACGGAAGGCTATCTGCATTCAATCGGGGAAGCTGAACGACGTGCGATGGATAGGTTGGAAAAAGTAGATATCTTTTCAACAGATTTAAACAGGAAGAATGATTGGCAAACAAATGTCCATAAGGAATTTTGGCAGCGAAAAGTGAAAAGGCCCAAATATGTTATTCTTAAAAAGGACATCAAAAAATTGGGATATGTTGGTACTGGGAAAAAATACGGTGTCAGTGACAATGCTGTACGGAAATGGCTAAAATATTTTGAAAAAGGTTTAAATTACGATGTTGAATGTATTTCAGTATAAAGAAGAAATAGTTTTTCTCACACGATTCTCACACAGCCGAAGCGTCACAGAAAAAAGGGGCACCCAATATTTTGGATAACCCCTTATTTTCTTTCAGGAAAAATGGTGCCGAGGGACAGAATCGAACTGCCGACACGGGGATTTTCAGTCCCTTTTTATAGTGTTTTCAATACCTTCCCATATCATCACAAATCGTAACAAAGTCCTTGACATCATTCATTATTCATGTTACCTTTACAGTCATGAATAATCACACGCCAACACAGAACATAAACCGAAAACATGGACAGAACATGGACAGGAGGCCCCTCTCCAAATCTTGGAGGTGGGGGCCTTTCTGCTGGGGAACGGGTACCCACCATAAAATTTTTTGTCAGACTTTGCTAATAATTCCGATAATATGGGAGGTGTAGCATGCCAGGGAAGGTTGTTAAATATCCAGGAGTCCGCAGAAGGACCAGAAAAAATAGAGGCGTTGACGATGTCTATTTTTCAATCTTTTATCCAGTGGACAAGCTGGACAAAGACGGAAACCCTGTCCTTGATCAAGACGGCAACGTTGTCCGCAAGCCCAAGGAGGAAGGTCTGGGCTGGGCCTCCAGTGGATGGACAGGGAAAAAGGCTTTCAAGGAGCGTGAAAAACTCATGGATGCCGCCAAGCGCGCCACCGGGGAACCTGTCACCCTTGAAGCAAAACGGAACCTAAAACGTAAGAAGGACACAGAGGCCCGAGAAAAGGCAGAGGCAGAGCAAAAGAAATTAATTACCTTTGCCGACTTTTGGGAAAAGCATTACTGGCCTGATAGGCAGAAGTCAGGCCGAAGTCCGGAAACCATCCGCAAGGAAAAAGAGCATTTCAATAACTGGTTGAATCCAGCCATAGGCCACCTTCCCCTCAAAAACATTGTTAAGCTGAATGTTCAGAAGGTCCAGCACAACCTCACAAAAGCTGGACGTAGTCCCCGAACTGTCCAGTTTGTTTTCAACACCTTCCGTCAATGTTGGGAGTATGCCAGGGACATGGGCATTGTTACCACGAAATCACCCACCAAGGACAAGGCTTTCAAGTATGTCTCCAGGTTCGACAATCAGAGAATCCGTTTTCTCTCCTACACCGAGGCCGAGGAACTACTGACACGCCTCAAGTCCAGGTCCATCATTACATATCAGCTTGCCCTTTTATCCCTGGACACTGGCATGCGTGCCGGGGAAATGTTCAAACTGCAATGGCAGAACGTTGACCTTGACCGGGGAACCATTGCTATCCATAGCAGTACAACCAAATCTAAAAAGACACGCCATGTCAGAATGACCGCCCGAGTCAAGGCAATGCTGACAGAAATCGGCAAGGGGAAATATGGTCAGCTTGTCTTTATGGATGAAGATGGAAACCAGTTGGAAAAGATCAGCAACACCTTCCCAAAGACCGTTGACGATATGAAACTGAACGAAGGCATTGACAAAAAGGACAGGGCCAACCGGATTGTTTTTCATTCACTCAGGCACACACACGCAAGCTGGCATGCCATGAACGGAACCTCCATGCGAACCTTGCAAGAACTATTAGGACACTCCAGCCTTGTAATGACGCAGAGGTATAGCCACCTGTCACCCGAACACCTGGAGGTTGCCTCCGTGAATTTTGAAAATGCACTTAACCAAAAAGTAGTAGAACTCAGGAGCAAGGAAAATGCCAACAGCTAATTGGGAAAAATGGTTGGACATTGACTACAAAGACTTGTCAATTGACCAGTGGGCATGGGAGTTTGTCAGACGCAACCCTGACTATATCCAGGAATATAAAAAGTTCAAGCCCCAGGAAACCATTGCCAATGTTGGGGATGCCCGACACTGGGGCTTGAAGCGTGGTTATATCCCTCCCACCACTGACAGCCACCCACGGATTGAATTCTATCGGTCCTATGGTGATTTACTACCAGACGGACACCCTGTCCCTCCTGGAAAAGTCGCAATTAGCTTTGATTTGTCCATGCCAAACAAGCCCCAGATTGAATATGCCACCAAGCTGTTGAAGGAATGCAGAAAGGCCCCGAAATTCGTCAATAGATGTGTAAATGGCGAGCTTCTTGACGAAATAAGTGTGCCACAGACCAATATTCAACGTGATAATTTGCCGTATTATCTCGCCACGTGGGATGCCAGAAAAAGTAACTTTTCCAATGCCAAGATCGCCAAGGCTGTATATCCGCACGCCTTCAAAACGGACCCACCAAATGCCAAACAACGTATTCAAACGTTTTACGATACCGCAAAGAAGTTTATCCTCGATAAGCAATATGCTAACCTCTTGATCCGCCCATAGATCACACCATTGACAATGGTTCCGCTGGTAGTCAGAATTTTACTTATAAATCAATATATAATTATTTGATTGTTAACACAGGAGTTTCTACGAGTGGTAGGATTAATGGGTCAAATCCGATTCTAGAGGTTAGAGCATAAACTTGTTCTCTGAGATATGGATGTAAAATATATGGTGCATTGTTTTTTGCCCAATGTTCAATATGCTTTATTGGAAATTTTTCTTCATCTACACAAAATTCACCAACTAATTCAACCCTCATCGAAAATGGAGAATTACTATCCTTCTCTAAGCCTATCTCAATTTTTATAGCAATATTTATTCTCTTACTTTCTACATCATATTCGCTATATCCACTTAGTAGATTGATCTCAGTAGCTTCTGGCTTCTCATCTTCATTAGGTATTTGATTAGAGCGAATGAATAATTCAAGAATTGTAATCTTTTCAAGTTGTATGCCGTATAATTTTGTAAAACTGTTGTTTTTATCTAGGTTATTCATAATATCATGCAGCCGTTTTATATGAAAAAGAACGAGGAGTAGTATTTACTTTGCTAAATTGAATTTGCCGTTTAGTACTTCTTTTCACTCCTTCAACTTTGCACTCCTTTGATTGCCAGATAGACAAGTGATCATCGTGTGTTGAAGTGTATTCAACAAATGCTCTCTTAATACTCTTTAAATAGTCTTGATCAAATTCTAATATAAGTTGTTTACTTAATTCATAGTCGATCCATTCTTTTGCAATATCTACTATAAATTTTTTGCTTAAAGCCCCAGACTCTAATAGAGCGGTTGCAATATCGCCTTTTTTATGTTTTTCCAGTTCGCCCCTTAATTCCTCTTCAGTCATTGACATAATTTCTTCAAAGACCTTTTGTGAGGCATCTCTAATTTTATCCATTGTTAAACCTCTATTTGCAACTTTTTAATGCAATCGGTATCTCGAACTAAATAGCAATAAGGATCCCCTAATATGAGTATTGGATAATATTCACAATACTTCATTTGTGGCGGTGAAACCCTCATTTCTATAATTTGATATTTTTGATTATTTTGGGCTTCCAACCTATTAATAAAAAGATCATATGTCGCTGCAAGATATTCCAACCGGTTTGGTATCTTTTTATTTGCTATGATTATTGCAATTTGATTTTTTAACTCATGAGTTTCGATGTTAAGATACTCATCATCATTAACTTCAAAGAATCCAATGATCAATGCAAAGTTTGTGTTGTTATCACCTATATAACGACCTCGATCATTGCTGTATCTCCACCATGATTCTGCTAAATCTTTTGCATGATAGCTATCACACCAAAAATAGACTCCTGTTCCTCTACGCCCAATTCTACCTTTAAACCCTTCCCTGCTTATCTTCTCAGTCCTAGCAATTGTGGTTCCGTGAGTTCCAGAAAGTTTTTTCATGAATACATAGAAAGTTATCGGCGTGATTTTTTATTTTTTACTTAAATAATTATAACTGTTTTCGTTAGCACCTCAGGATTTTATTGTCAAACTTAATTTTTGTTGCCATTAAAAGATATTGTACTAAGAAACTATTGTTTTATATGATATTTTTCATTGCGAATTAATTTTTCCTCTAAAATTCGCAATTATCATATCGAATAAAGTATCGAGGGCTTGAATATATCAAAAGCGGTGACAACATAGATGGATACTCTGCCATTACAATGTGTTTCCCATGTTCCTCACCAACTTTATAAGCTTGTCCTCAATTATATCTTGTGGTTCCAAAGTTACAAAAATTTGACAATACACTAAAAAAGGTCTAAGAAATACTAATCTCTAGATTTCCCCGACGATTAATCTAAAAATAGCGTTCCATAATGTATTTATTTTAGGAAATAGATTGTGGACAAACAATATTCAATAGGAATTGATTTCGGCTCAAACCATATTGGTTTGGCACTTGTTTGCCATTCAGATGGATCAAACCAACCCAAATTTGCAGGTACCCTTCACTACAGCCCAGCACAACTGAAAAAGAAATTAAGCCCCCGACCGCAATTAAGACGAATACGCCGATCAAGAAAATCAAAGCATTCCAGGCTAAAAAGGTTATCCAATGCTTTACGTGCCCTCAATCTTGATGAATCACAGATCAATAAGATGGTTATCTTCTGTCGTCGGCGAGGGTGGAAATCATTGTTTGGTGAATCTAAAATTGAAGACAACCAAGACAGCGACGAACTTGTATTCAGGTATTTCCGTGAAGATTTTTTTCTTGCTTTAGAAAATGAAATTCAATCCTTCATCCCGCCAGATAAACAGTCCAAGGTAATATCCATATGTGAGAGGATTTTAAATCGCCCTGGAAACCCTCATAATGAAGTTAGAAAACTAAGAATAGATAACCGCGGTGTTTCACGGTGTGCCTGGAAAGATTGCCAGCAAATTACTCCCAGACGCCATAATGCGATTAAGGATGCATTGGCCCAGTTTGTTTATTTGATTATTGATATTGAGCAGGTTAGAACGGATGATAGCTTAAAAGATAAAATCGATGCCGCACTAGATCATCTTGAAGAGTTGGGCAAACGACTTTGCAGTGCCAAGGTTGCTAATCACCCACCTGAAAGACATGATGCCATCAAAGCAGAGCGAAAGGTGTTGCTGAAAAAGATTCGACAAGAATCAGCTTTGATAAAAGAGTTGGCCAATCCTGATACATGGTCAACCAATTACGCAAACATTAAAAATATCCTTGAAAATAGCGGTGGCAGAAATCGATATTGCCGGCATCACAGCAATGAATTTGTGAATTTTCAGCTTGCTGGAAAAGCCATACCATTCAAAAACACATTATTGGATAGAGATTTAATATCACGCCGGGAACAGGTCCTTTTCCAAAGAATATGGCGGTATATTGAAGCCCGCCTTTTGCCCCTGGCGGATGCACCGATCACAAGACTTGTGGTTGAAAGGGTTGCCATTGATTTGCTTGCTGGAAGTTGGAAGCAGATCCAGAAAACGGGTGCCGCTACACTTGAAGATATGTATCAGAATGGCCCCAGGAAAGGTTTTAGTAGTACCCTGGTAATGTTGAAGGAAGAATTTGGCGGGCTTTGTGCGTATTGCGGTATAGAACATACCAGCATATTGGAACGTGAGCACATATTGCCGAAAGCGGATTTTGTTTTTGACAGCTATCTGAATCTTGTGCCATCGTGTCCGGAGTGCAACAGACAATTGAAAGGTGGCCGAGCACTAACCGCCGCACGCTTGACCATACACGCGGATGCATACGATGCTTATCAGAAATACCTAGCCAGTAAGTTCAGGAACAAACCCTTACACCACCTTCATGCCATCAAAAAAGGTATCCTGAAACTGATGACAGAAGAAAAACGAACCTGGGAGGCAGAACAATATCTCGCACTGGTTGCCAAGAATTTTTCAGAAACAACAGGATCCCAAAGAAGCCCACGGCCGCTGGCACGCTATCTATCTGAAAAACTAAAATCAAAGTTTGGTGTATTTCCAAAGATAGATTTTATTGCAGGAAGGCATACATCTCTCTGGCGACAAGTCGCATTTCCTGAATTTGACAAAGCGGAAGATAAAACAGGCGACAATTCCATAAATCATGGCCTGGATGCTATAATTCTGGCTTGTAAATTACCAAAACCAAATCTTCTGGAGGGTGCCAATCTGCCGGTAAGGCATATCAAATCATGGGTTGAAAGTGTTAAGAAAGCCGCCCCTGAACCTGGAGACAAGGGTATTCCGACCATACCTTCAGTTGAGTTTGTTGTGCCAGGATTTGAAGATGTTTATCAAGGAAATTACATCAGCGTTGATATGGCCAAGTTTAACTGGAACCGTCGTGATTCAAGTGTTCAGAGACAGGGTATCTTCGGTTGGAATGAGCATGTCAACATGCCAACTATGCGAAAGGCTGCGTCGGCACTTGCCGCAGAATTGATCGAAGCGGATAAGTCAGAGACAAAGATTAATAAGATTATTAATAACATTCTGCATCCGCAGTTGAAGGTGGCCTTAACAGAATGTTGGGAAAAAGAACAAACCGGTATCGCCTGTGCAAATGCTTTAACGGAATGGACACGTAAATCTATTGGTGGATCGATAAAAACGGCGTCCTTTTCAAATCATCCAGCAGATCAAAGCAGAAAACAGCTATTGCAGGATTTTGCAGACAAAAAAACTGATAGTATTCCTGTAACAATTGGGATTAAAACGTTTCGTCCTTCCGATACAAAGGCAGTTAATCTATTCCGAGTTAATAGTGGGAATCATATAATCCATAGGTATCGGTCAGATCCTGGAGTTGTTGCAAAGATTGCAGCCTATCCGAAAAATTGTGCCCATGTTGACCGAAGAAAGCTGATTGATTTTGATTGGCGACACAATTGGGCTGTCATACCCAAAAAGAGCCGAATACCACAGCCAGATGATGACATTTTGCTAGGACGGGCATATGGACAACCTATCCCAGACGAAAGACTATGGTTAAAAGCCCTCGAGACATATTTTACAAATATCGGCATTGTTGAATATGCATTTGTGCGTCAGGGATGTGTTGCAGTATATGAGGATGAAACCCAACAGTTCATAAGGAATTTTTCATCAACACAGGGATTTAAAACAAAGTTTCTTAAAGGAATTATCGGCATAAAAAGAACGCCGTTTATTGACAAAATAACGATGAACCGTGTAATAGACAGAAGAATAACCCCCGCTCTTTGACAAATTGGTAGCAGTAAAATTTATGGTTTAAAGTTGAAAAGAGCATCCTGCAAGAAAGGTGCACTCCGGGTTTCGGGCAGATCCGGCTCTTGCCACCTTCTTGGGTTTACCTCTGAAGGAAGCCTTCTTGCGTGCCTTTTGGCAGGATGTGAGCCCTTATTTCGTGCCAACGCCTACGCACGAAGTGCGACTATCAAGGCCCATGCAAACATCATTGTTACAAACTATTTCAACCAACGCCTACGCACGAAGTGCGACCCATGAGGGTGTTTGCATACAACGCACCCATGAATTTCAACCAACGCCTACGCACGAAGTGCGACTTAAAGAGCAGTTGTTATGCCATGCTCGGGGCGTATTTCAACCAACGCCTACGCACGAAGTGCGACTGCACGGTGTTAGTGTGTATGGGCCCCCGAAGTTATTTCAACCAACGCCTACGCACGAAGTGCGACGCGGCGAACCAGTCCCTCATCTTTTGGTCAAGAGCATTTCAACCAACGCCTACGCACGAAGTGCGACCTTATAAATATCAATGTCAAGTAAAAAATGCAAAAATTTCAACCAACGCCTACGCACGAAGTGCGACAATCAAAAGCGGTATCTGATGGGTATAAACGAATTATTTCAACCAACGCCTACGCACGAAGTGCGACTTCATTCAACAGGTGCTTGCGCAACTCGACCATCACATTTCAACCAACGCCTACGCACGAAGTGCGACTGCGCCTGTCCTGCTGGAACGACATCACATTAAATTTCAACCAACGCCTACGCACGAAGTGCGACTGCTACCAATTTAACATATCGTTATAATATCGAAATTAGGCCTGTTTGTGCGAACCTTCTTGGTTTGAATGAGCAGGCCTAACTGCGTTTAATCTCAATTAAATAAATACAAAATTAAACAATAGGTTATATTTATTGCGAACCTCCTTGGGATTTTATGTATGATTAGGGTTCGCGCTTTTACTGAAATTGCCACTTTTCAGTTAAATATCTTATTGATTTCTAAATCTTCGATTCTCCATTCAAAAAATATCCTAACCTTCCATTCCTGCTATTGCCCCTCCAATTACGTCATCTCTTGATCGTTGATGATAAGGAAAGTCAGACCCCCGCACTATCGTTATATCCCGCCTTACCTCCGTGTGATTTCATAGGAAACATGAACGATCACACGGAGGAAATCATGTTTGATTTTGGAAAATTCGCAGAAAGTTGGCAGGCCCCGGTTGTCGCACGCAGTCAGATTGACAAGTTCAGTGGAGGCCTTCTCCATCCCTTGACATTGCGGAACCTGGATTCATTGGGCCAGGGACCGCCACGGATCAAGCTGGGCCGCAAGGTGGCCTATCCCGTGGACACCCTTGTCAAATGGATGGAAACCCGGGCCAACGGAAAGGATGGGAAGGATGGGAAAAATGACAAAGCTAAGAGTGTGTGAAAAGGATTGCGTTTTTTGTCTATCGGAATGTCCAGCTTGCGGGTCAATGAATGTCGATGTGCGGTTTTCATACCATTGGGAATATTCAAACCAGACCATGAATGAACTCGACATAAACGCTACCCATTTCTCTGCAACCATGCGTTGTAATGATTGTGGAAAAGAAATGGAGGTCGATGATTTGGCTTCTAAACTAGATCGCCACTTCAATCTGCCTTTTCAAGTAAAAATTACCATTAACGATAAAGGAAGAACTCACACTGAAAAATATGAGGTTTAATCATGCCGTGTCTATGCTGTAACTGCGAGGAAAAAGGCTATCAACCGGACACCCGGGAAGTGGACTACGTTTGTAGCACCTGCGTCACCATCCTGTCCAAGGCCAGCCCTGCCCTGGTCAACCAGGCTTATGAAAAGGCAGTGGCCAAGGGGTTGGACAGGAAGGCCACCGCATTATCAATGTTTATTCAACCAATGGAGGAAAAACAAAATGACCGAACAAAACACCGTAATCTTCAAAGGCCTGGTGACGGAAACCGAGGTCGTGAGTTTTTTAGGTCTGACAAAAGGACAACTGCAAGAACTCAGGCTCAAACACGGATTGCCCTTTGTGAAAATCAACAGGAACTGCCGCCTGTATTTCGAAAATGACATTATTGAGTTCTGCAAGGGGCAGAGAACGGTTTTAAACCAGGCTGAAAACGATTCTTAACGATTACCATGGACGTAGGGACACGTCCATGGACGTAGGGACACGACAAATTTTAAGGGAATGGTATTGCAAGGGTCAACCAAAAAAGGAGGAAAATCATGAAGACACTACGTAGCTGTATTATCAATGATTGGCACAACCCAAAACTATACGATAAGGCCGAGGCGCTCGAGTATCTGAATGTCTCTGATACCGAGTTTGAAACCCAGTGGCAAGAGAACGGATGGGAACATATCCAACAGCATGACGGCGTTCTGTTTTGGGAAGACGACCTGCGTTTAATGCATGGACGTATGTGGGGAAAAGTATAAGGAGGGACAAAAAATGGCTAATGAATTTAAACTGCCGGCAGGCGACTGTTCCAAGGAATTCGCAAGGTTCGCTGATAAAAATGAAATGACACTGGACGAGGCCGCGAAGTGGGCCGAAGACCACGACGTCAAATTATTCCGGATTTATCATGGCTCCGAGTTTGTATGGGCGAGCGTGAACAAGGATCCGTTGAAGGAGGCGCTGGCGCTGAGGCCCAGGCGCTGAAAGAGGTCATCCCCCGGGATCTGTTTGGCCGCAGATGAAACGGCTGGGACCCTGCCCAGCCACCCGGGTTCACCACAGGGAGGTGTGCATTATGGCAGAAGAAAAAAAGAGTAAAACATATTTTAAATGGGCGAAAAAGTATTACGAAAAACGTGGCAGGCCGGGGCATGAGATCAAGGAAACCCCACGGGAGAGGCAGCAGAACCGTAAAAAGTGGCTCAAGACGCTCAGCAAGGAGGAGCGTGAGGCAGAGCTAAAAAAGGAAGAAAGATGGCAAAGAAGTTGGAATGCGGAATTTTACGGCATGACTCCGCGTGAGTTCTCAAAGGTAAGCAGGTACTGGATCAAGTCGCACAACTGGAGCATATCGAAGGACGGTTATTTTTATGATCATATTTCAAAACTTGGCTACTTCCGGCCGTACAGCAGCGCCCACGAGTTCGCCATTATCCCAATGGAGGTCTTCGCCATGGTCGGCGCACAAGCGGCAGCAGTCTACGGCATTTTGCGGTATAAATGTTACAAGGGCCACGTTGCTTTGATCACCAGGGAGGAAATCGCAGAAAAGATGTGCAGCAACGTTAAGACCGTTGGGAGGATGATTCAAAAATTGAAAGATGTGCAGCTTGTCAAGGAAGTGCGATGCAGGAATCGGAGAGCGTATCTGTTCCTTTTACACCCCGATTTGAAAATGAAACCGGGCATGTTTCTAATCCCGGTAGTCGAGGAAAGCCAACAATAACAGGAGTCTACATACAAAATGGTCAAAATATCTAATAATTGTCGGGTAGTTACGGCTGAAAATGCCAAAAACAACAAGACATTTTGTCCTGTACTACAAGACATTTTGTCCTGTTCCAACAAGACATTTTGTCCTGTACTACAAGACATTTTGTCCTGTTCTTATATAATAAAGGAGATAGGAGTAAAAACAAAGAAGAGTATTTCAAGAGAAATACTATACGTTTTCGCGCTGCGCTTCGCTTGCCCAAAAAACGTCTTTGATCGCTTCGCTTTTTTTGGACAACATTACACCCCTTGCCCAAGGACCCCAGGTCCATCCCTGCACCAGAAATATAATCACACCTTGCCCCACTATGGAGGTGTCGTCAAAAATGACGACAATAACTCCGACAAGTCTAAAAACAAAAACAAACCGGTTAATAAGATCGGTCCCACACCTTGCCCCCACAAAGGAGGTGTCGCTTGAACGATAAAACAGGATTTGACCGAATTTACAAGATTGACCCGACCACGATCCGATGTCCCGGGCTGCTGAAATTTATCGCGGGAAAATTAAGATATTTCGACCATTCTGGAAATAAAGCCCATGAAAATAAGAAAACCAAAACCATGAAACCAACATCACCCAGGAGGATGCCCGAAAATCAGATTCAACCATAGGATAGAGACAATAAACAGAAATGTTACAAATTTGTAATTTTTTATGATGAACGCAGTTTAAAGGTGGACGTTTGATGACGCCCACGGAATATGAAACTTAGGAGGTACTAAAATGGATATTCTTGACGATTTACGAATTACAATCTCCAAACTTTCGAAGAAATTGAGGGCCGATGACACGGCACCCGTTGAACCGGCACAGTACGATTCACTTACAAAACTGACGACTGCTTACACTGCTTTGCTTCGACAGATGGGCGGCGGCGACGATGACAACGGCACCGGCAACCTCAGCGGCAGGTCGGCAGAGGCCGAGGCGATGCTTCAGAAAATGCGCAGGAGGGCAGACAATGACTGACAAAAACAAAAACGATGCCTTGGAAAAGGAAAACATCATGATTGCCAAAAACCTTGCGTCTTTGGCGGACATCGGCCCCGAGGAACATAAATTATCAAATGATGATAAATCTATAGTCGATGACTTATTGTCATTGGTAGGAAGGGAGGTTGCGTAGTGGACACCATTGAAAAATTAAAAAACAAGATAGTCCTGGTTAATAATCAGATCAAAGACCACAAACAGGCCTTACAAGATGCCAGGGACAAGCTGAAACGGTTGCTTGAGCAGAACCTTGAAAAGTCCCGACAGCCGCAGTCCATTCCTAATTCCAGGCGTGCGGTTGAATTGTCGGAAAAGCGCATTGTTGAGTTGACCGCCCTTAAGAAGGACCTGAGCGAACGCCTTGAGGTGCAGAAACGTCTTGTCTATAGAGATCGTATGCGCACAGAGGCCAGAAACATCGGCGAAAGCCTGGAGGCGTATCAGGGCCTGCTTACGGCCCTCGAAAAGGCTGGGCAGGCGCATACGGACGCCTTGTCACGGGTCACACGATACGTTTCATCGCTGACCAGGGCCGCAGACTTTGCCGAATCTTTAGACAAAGAAGTCCTGCCGCTTAAAGATAGCGGCTTGGATCTTGGAAGTCATCTTCCTGCTTTGGCACAGGCTGGTTCACGTGCGTTTGAATTCCAGATTGACCAGAATGAAATCGAAATCATTCGGGCCACCATGCAGAGCAATTTTAATAGATTGCAGTCGATAAGCATGGGCAGGAGAGGATACTCAGTGGTCAAGCCACGCCTCCAGCGTCAGCATACGGATCCGATCAAGGCAGAGCAGATGGATAGCGTAAGGTACAATCAGATGCAGACAGCGAAGTACAAAAGCAGATAGAGAGTTTGGCAGGCGGTTTTCCTTCAGTTTTCCGCCTGTCAATAGGGGGCTTATCCACCCCCACACTTGGGACCAGGGACTGACCACCTCTGGTCCCATTTTATTTTTATTTCCTGCTGGACACAAAATCCCAAACCATTGAAAAGATCAGTCATTTTAATATCAATCAAAATACCAGATATTTGCCTGTTGAAATCTGAAATCATGGACAGAACATGGACAGGGAAACCCCAGAACGAAACAAGGGCTTATGACCTATGCCATAAACCCTTGATTTTGCTGGTGCCGAGGGACAGAATCGAACTGCCGACACGGGGATTTTCAGTCCCCTGCTCTACCGACTGAGCTACCTCGGCATTCCTGAAAGCAGCAACTGTATCTAATAGACGGTGAATTGGTTGTCAAGATAATTTTAACTCAATTTTGTATGAAAAAAGTAAAGAACTACGGCTTCATTCTTGGATGCCGAGCCTGTGAAAGCCTCCAACTCGTTCAAGATCCAGGCATTAGCTCCCGCCCATATCGCCAAAACAATACTGCATCAATACGGCTGCCGCGACTGCAGCGGTTTCAGCTTTGAGTATTCGTGGCCCCAGCGACATGGTCACAAACCCCAGGGATGTTGCCAAATCGACTTCCCTGGCAGAAAATCCTCCCTCGGGCCCGACCACCACCATGAGGCTTCTTATCTGATCCTCAAATCCAGGCCTGGATGCAACAGCCGACCCTGATTCGCATTCCCAGAATATGATTTTACGGTCACAGGACTCACCCTGCGTCATCACCTCTTCCATGGACACGGGTGGGAGGACTTCCATGAAATTATCCCGGCCGCACTGTTTAAGCGCCTCCCGGCTGATCTTGTTCCACCGCGCCACTCTTGCGGTCAGGCGCTTTTGGTCCGGTGTTGGCACTGATCTTTCCGAAAAAAAAGGGACCCACCGGGATATACCGAGCTCCGTGGCCTGCCTGATCAAAGTATCCATTTTTTTGCTTTTGAGCATGGCCTGGGCAAAGGTAATCTGAATATGGGACTCTCTTTTAGACGCATGGGCTTTTTCGACCATGACAGATACCGCGTCAGGGGATACTGACCGAATACGGCACGCAAAAGCATGTCCCCTTCCGTCAAAGACAGCGATGACATCGTCACTCTTCAGGCGCAGCACTTTGGATATGTGCATGGCATCCGAACCGCTGATAACAGCAGATTTACCAACCTTGAGTTCCTGGGGGGAAAAGAATCGTCTCATAAATTTTCACATTTGTTTTCAAATCAACGTTTCGACTATCCAATGGGATCTACTTAGCATGCTTGCCAATATGCCGTCGAGTGTGAAAATTTATACGTATTAGAAACATGTTCGGTCACGGATGATGCTTGGTAACTCTGCCTAATTTAAAACAACTACTGGTTTAAAAAAGGCTGACTGTTTCTAATACAACTTGATGAAAAATCTTAATATATTGACATGATAGCTACTATATGGTATTGATTTTCCATTAATCTCTATGCTGTGTTCATCACTCGAAATCAGGTAAAACACGTACTTTATATTCCTGTGGTCACTTCTGATTCCTGTAAACGGGGGCTGATATGGAAAAGAGCAACGATCCTTTTGATAAAAAATCGGAAAAGGATAAAGAAATCATCGACCTTAAAGATGAATTGCCTTCATCGGAGGGTAAAGATGATATTATCGATCTTTCCGACACTGTCGACTCGTCAGCCCTGGATTCAGACGATGACATTCTGGACCTCACCGAACCTGTTTCCGAGGATGCCTCAGATGAAGATGAGGTACTTGATCTATTAGATGCCGTCGAGCCTGAAGCAGATCAGGAAGCGGTCCTTGACCTCACAGAGCCAATTGCCCAGGAAACCCCTGACGAGGATGACATACTCGATCTTTTAGATGCGGTCGAGCCTGAAGCAGATCAGGAAGCGGTCCTTGATCTCACAGAGCCAATTGCCCAGGACCCCCCTGGCGAGGATGATGTGCTGGATCTTATGGATGCCGTCGAGCCTGAAGCAGATCAGGAAGCGGTGCTTGACCTCACCA